>Ga0214921_10003257_pt1 | contig 25117 bp, 27 predicted proteins | sample LL1505_MetaG_FD_177992 | JGI IMG/M metagenome (GOLD analysis project Ga0214921, IMG submission 177992) | Freshwater microbial communities from Lake Lanier, Atlanta, Georgia, United States - LL-1505 | ecosystem: Environmental > Aquatic > Freshwater > Lake | place: USA: Georgia | collected...
TTTGCTTAATTTCACACCCACCCGGCCCATGGCGGAAATTGCCGGCGAATTTGTGGGGGCCTTCTCCCAGCTCTATGAACCGCGGGCCTATCTGGAGAGGATCTATGCCTATTGCCAGAAATTGGGCGTACCCCGCTGGCACCAGGAAAGAAAAATCACAAATCTGCTCCCGCCACTGGCTAAGCTCAATCCCATTGCAATTAAAGGAATCCTTACGATCCTCTGGCGCCAAGGGCTGCTCCGGGATAGCCGTTGGTTGTTTTGGCGGCAACTCAGTTCAATGCTATTAACCCAACCACAAAGAATTAATGACTACTTCTTGATGTTGCTACTTGATGAACACTTCCTTGATTACCAGAGTGTAATATCCGAGCAAATCAATGGGCAATTGCCCCAACTAATCAAAATACAGCCGCAACCAATTCTCCAAACGGCCACCTTAAATATTCAACACTGATTACAGCGGTTTACTACTCAGCTATGCACTGCCATCGCCACAGAAGCAGCCCATGACGCAGGACAACGGCTGGGTGCAACTTACTCTTAAAAGGCTACAAGTTTTAATATAGAAATGAATCAGTAGTTATAAATTAAGCAAATTTGCAACGACCCGCGAAAAGATGCTCAAAGAATTGGTGGCGCCGTAGTGATCCGGCACATCTGCAGCACTAGTAGTACAGCCCCAATTTGAGTTCCATACTCAAAACGAAGGAGCTGTGGCATGACAAGTGGAAGAATTTGCCAAAGCATTGATTCAGCCACTCCATATGCTCTGACATTTAACCCAGCCCCTTGCAGGCCTAATCATGAACAAGCTTCAGTTCAAAGGTGAATGGCATGAGTTGAAAGGGAAGCTCAGGCAAAAATTTGCCGACCTCACTGATAACGACGTGGACTACGCCGAGGGCCAAGTGGAGGAATTTCTTGGCCATCTACAGAAGAAGCTTGGCAAAAGCCAAGACGAGATCGCCCAGCTAGTTAACACCCCCTAGGTACTTTAAAATACTCAACTATGCCATATCATTTTTCATCATTGCGATTATCGCTGCCTTCCTAGGATTCAGTGGCATCGCTGGATCCGCTGCGGGCATCGCCCAGATCTTGTTTTTCGTCTTTCTCGTGATTGCCGTGATCTCTTTCCTCACCGGCAGGCGCAGCGTTCTATGAATTACTAAGTCAACCCAATTGCCCTTGGCGAGCCATGGCGAATGGCATTTAATTATTTAGCAATGGTGGCGTGGACAACCAGGCGCCACCATTTTCTCTTTAAACCTCATTTTTCTTCGCAACTATCATCATGAAAGGCAAACTTCGCTTTCTGCGCCAGCTGGCCACCACTGGGCTTGGCCTGATCTGCAGCCTGCTGGTGTTAATAGCCACGCCGGCCTTAAGCGCTCCCGCCCAGGCCTCTGGAGCGATCACCCTCACCGCCTCCCCCTTGCCCTTTGCCGCCACTGCTGGCCGCGTCAAGGCTGAAGCCAAGGCCTTTGAGGGCAAGACCCAAGAATCGATTGGCAAAGTCACTGACAACCGGGGAGATCGGCTAGCCGGCAAGGCGAAGCAGGCGGAGGCCAAAGTTCGTAATGGCATGGAAAATGTCAAGGACAAGGCCGGCATGGGCTAAGCCAAGATCAGCGGCACGGCCTGGCATCAGGGCTGAAGATGTTAGGCCGGGTTAAATAGCTCACTTTGAAGCAACAGGAATGGGCAGGATCTGAAAAGCCTTGGGAGAGTCCCCAGGTAATTACTTGCTGCCCGCTTGGAGAGATGGTGTAAGCATCGAGATTGCTGCCAAGAGCTAGCCCGCCACAGGCTCCAGCTCTGCAATCAAGCTTCGCAACTCATCGGCCTCCACCTGATAAACCTCATTGCAGAAGTGACAGGTGAGCTCAGCGCTGCCTTCGGTTTCCAGCATTTCCGTGAGTTCATCACGGCCCAATAATTTCAGGGCCCCCAGGCTGCGGCGCCTGGTGCAGGGGCAGTGGAAACTCACCGGCTGCTGGGCTTCCTCCCCCTCGGGGTCTAGGTCTGGAAAGATCTCCCGCAACAATTCCCGCAAGTTGGCCTTATGGGTTTGCAGCAGGGAGCTGAAATTTGTGATCTCACTGCAGCGGGCCTCCAATAAGGCCACCAGGGCTGGCTCCCGGGCCGCCTTGGGCAGCACCTGCACCAACACCCCACCGCTGCTGCGGATCCCTGTGCTGTCGATGGTTTCCCCCACGAACACCGCTGAGGGGGTTTGCTCCGAATGAACCAGATAGGAAGCCACATCTTCACCGATGCAGCCACTCACCAACTCCACGGTGCTGCTGTAGGGCGGGCCATTGCCGTCATCCCGCACCACGTGCAGATAGCCGGTACCCACCGCCTGGCTGAAATCAAATTGGGGCGGGTCCCCCACCAGGTCCAACTCGAGGCCGGGGTTACCCAGCTGGCCCCGCACGGTGCCATCCCGGCCCGCATCCACGGTTAAACCACGCAGGGGACCATCCGCCTGGATGCGCAGGTTGACGCGGCCATGGGCCACCTTCATCGAACTGGCCAACAGCAAACCTGCGGCCATCGAGCGCCCCAACAGGGCGGTGGTGAGATAGGAGAGGCCATGGCGCCGCCTGGCATAACGGGCCGTGACCGTGGTATTCACCGCCACCAGGCGAATGCCACCAGCTGCGGCGGTGGCCCTAACTAACTGATCAGCCATCGCTCAACTGGGCCTCGTTGAATGCTACGCAGCGGCCCTGCTCCAGGCGCCAGCGTTGCTGAATCAAACCCTCGAAGCACTCCGGTTCATGGGTTACCAGCAGCAGCAAGCGATCGCGGCTGATGGGCCCCAATAACTCGAGCAATTCCCGCCGCACCGACCAATCGAGGCCGGCGGTGGGTTCATCCAGCAGCAGGATTGGCGGATCCCTAAGCAACTGCACCGCCAGGGCCAAGCGCCGCTGCTGGCCACCGCTAAGCCGTTCGGGGGCCTGCTGGAACGACAGCCCCGCCAGGCCCACCTGGGCCAGGGCCGCTGCCGCCTGCTCCGAGGGGAGCCGCCGGTGGCCCAGCCGCAGTTCCTGGCCAACGCTGAGGCCCAAAAAATGGCGCTCGGGAAACTGAAACACCAGGCCGGTGAGCCAGCGGCGTTCCTGCACCGTGGTGGGTTTCCCCTGCCAAAGGATCTGGCCCTGGGTGGGACTGGCCAACCCGGCCATGATCTCCAGCAGGGTGCTCTTGCCACTGCCACTGCGGCCGGCCACCAGGGCTGGTTCCCCCAGCCGCAGGCGCAGGTTGAGGCCCCGCAGCAACGGTTGCGCCGCCGCCGCTGGGTGATAAAAAATCTGCTCCAGTTCCAGCACGCGCTTGGCCCAACCCCCCACTGGCGCCTAGCTTGACGCCATGCAGGTGCACTTCCGCGAATTCGACCCCTTCGACTGTTGGTTCTGGCTGCGCTTTCCCCATGTGCCAGGCCAGGGGGAACGCCAGTACGTGGAAGAAACCTTCAACAGCTGGTATTTCCTCGGTCGGCTCGGGGCCTTCAATGCCGAAAACCTTCAGGTGCATGAGGAGGGGGCCGATGTGACCTGTATGGCCTACGACAACGAAGACGCCGAAAACTCAATGCTCGCCCTCATGCACAACATGGGCGAGATGGAATATCAAGAGGAATGGGGTCGCATCTGGCTCGACCTGGGCACCAGTGATGGGGTGGCCATCGACATCCTGATCAATGCCCTGCGCTGCCTAGACCGGGATCTGGTGCAAATCGAGGAACTGAGGGTGGGGGGCATCAACGAAGACTGGCCGGCGGATGCCAACGAAGACCGGATATTTGAGGACTAAGGGCCATCGCCGAACTGCGCCGCTTGCTAATCGCCCCCCAACGGTTGGCGCGGCCGGGGCAACCGTTGGATCTAAGTAAGGAAGAACAGCACTACCTGCGGCGGGTGTTGCGCCTGCGGCCCGGCGATGGCTTTGCCATCGGCGATGGCCAGGGGCAGCTCTGGCAAGGGCAGCTGGGGGCCGAGGGCCAAGCCTTGCAAGGGCCGCTGCTGGAGCAGCAGCCCCCCCCCCAGCAGCGGCTGGTGTTACTAGCTGGGCTAATGCGCCGCGAACTGGAACCGATGCTGCGCATGGCCACCGAACTGGGCCTGGATCGCTTCGTGCCGCTGCGGGCCCAACGCAGCCTGCCGGACCCCGGCGACCAGCGCCAGGACCGCTGGCAAACCCTGGTGAAGGAAGCCTGTGAACAATGTGAAAGGCTCTGGCAACCCCAACTGGAAGCCGTAGTTAGCGCCGCTGAAGCGCTGGCCCGGCCCAGGGGGCGAGGGGAGCGCCGCTGGATTGCCGTTACCCGGGAAGCGGGGGTGCCCAGCCTGCTGGAGCAATTACAAGGGCTTCAGCACAGCAGCCCCGGGGAAACTGGCGACTGGCAGCTGGCCTGCGGACCGGAGGGGGGCTGGTCGCCCATGGAACGGGAAATTGCCGCCGGGGCCGGCTGGCAACCGGTGAGCCTGGGACCCACCATCCTGCGGGCAGCTACGGCGGCATTGGTGGGGGTAACCCTGATGCAGCAGCAGCGCTCAGCCGCGGCCGAGGCCCTTGGCGATCGCCTTGAAATCAGCGAGGGCCGCCCCGGGCCGGCGGCGGCGGCGGGGTAGGGCGGCGGAGGGCTGCAGCAACTCGGCGGCGAAGGTAACCGGGCCGCTGGGCTTGACCTCGGCCTGCACTGCCGCCTGCTCCGCCGCCAGCAATTCGGCGGTGGTTAGCTGGCGCTCCGTGGGGGCAGAGGTCTCCCCAGGGGCGCCAGGGGTAGGCACCGCCAGCGCTGCTGGGGCCACTGCAGCGATTTTTATTTCAGCGGTTTTGGTTTGAACGGTTGGTTCTTCAACGGTTTCGCTGGCCCGCACTGGCGCCACTACCACCGCCTGGCTGGGGCCCTTCGACAGCTCCAGGAAGGGCTTGCTCTTAGCGCCGAACAGCTTGTTGAACACCATGGGAAAGGTCCAGCCGACCTCGATTATCAGGGCTGGGGCCCCGCCAGGGCCTGATCCGTTGGGCAGTGCAACATCGCAGAGGGCAACAGCGCAGAGGGCAGCAGTGGAGCGGACAAGAGAGTCGCCCCCTCTACCCAGGGGTACAAATCCGCCCGGGCCGCTGGGCTGGCAGGGACTAGGCCCCCGAGGCTGCCCAGCAGCTGCCGCAGGGTGAGGGCATCGGCCCCCTGGCTACGCCAACGCCGCTGGCAATCCAGCCGCAACTGCTGGGCCGAACAACCGCCCTGGCGGCGCAAGTGCGTTGCCCAGCGTTGCCCCAGCCCCTGGCCGCCGCGGCCCCATTGCTGCGGCCATAGGGGCTCACCCCCAGGGCCCCGATGGCGATCCCAAAGTTCCACCAAGCTCTCTGGCAGCGGTAACAGGCGTTGCTGGCCAGGGCGGCAAGGGCGCTCCAGCCCAGCAAAACTCCAAGGGCGAATCCAAAGGGCTGGTTTTCCCTCCCAGAGGCCCCAGTCGAGGGGCCGCAGGCCCGCCGCTTCACTGGCCCGCAACCCCAGCAGCCTCACCAGCAGATAAACGGGGTCCCCAGCCCTCTGCCGATCGAGCTGGGCCAGCAGCTGGGGATCAAGGGCTGGCGGCGGCAGGGCACTGAGCGCCAGGGGGGGCAGCAAAGCGAAAGGGTTCTGCTCCACCCCCCCCTGGCGGCAGGCCTCCCCATAGAAAGAGCGGATCAAACTGAGGCGCCGCTGGGCTGTGCTGAAGCTGGCCGTGGCAAACAGGTGGTTGCGCCACCGCCAGGCGGCCCCTTCACTTACCGCCGCCGGCAGCGACACTGCGCTGAAACTGAGCAGCCGCTGCAATTCCCGCTGCCAGGCCCGGCCACTGCTGGCGGCGCCGCTGCCCTGCTGCTGCCGTTGGGCCACCCAGCCCGCCACGGTGCTGGGCCAGCGCTGGGGGGGGGGCGTTGGATTTTGCAGACCAGGCAGTTTCAACTGCGCACAGAAAGCCTCCCGGGCCAGCAGAAAGCGCTCCCCCGTGAGCACCAGGCCGCGGCTGCGAAAGCCATTAACGAGCAACTCGGCCAGGTCTGCCTCATTGGGCAGTTCAGCCAGGGCCAGCGGGCCCCGTTGCCGTTGCCAATCGCGGGCACAGTCGCAGGCCACCAGGCGCACCTCGCGGCTGCGCAGGGTGAGCACGCCACTGCTCAAGGCCAATAGCCGCTGAACCTCCTCCTGCACTTCGCCATAGCGGCGCTCGGCCTCGGGGCGCTCCGGGGAAAGGAACCGTCGAACCCGCCCGCGGCCCAGGCTGCGGCGCAAGGGCTTAGGCACGGCCCGGTCGTACCACCAACCCGCCGGAGGTCCCTCCAACCGCTGCAAATATCGATAAGAACCCGCCTTTAGCACCCGCCCTACGATCCAGCCCTTTGTTTACCAGCCCTTAACTAAAGCACAATCTTTCTTTTAATAAAGGGGCGGGTCAAATTGGATCGGCCCCGGGGCTGATCCGGTCAATCACCCAATTGGCGTTGATGGTGAGCACCGCCAGGTCGTCCTCCCGCAACACCTGTAAAAAAGATGGCTCCCCCGTGCGGGCGCCGCCTTCGCAAAACAGCACCTGGGCGAGATAGGGCTCCAGCCGCGGCGGCGCCACCGCCACCACATCCCCCACCTGCACCAGCAGAAACACTTCCATTCAGCCAGCACCCATAAAAGATAAGTACAAATGTATTAGCATGCTTGGCTTTTATTGGCGAGAATGGCCGCTGCCCGAGGCAAGCACCCATGGATCCAGGGCTATTAACGGGGGGCCTGGCAACCGCAGGGCTCCCAAGCCGCTGGCTTTTAAGTGCGGCCCTCAATGCACTGCTGATCGCACCGCTGCGCCCATTGCCCATACTTACGCGCGCCGGCTGGCTCCATGCCTGGATCCTCGGCACCCTGTTGGGGGCCTGCCTCGGTTGGCGCGGTTGGCTGGCGGTGGTGCTCTACCTGGCCCTGGGTTCCGTTGTGACAAAACTGGGCTTTGCCCACAAGCAAGCCCTGGGCATCGCCGAGGGCCGCGGCGGCCGCCGCGGCCCAGAAAATGTGTGGGGTTCGGCCGCCACCGGCGCCCTGCTGGCCCTGGCCTACCCCTGGCCGGGGGCGCCAAAGGCCCTGCTGTTGCTGGGCTTTGTCGCCAGTTTTGCCGCCAAGCTCGGCGACACCATGGGCAGTGAGATCGGCAAGCGCTGGGGCCGCCACACGGTGGGCATCACGAGCCTGCGGCCGGTGCCGCCCGGCACCGATGGGGCCGTGAGCCTGGAGGGCACCCTGGCCAGCCTGGGGGGCGCCGTGCTGTTTGGGGCAATTGCCACGGCCCTGGGCCTAATCCCCCTGGCCCAACTGGCTGGGCTGAGCCTGGTGGCCTGGGGGGCCACCCTGCTGGAGAGCCTGGTGGGGGCAGAACTGCAACCGCGGCTCCCCTGGCTGAGCAACGAAGCCGTTAATGGCCTGATGACCCTCATGGCTGCAGCGCTGGCCATGGTTCTGCTGGGCTGAGCTGCTGCCGCAGCAGGGCACAGAGCTGGCGCAACCGCCGCGACACCTGGCAGGGGCTCCACTGCAGCTCCTGGGCCAACTGCCGCTGGGGTCGCCCCTCCAGCAAACAATCCCGCAGCAGCCGTTGATCCACCGGGGCCAATTGCTGCACATGCTCCTCCAACTCCTGCCAAAGCAAGCGTTGCTCCGGCCCAGGGCGCTGGTCCACCAGCTGCTGTTGCAGGCTTTCGCCCTCCTCCCCCTGGCCCGCACCGCCATCCAGGCTGGAAAATTGCAGGGCCCGATGCAGCTCCTGGGCCTGTTGAATCCGAGCGGCACTGCACCCCAAGCGAAGTCCCAGGGCCTCCCTGGTAAGCGGAGGCAACCCCCCATGCTGCCTGGCCTGCTGCAGCTGCTCGCATTTGCCGTGGAGCTCGCGCAGCCGCCAAGAGCAGCGCACGATGCTGTGGCGGTCCCGCAGGTAGTGCTTCATCTGCCCCTGGATAAAGGGCACGGCATAGGTGCTGAAGGCATGGCCCTGCTGGGGGTCAAAACCCTCCACCGCCTTGATCAAGCCCAAGCTGCCGATCTGCACTAAATCATCAAAAGACAAGGTGCAGTGCTGGGCGAAGCGCTGGGCCTGCTGGCGCACCAGGTTGAGGTGCAATTCCACCAGCCGGTTGCGCAGCCTTAGGCAACGGCTGCGCTGGTATTCACCGTGGAGGGCCAGGCAGCGGGAACGATCAAACGAACGGCCAGCCCCGCGGGGCGCCGGCAGCGAATGGGCCATGACAGAAGCAAAACCGGGAACCTTTTCAAGCTCTCCGGAACTCCGCGGTTCCACCAGCTCCTTTGGGAGGGGAAGCGTCCCCCCCTTTGGGGGGGCTAACCGGCGGTGGCGGCTGGTAAAGAAGCAAGAAAACGGCCCAGCCGGGCAAGGCCGTCGTCGATGGTGGCACTGCTAACGGCGCAGGAAAGGCGCACACAACGGTCGTCGCCAAAGGCTCCGCCCGGCACCAGGGCCAGCCCCTCCCGCTCCAACACTTGGTCGCAAAATTGCATCGAACCAAGGCCGTAGGCACTCACATCCGGAAAGGCATAGAACGCCCCATTGGGGGGCACCAGCTGTAGGCCTGGCAACTGCTGCAAGCCGAGGGTGAGCCGTTGCCGGCGGGCGGAAAAACTGGCCGCCATGGTGGTTACACAGTCCATGGATCCCTCCAGGGCCGCCAGGGCCCCGAATTGGGCAAAGGTGCACACATTGCTGGTGCTTTGGCTCTGCAGGGCAATGGCCGCCTTAACCACCGCCTGGGGGCCCACCAGATAACCAATGCGCCAACCGGTCATCGCCCAACCCTTGGCAAACCCATTCACCACAAACAAACGCTCGGCCAGGTCGGGGGCCAGGGCCGCCAGGCTGTGGTGTTGGTGACCTGGGGCCAGCAGGTGTTCGTAGATCTCATCGCAAACCACCGCCAACTGGGGATGGCGCCGCAACAGCTCCGCCAGCGCCTCCAGCTCCTGGCGGGATAACACCACCCCGGTGGGATTAGAGGGGGTGTTGAGCACCAACAGGCGGCTGAGGGGGGTGATCAAGGCCTCTAGGGCCTCGAGATCAAGCCGGAAACCAGTGGCAGCGGAGCTGGGCAGCACCCGCACGGTGGCCCCGGCCAAGCGGGCCATTTCCGGATAGCTAAGCCAATAGGGGGCCGGCAACAGCAGTTCATCCCCCGGATCCAGCAGCACCTGGAAGAGGTTGTAAAGGGCCTGCTTGCCGCCGTTGGTAACCAGCACCTGGTTGGCGTTCACCGCCATGGCGTTTTGCCGCTGGAGTTTGGCGGCAATCGCCTCGCGCAACTGGGGCTCGCCGGCCGCGGGTCCATAGCGGGTGGCCCCCGCCCCTAGGGCGCGGATCGCCCCCTCGCGAATGAACTCGGGCGTATCAAAATTTGGCTCTCCGGCACTGAGGCTGCAGATGTCCTGCCCCTCCGCCTGGAGTTGTTTGGCCTTGGCGGCAATGGCCAGGGTCAGGGAGGGTTGCAGGGCCGCCGCTCGGGCCGAAAGCTTCATTGCACAAATGGGGCCAGCCCAACGGCCGCCGCGACTAAATCCAGAGTGACCAGTGTGCATGAGCGCTACATCGGCCTGGAGCGCCTTGATACAGAACTGGCGATGGCTTCTGCCGGCCACCCCTAGGCTCCGGCCATGCAGTGTTGGACCGAGCTCACCAGCGCCTGCGGCCAGTGCCAGCGCTGCGACCTGGCCTTGGGCCGCCAACGGGTGGTGGTGGGGCGGGGCAACCCCCAGGCACCGCTGCTCTTACTCGGTGAGGCCCCTGGCCAAAAAGAGGATGAACAGGGGCTGCCCTTTGTGGGTCGCTCCGGTCAACTGCTGGATCGCCTGCTGGAGCAGGCGGGCTTCAACCCCCACCACGACCTCTACATCTGCAATGTGGTGAAGTGCCGTCCCCCGGGGAACCGCAAACCCACAAGGGAGGAAAGCCAGCAATGCCGCCCCTGGCTGGATCAGCAAATCCAACTGGTTAATCCCCGGGTGATCGTGCTGGCAGGGGCTACGGCCATGGAAGCTTTGCTGGGCAAACAACAGGGGATAAGCAAGGTGCGGGGCCGATGGCAAAGCTGGGACCAGCGCTGGCTAATGCCGGTGTTTCATCCCTCTTACCTGTTGCGTTTCGGTTCGGAAGCTGAACAATCGCCCCGCTGGTTCACCCGCCAGGATCTGACCACGGCCCGGGAGCGGGCCCTTGCAGCACCCCCCGGGCCCGTACCGCCGCCAGCGCCATGACCGCCAGCCCCCCACGGCCCCAGCCCGCCCCCGTGCGCAACGACACCGCCGGCGAACTGGTGGTGAACTGGGAGCAGTACCACCGCCTAATCGAACACCTGGCGGTGCAACTCCACAGCACGGCTTGGGAATTTGATCAGATCATCGCCCTTTCGCGGGGGGGGCTACGGGTGGGGGATCTGTTGTCACGGGTGTTTGATCGGCCCCTGGTGGTGATGGCCGCCAGCAGCTACTCAGGGGAGGGCAATCGCCAGCAGGGGGAGCTCCGCCTCGGCCCCCAGCTGGCCCACACCTGCGCCAGCCTCGGCCCCCAGCTGTTGTTGGTGGATGACCTGGCGGACAGCGGCGCCACCCTGGCGGCGGCCAGCGCCTGGCTAGAAGCGGACCTAGCCCCCCAGCGGCTCCGCACCGCCGTGCTTTGGCTAAAAGCTTCCAGTCAATTCAAGCCAGACCTCTGGGCCATGGAACTGCCCGCCAACCCCTGGATCCTGCAGCCCTTTGAGCGCTGGGACCAGTGTTCTGCCGCCGACCTACAACCGCTCGGCGGCTGTGCCAAGGTTTGAGCCAAGCCCAACCCCGCCTGCCATGAGCGTCGATCCCCGCTTTGACACGGTGATCCACCGCCGGCCCACCCGCAGCGTGCGGGTAGGGGACCTCTGGATCGGCAGTGAGCACCCGGTGCTGGTGCAGTCGATGATCAACGAGGACACCCTCGATGTAGAAGGGGCCACCGCCGGCATCCGCCGCTTGCATGAGGCAGGCTGCGAATTGGTGCGGCTCACGGTGCCGAGCCTGGGCCACGCCCGGGCGGTGGCTGAAATCCGCAAACGGCTGGAAGACACCTATCAGCCGGTGCCCCTGGTGGCGGATGTGCACCACAACGGCATGAAGATCGCCCTCGAGGTGGCCCAGCATGTGGACAAGGTGCGGATCAACCCAGGCCTATTTGTTTTTGATAAACCTGATCCCAACCGCACGGAATTTTCCGAGGAAGAGATCGCTGCCATTGGTGAACGGATCCAGGCCACCTTTGAACCGTTGGTGAGCCTGTTAAAAGACCAGGACAAAGCCCTACGCATCGGCGTGAACCACGGCTCGTTGGCAGAACGCATGTTGTTCAGCTACGGCGATACCCCCCTGGGGATGGTGGAATCGGCGCTGGAATTTATCCGCATCTGCGACCGTCTCGATTTCCACAACATCGTGGTGTCGATGAAGGCATCGCGGGCGCCGGTGATGCTGGCCGCCTATCGGCTCATGGCCCACCGCATGGATGAGGAAGGTTTCCCCTATCCGCTGCATTTAGGCGTTACCGAAGCGGGCGACGGCGACTACGGCCGGATCAAGAGCACCGCCGGCATCGCCACCCTGCTGGCCGCTGGCCTCGGCGACACGATCCGGGTGTCGCTCACCGAAGCCCCAGAGAGGGAAATCCCCGTTTGCTATTCGATCCTGCAGGCCCTAGGCCTACGCAAAACGATGGTGGAATACGTGGCCTGCCCCAGCTGCGGTCGCACCCTCTTCAACCTGGAGGAGGTGTTGCATCAGGTACGCGCCGCCACCGTGCACCTCACCGGCCTAGACATCGCCGTGATGGGCTGCATCGTTAATGGCCCCGGTGAAATGGCCGATGCCGATTACGGCTATGTGGGCAAAACCCCTGGCACCATTTCCCTCTACCGCGGCCGTGATGAGATCCGCCGGGTGCCAGAAGCCGAAGGGGTGGCGGCGCTGATCGAATTGATCAAGGAAGACGGCCGCTGGTTTGATCCCTAGGCGCTTACGGGGCGCCTAGGGGGCGCCCATTCAGACACCGCCACGGCTGTCTGCCCCTGCCGCAAAAGGCTCTGGGAGCGTTACCTTGAATAGATATCGGCTCCCTCAATGAACCACTCCCGCCTGCGCCGTGTTGCCCTGGTCGCTTTGGCTGGGGCCGGCACCTTTTCCGGGGCGGTAATCCTGGGCAGTGACTTGATGGTGGGCAGCAGCACCGCCGCGATCATTTCCGACAGCCCCAAGGAGGTAATGGATGAGGCCTGGCAGATTGTTTTCCGCGATTACCTAGACACCACCGGCAAATACAGCGAAGAAACCTGGCGCAAGTTGCGAAGGGATGTGCTGGCGCGCAGCTATGGCAACACCAAGGATGCCTACGAGGCAATCCGGGGCATGCTGGGCACCCTTGATGATCCCTACACCCGCTTCCTAGATCCACGGGAATTCAAGGAAATGCAGATCGACACGTCTGGGGAACTCTCCGGCGTGGGCATTCAGCTGAGCCTGGATAAAGACACAAAGGAACTGATGGTGGTTTCACCAATCGATGGTTCCCCCGCCTCCAGGGCCGATGTGCAGCCCAAGGATGTGATCACCCAGATCAATGGCAAAAGCACTAAGGGGATGAGCACCGAAGACGCGGTAAAACTTATCCGCGGGCCGGTGGGCACCAAGGTAAACATCCAGCTGCGCCGCGGCAAAAACCAACTGATAAGTGTGGATCTAATCCGGGATCGCATTGAACTGCATGCCGTTGATAGCCGCCTAAACATCGGCAGCGATGGCCTGAAGGTGGGCTATATCCGGCTGAAGCAGTTCAACGCCAATGCGGCCAAGGACATGCGCAATGCGATCAAAGAATTGGAGGGCAAGGGTGCCCAGGGCTATGTGCTTGATCTGCGCAGCAACCCCGGCGGTCTGCTGATGGCCAGTGTGGAAATCGCCCGCCAACTATTGGATGACGGCGTAATCGTTTCCACCCGCACCCGCGATGGGGTGCAAGACATCAAACGGGCCAGCGGCCGGGCCCTCACCAAGGCGCCCATGGTGGTGCTGGTGAATGAGGGCTCTGCCAGTGCCTCGGAGATCCTCTCCGGCGCCCTGCAAGACAACAAGCGGGCGGTGTTGGTGGGTCAGAAAACCTTTGGCAAGGGGCTGGTGCAATCGGTGCGGGGCCTCTCCGATGGCTCCGGCATGACCGTAACGATTGCCAAATACCTCACCCCCAGCGGCCGCGACATCCACAAGCACGGCATCCAGCCCGACGTGGTTTCAAAACTGAGCGAAGAGGACGCCAAGAGCCTGAAATTTGATCAGCTCGGCACCAAAAGTGATCCCCAGTACCGGGTGGCGGAAACCACCTTGAGCAAGCAGCTGGCTGGTGCCAGCGGCGCCCCTGCCGTTACCTACGACCCAGATAAAAAGACCCAGGCCCTGAACAACAACTAGGCGACAGGCTGCATCAGCCCCCCTCCGGGGCTGGAGTCGTCGTCATCATTGCTGCTGTCTTGCCGCCACAGGGCAAACCCACAGAGGCAGGCAACAACGCTCAAACCCAGGATCAAGCCGAGGCTGCCGCTGCTCTCACCCAGCTCAAGCACAGCCCCAAGGCCATCCCCTAGGTCAACTATCTCGAGCATTGGGACCAATCAGTTCTAAGCACTATAAAGAAATATTGCCTTCCTGAGAGGCCGTCGCTTGCTCCGGCAGGTGGGCAGCCATCGCCTGCAGCCATTCCATTAGCCCCTCCAGTTGTTTATCGGCGGGCAATACGCCCAAACCGCGGGCCGACACCTTGGCGGTGCTGCCACTGCCGGCCTGGTACACCAAGCGGCCATGGAGATGGCTGGGCAGGCCCTGGCGCAGGCGCCGGAAGGCGGGTTCCTCCATGGGGGTATCGAGCACCAGGTTGGGTTTCTCCGCCTTGATGCGCGAAAAGCCACAGCGTTTGGCCAAGAGCTTCAGTTCCATCACCTGCAGCAGCGACTGCACCGGCGCCGGCAGGGCCCCGTAGCGATCCACCCAATCCGTGGCCAGCTGCAGCAGCGACTCCTTGCCAGTGCAATCGGCCGCGGCCCGGTAGGCGGCCATTTTTTCGTCGGCTTCGGTGATCCAATCGGCGGGGATGAAGGCGGTCACCGGCAGATCCACCTGGGTGTCGTCCACCGCGGGGATGTCTTGGCCTCGAATCTCCGCCAGCTCCTCCTGGAGCATCTCCATGTAGAGATCAAAGCCGATGGTTTCCATCTGGCCGCTCTGTTCCATCCCCAGCAGGTTGCCCACCCCACGGATCTCCATGTCGCGCATGGCCAATTGGTAACCACTGCCCAGCTGGGCAAATTCCTGAATTGCCCGTAGGCGTTGGCGGGCCGCCTCACTGAGGGAGGCATCGCCGGGATAAAACAACCAGGCATGGGCCTGGATGCCGCTGCGCCCCACCCGACCGCGCAGTTGATACAACTGCGCCAAACCAAACTTCTGGGCGTCCTCCACCAGGATCGTGTTGACCCTTGGGATATCAAGGCCGCTTTCGATAATCGTGGTGCAAAGCATCACGTCGGCCTCGCCGGCATTGAAGGCCACCATCGCCGATTCCAATTCCCCCTCCGGCATCTGGCCGTGGGCCACCAGCAGGCGCAGGCCCGGCAACATCTGGCGCAATTGACCGGCCACCTCCTCAATGCCCTCCACCCGCGGCACCACATAGAACACCTGGCCGCCGCGGTCTAGCTCCTGGCGAATCGAACTGCGCACGGCCTCCTCATCGAGGTTGGCCAGGTGGGTTTTGATCGGCCGGCGCAGGGGGGGCGGCGTAGTAATCAGGCTCATCTCCCGCACGCCGGAGAGGCTCATGTAAAGGGTGCGGGGGATGGGGGTGGCGCTGAGGGTGAGCACATCCACGTCCTTGCGCAGCAACTTGATCTTTTCCTTTTGCTGCACCCCAAAACGCTGCTCCTCATCCACCACCAACAGGCCCAGCTGTTTAAAACCCGTGCCCTTGCCGAGCAATTGATGGGTGCCCACCACCACATCAATGGAGCCGGCGGCCAGACCCTCCAGGATCACCTTGCGTTCCGCCGTGGTGCGGAAGCGATTCAGGAGGGCCACCTTGAGCGGATAGGGGGCAAAGCGTTCGGAAAGGGTGCGCCAGTGCTGCTGGGCCAGCACCGTGGTGGGGGCCAGCAGCGCACATTGCTTGCCAGCCGTTACCGCCTTAAACACCGCCCGGATCGCCACCTCCGTTTTGCCAAAGCCCACATCCCCACACACCAGGCGGTCCATGGGCCTGGGCGATTCCATGTCGCGCTTTACATCGGCGATCGCCTTCACCTGGTCGGGGGTGGGCTCGTAGGGGAAGGAATCCTCCAGCTCCAGCTGCCAGGGACCATCGGGGGGGAAGGCATGGCCTGGGGATTCATGGCGTTCGGCGTAGAGCTTCACCAGGTCGAGGGCCACCTTGCGCACGGCCTTGCGGGCCCGCTCCTTGGCCTTGGTCCAGGCGACGCCGCCCATGCGGTTGAGTTCCGGCGGCGCATCGGTGCTGGCCCGAAAACGGCCGAGGCTGCCCAATTGGTCGGCGGCCACCCGCAACAGCCCATCGGCGTATTGCACCACCAGGTAATCGCGGGCCTCACCGGCGATGGCGAGTTTCTCCAGCTTTAGAAAACGACCGATGCCGTGGTTGCGATGCACCACAAAATCACCGGGCTGCATGCGATTCGGATCCACCGTGCGGCTGGCGGCCCGCCGGCGCCGGCGCACATAACCACTGGCCACCAGGTTGTGCTGGCCAAAGAACTCCCGGTCGGTGATCAACACCAGCCGCCAGGCGGGCAGCAGCAGCCCCTCCAATTCGGCGCTGCCCTTGGTTTTCAGGGCGATCGGCGTGTGCTGCTCGATCAGGCGATCAATGGCTGGGAAATCGTGGGGGTTGGGCACAAAGCGCGCCACACAGTCGTGCTCCTCCAGCAGCGCCACCGCCCGGGAGGGCTGGGCCGAAAGCAGCCACACCCGGGCCTTTTCCTGCTGGTGACCCTTCACCAGGGCGGCGAGTTTGCCGAACTGGTTGGGGTAGGCGGGCACCGGCCGGCTGGCCAGGTCAAAGCTGTTGGGGTGCTGGTCGGTTTCGGCCAGTTCCGCCAGGTCGATCCCCAGGAAGGGCTGCACCAGGCCCAGGGCCGCCGCCATCGGGCGATGCAGGCTGGCCGGCAACAACGGCGAACCATCGGCCGCCAGTAAGGCTCCAAATTCATCGGCATGGTGCTGGGCCGCATGGTCGAGCCATTGCTGGCCATGGGCCACCAGCTGGCGCCGTTCATCGATCGCCACCAGGGTGTCGGCCGGCAGGAAATCCACCAGGCAACTGGGCGTTTCCCAGGCCAGTCCCATCAGGCGCCGCATCCCCTCCGGGCTGCCGCCGGCCAGCAACTGCTCGAGGGCCTCGGCGCTGAGCAGTTGCTCAAGGCCCTCAGGCAGTAGCTGGCGCAGGGCCTCCGCCACCAGGGGCCCGTAGCTGGTGGGGGTGAGCCGCACCAGCTCCACCGCATCCAGGGACCGCTGGGTGGCGGGGTCAAATTCCCGCAATTTCTCCAGTTCTTCGCCAAAGAACTCGAGCCGCACCGGCAGTTCAGCACTCACCGGGAAGAGGTCCACGATGTCGCCGCGGCGGCTCCAGGTGCCCTCCTGCTCAATGGTGCTCACCCGTTCGTAGCCCAGCCGCGCCAGGGTTTCGCCCAGGGCCTCCAGGTTCACCGTGGCCCCTTTCTTAAGGCTGAGGCACTGGGCCTCCAGCACCGGCGGCGGCGGCAGGTGGGGCTGCAACGCCCGTTCGGTGGCCACGATCGCCCCGCGCCAGCTGCGTTGGCCCTGTCCATCCACGGCCAGCAATTCACTCAATACCTGCAGCTGCCCCCAGGTGATTTCGCTGGTGGGATCAAAACCTTCGTAGGGGGAACCCTCACTGGTGGGATAGAGCTGGGCACTGGGCCAACCCATCAGTTCCAGCAGGGCTGTCCAGCGGCCGGCCTCCTCCAGGGTGGGCACCACCACCAGCAGCGGGCTGCCCTGGAGCCGGGCCAGGGCAGTGCTCACCAGGGCCCTGGCGGCACGGCTGGCCCCCTGCAGCCGCAGGCGCTCGCTGCGGCTAGCCCGTTCCAGCACCTCCCCGGTGAGGGGCACCTGCTCCAGCTGGCGCACCAGGGCGGTAAGGGGCATTGGGATCAGCGAAACAGCCCCTGATCTTCGCAAGCGAGCGCCTGGGGCGGCCCTCAGTGGGCCAGCCGTTCCTGCAATAGCTGGTTAAAGCGCCACAACTGGTCGTCGCTGAGCTGTTGGCGGCTGGCCAGGGAAAAGTGCTCCTCCAGGAAGGCCCGGCCCTCGGCCGGCCCCCAATGCAGCTGCTCCAACAGGCTGTCGCTATGGCCCAGCAGGTCTGGACGGCGCAGGGGCAGGGCCGCCGTGGCCGGATCCGCCGCCGGCTCCAACAGCCGCAGGGCCTTTAGGTGGGCCACCAGGTCGGCATAGGTAACCAAACGGCTGCGGCTGGGGTGGCCAAAGGCCCGCTCCAGAAACAAGCCCTCCTGGTCGCGATCCCAGCCCAGCCGTTGCATTTCCATGTCTACGGCGGTCAGTTCTTCGCTCCAGTCGTCGGGTTCGGGGGGCGGCTCTAACGGGAGCTCTGCTGGGGGACCAGGGGAGAGATCGGGTAATGGTGGGAGCAAGGTTTCTGCGGGTGCTGCCGATTCCTGGGGTGCTACGGCTGAGGCTGCGGCTACCGCTGGAGCTGGCCCAGGGGCTGGAACTGGGTTGATTGCTGGGGGCGGAGCTGCGTTAAGCCGTTGCTGCAGCCGCTGGCGGGCCCGATCTTCGGCCTCCTCCGCCCCCGCCGCCTCGCCCAGGGCGGCGATTGTTACGCCCTTGAGGCTGCGGCTCACTCGCACAATTACCCGCTGGCCATCGGCATGGAGCAACTCCACCTGGGTGGCAGGGGCGGGGGATTGGGGGGCAGCGGCCAAGGGGAGCTGGAGCTAAGCAGCAGTTCTAGGTGGCCAGGTCCCCGGAGGCCAGGTTCTAGGCGGCCCATTTCCTCGCGGGCCCTTCCTAAGCTGATTTGACGTTTTGGCCCCAGAGCCCGTACCAGCAGCTCTGGCCCCATGGAAGCAAGTTCAATCCCATCGCTTACCCCGCTGATCAGCGCCGCAGACCAGTGGCACGAGGTGCTGCTGCTGTTGCCGGTGCTGGTGGGCCTGGAGGTGGTGCTCTCCGCCGATAACGCCATTGCCCTGGCGGCGATCGCCCGGGGGCTAAACAGCCCAGAGGAACAAAAGCGAGCCCTAAACCTGGGCTTGATCTTCGCCCTGGTGTTCCGGATTGGCCTAATCCTTGCGGCCCGTTGGGTGCTGGGTTTCCGGCCCCTGATGGCGGCGGGTGCCGCCTACCTGCTCTGGCTTTGCGCCAACCATTTTCTCAAAGGTGAGGAAAACCACGGGGAAGCCCCTAGCGCCAGCGGAGCAGCCGTAACCGGTAACGGCGAAGCCGCAGCCCAGGAAAAGGCCAAAGCCCAGCGGTCACTGCTACTCACCGCTGGCACCATTGCCCTCACCGACCTGGCCTTTTCGCTCGACAGCGTGGCGGCGGCCGTGGCGGTGAGTGACAGGCTCGGCCTGGTGATCAGCGGCGGCGTGATCGGCGTAATTGCCCTAAGGCTCACCTCAGGCCTATTTATTCGACTGCTGCAGGTATACGAATTATTGGAATCCGCCGGTTATTTAGCCGTGGGCCTGGTGGGTTTGCAGCTACTGCTGCGGGTGATCTGGCCTTCGCTGGAATTGCCGGAATGGGGCCTATTGGCGGTGGTTGGCTTGCTGTTTGTGTGGGGCTTCTCCCGCAAAGTTGCCAAACCGGAGGAAGTGAATCCCTGAATTGATGGCTTCAACCGAGTTCCAGCCAGCTGCGCAGCGCCAGATCTAGCTCCCTAAGGATGCTGGCCTCCAGGGCACCCACCAAACTGCCGATGGCTGAACTGGGCACAGTAAATAGTTTGTCCACCATCAGCTGCGATGGCTTGCGCAGACCGTTCTGCCCACTGGTTGGCACCGGAATCCGCAGCAGTGGCGCATCAACAAGACTGCTCGTTAGCGGGCAGAGGGTCACGCTGGGATGCCCTTGCAGCCAGCGGTTGGCCTGCACCACTACCGCCGGCCGCGGTTTACCGGAATACACCCCAGGGCTGGCCACCGTCACCACAGCGCCCCGGCACAAACCCGAAGCGGTCATGCGGTCCAATCGCTCCAATCGGGCAGCTGTTCGCTCCAATGGGTGCCATCGCCCTGGGCCTGAATCAGAGCTGACTGACGCTTGGCTTCGGCGTCATCGGCGAAGTACTGCACGTACAGCCGAATCGCCTCACGCACACAGGCGCTACGACTCTTGCCCAAGCTGCGCGCCACTAAATCCAGCCGCTGCTCAAGCTCCGGCTCCACCCGCACGCCTATCACCATGGCCCCCTTGTGTTAGACGTTCTGTATAACAGGCTATCGGCTGTCTGGCGGCGGGGCCATGATGAAGTTTCCGGGAGGTGAAGATGGGACCACTGCACTGCCCGCTTTGCATCGGCCTAGGGGTGATGAGCATTGCCCGCTGCCTGGCCTGGGGACGCCTGCTATTGATCCTGCGCCCTGAGCTGCTGCAGCAATTCAGGGCCCCCCGCCGCGGCCTTGCCCTCCAGCTGGGCGCTGCGCAGTAACAGGGGGCAACCGCCGGTGGCTAGCACCAAGCCAACCCCCTTGACCCTCTCCAGCACCGAACCGGGCTCCGCCTTCGGCCAAGGCCGCCCACTGAGGGCCGCCGCCTCGCCACTCAGTTGCGCCGCCAGCCGTTGCACCAACGGCTCCGTGGCCAGCAGCTTTAAGCGCTTGCCCTGCCACTGGCAGTGGGCCCCGGGGTAGAGGCCCATGACCCGGCGATGGATCGCCAGGGCCGGCTGCTGCCAATCCACCAGAAAGTCGTCTTTGGTAAGTAGCCGGGCCAGGGTCATACCCTCGCTGGGCTGGGGCTCCATACCCAGGCGGGTCAAGCGTTCTTGCTGGGGTCCAGGGCCGGCAGCTTCGATCAAGGGCAGGGCCTCCACCAGCAATTCAGCCGTAAGCCCACTGAGGCGCTCCGCCAACTGGCCGGCGTTTTCCAGCAGGCCCATGGCCAGGGACCGCTCCAGCAGCACCGGCCCGGTGTCAAGCCCGGCCTCCATGGCCATGATCCCCACCCCGGTTTCGCCATCGCCTTCGATCAAGCTCCACTGGATCGGCGCCGCGCCGCGCCAGCGGGGCAGCAGGGAGCCGTGGCCATTCCAACAGCCATAGGCGGGCTGGGCCAACACCTCCGGCGGCAGCAATTGGCCAAAGGCCACCACCACACTCACATCAGCCCCTAGCTCGGCAAGGGCCTGCTGGGTGGCGGGCTCCCGGCGGATCCGTTCGGGGGTAAACACGGGAATCGCTTGGCCCAGTGCCGCCTGCAACTCCAGGGCCCGGGCTTTCACCGCTGAGGGCACCAGGGCCCCACCACGGCCCCGGCGCCGGTCGGGCTGGGTCACCACCCCCACTAGCCGATGGCCAGCGGCCACCAGGGCATTGAGGCTGGGCACCGCGTAGGCGGGCGTGCCCCAAAACAGAACCCTCACTAGGCCTCGCCGGTGATTGAGAGCCCCTCCACCCACACATGGGGGCAAAGACCATCGGGGGTGAGCTTCGCTTCCCCCTCCAGGGCAAGGATCGAGCGCAGCACCGTGCGGATGTCACCGGCCACGGTGGCGGCTTCGATGGAGCGCCGTTCACCGCCCTTAAGCAACCAGCCATCAAAGGGCAGGGAAAAGGAACCCTGGCTGGCCTTAACGCCGGCATGGAGGGCCGAAAGCGAATCAATCCACACCACCCCATCGGCGCTATGGCGATCAAGGGAGCTGTCGCCAGCGCCGGCCCCGGGGGTGGCACCGATCACAAACCAATCGGGTCCCACGGACACCTTCGCCCCCATGCCCGCATGGCCGGTGGGGGCCACCCCAAACTGGCGGGCAGTGGCTTCGCTGTGCAGGAAATTGGCCAGGTGGCCCGCTTCGATCAGGGGCAGCCGGGCGGTGGGGGTGCCCTCCCCATCAAAGGCCGAAGCACCAAGGCTGCCGGGGTGGCGCGGGTCATCCCAGAGGCTGAGGAAAGGCACCGCCAGCAACTCTCCCAGGGAATCGCGTTTGGAGAGGCTCAGGCCATCGAGCACCGAACGGGCATTGAAGATATTGCTGAAGGCAGCAATCAAATCAAGAAAAGCCTCAGGGCTAAATACACAGGTGTAACGGCCCGTGTCGATGGGGGCGTAGTCGAGGTGGCTGATCGTTAATTCGGCGGCCTCGGCGATGCAACCTTCCACATCGAGCTCCCTGGAGCCGTAGGCCAAGCGCACGGCGCCGGCGCTGCGGGGTTTGCGGCCGGTTTGCTCGGCCCGGGCATAGAGATAAAGGGAGGCGGAACTGCTGCTCTGGTGCCGCTGGGCGCCGAGGCTGTTCACATAGACCCGTTCGCCATTGCGCTCGGAAAGGCCGTTGTAGGGGACGGTGCCAATGGCCCCATGGCAATCCAGCAGTTGCCGTTCGGCCGCCAACAGGGTGCTGAGCATTCCCTGGATCGGCTGCAGCGGCAACCAGGGCCGTTCCAGCGGTGCCGTGGGCTCGGTGGAGCGGGGCGAGAGGGCGGGGGGTTCCTCCAGGTCCCCAAAGGCGCTGGCATCGCGGGCACCGGCCAGGGCTAAGGCCAAGCCGGCATCGGAGAAGTCGGTGCAACTGGTGATCCCCACCCGGCCCTCAGCGTTCCAGGCCCGCACGGTTACGGCACTGCGTTGGGCCCCCTTGAGCTGCTTGGCTTCGCCCCGGTCCACCTGCACCGAAAGGTCGGTGCCGCAGGCGGCGCCCAGGTCCCATTGGCTGATGCCCTCCTGGCGGGCCAGCCGATCCATGGTGTCGTAAAGGTGCTGGGTATCAAGCATCTCAGCGGCCCCCCACGGTGATCGAATCCACCTTGATGTGGGGCTGACCGACGGTCACATAGATGCTGCCGCTCACGGAACCGCAGAAACCAGCCGCCAGTTCGAGGTCGTTGGCACACATCGAGATGCGGGGCATCACGGTTTCGGCATCACCAATCAACGTGGCCCCCTTCACCGGTTTACCCAGCTGGCCGTTTTCGATCAGGTAGCCCTCCTCCACGGAGAAATTGAACTGACCGGTGGGACCAACGCTGCCGCCGCCCATCACCTTGCAATAGATGCCCTGGTCGATGGAAGCAATCAGGTCGGCTGGGCTATGGGGACCGGCGGCAATGAAGGTGTTGCGCATGCGGCTGGCGGCGGCAAAACCATGGCCCTGGCGCCGGCCGCTGCCGGTGCGGGCATGGCCCGTGCGCAATTCACCGGCCCGATCGGAGAGGAAGGCCTTCAGTTTGCCGTTTTCAATCAGGGTGGTGCGTTGGGGTTCGAGCCCCTCGTCATCCATGGCCAAGCTGCCAAAGGATTGGCTGGAAAGCCCCTCATCCACAGCGGTAACCGCCCCATGGGCAATGTCTTCGCCCAGCTTGTGGGCAAAGGGGGAGGTGCCGCGCTCCAGCTGGGTGGTTTCCAACAGGTGCCCACAGGCCTCGTGGAAGATCACGCCACCAAAGCGGTTGGCCAACACCACCGGATAGGTGCCGGCCTCAATGAAATCGGCATAGAGCATGGTGGCGCTGCTGGCGGCGATGTCGCTGGCGGCGGCATCGGCATCCCACTGGCGCAGGTCTTCGGGGTTATCGGAGCTGCCAAAGCGGCGGGCAACGCTGGAACGGTGCTCGCCATCGGCCGCCAGCACACTGAGGCCGAGGGTTTGGTGCAAGCGCAGGTCGCGGCTGAAGGTGCCATCGCTGGCGGCCACCAGCACCTCCTGCCAGTCGCGGGAGTAGCTACCCCGCCGGGATTGCAGGTGGCGGCCATGGACGCTGAGGCGATCGGTGCCTTGGAGTAGCCGCTCGGCGGTTTCGGCCACCCCGGGGCAGGCGGCCAGCCAATCGGCTTTGCCCTGGCCAAAATCCCGCAGCTCTGGCAGGCCGGCGAACTGGGGGACCAGGGCCCGGGGGCTAGCCCCAGCGGGGCGGTTGAGGCCGAGCATGCCTAGGGCTTGGTCTAGGGCGCTGAGCAGGCCGGCCTCACTGAGATCGGTGGTGCTCACAAAGCCATCGCGGTAGCCATCGGCCTTGCCACGGAACACGCGGATGCCGGCGCCACTGCCGAAGGAGGGGCTAACGCTGGTGACCCTTTCCTGTTCAGCCAGCACCCCGAGCCGATCGGAGCGCTCCAAAAACACTTCCACCAGGTCGGCACCGGCGGCACAACCAGCGGCGAGCAAGGGCTCGAGCCGGGCCCGCCAGAGGGAATCAACGAATGAAAGCACCACTCAACGAATCACCGGCTGGAACTTTTCACTGCGGATGGGGGCCATTAAGAAGAGCTTGGCCATCTCCAGGCCATTGCCCACCCAGTGGGGCAACTTACGGATCAGTTTCAACGGGGCGGGGGCATCGGAATCCACTGCCGCCTGCAGGGCGGTGTTGTGGCCCACGATGCGCTCGAGGCGCTCATAGAACTTGGGATGCTCCACATTGAGCACCACAGGGAATACCCGGGCGGAAGTTTCGTTGGTTTTAGCGATTACATACTTGTCGTATTCGCGGGCATCAAGGCCAAGGGCCCCATAGAATTCCTTACGGGCCACATCTCGCACGTACATCGTGGCGAATACGGCCAACAGGAAGAATCGGCACCAAAGACGGGCTTGGAAGCCGCGCACTGTGTCGGGCTGGGCCTTCATCAAGGCATCAAAGAAATCGCCGTGGCGGTTCTCGTCTTGGCACCAGTTTTCAAAGAAATTAAAGATCGGGAAGATCTTGCTTTCAGGATTTTGTTCGAGATGGCGATAGATGGCTATGTAGCGCCAGTAGCCAATCTTCTCGGAGAGATAGGTGGCGTAAAAAATGAATTTTGGCTTGAAGTAGGTGTAGGCCTTGTTGGCGGTAAGGAAGCCCAGGTCCAACTGCAGGCCGAAATCTCCCATCGCCTTGTTGAGGAAACCCGCATGGCGGGCCTCATCCCGGGCCATGTGGGCAAAGCACTCAGCCAGTAAAGGGTTGCGGTTTTTAATCCGCCGGCTCAGTTCTTTGTAAAGCAGGAACCCAGAAAATTCTGAGGTGCAGCTCTGCTCAAGGAACTCAACAAATACCCGGCGGGTATCAGGGTCAAGCTTTTCTGCGGCCCCCTCAAAGGCGCTATCGCGCACGAAATGATGGCGGTTGTAATCCTTGCGGAATTCCTCACAGATGGCCTCCAGCTCCACCTCATTGGGCCGCAGATCCATGGCGGCCATCGCCTCGAAGTCCGTGGTGTAGAAGCGGGGGGTGAGGATCGTGTCCTTCACCGGCTCCTTAAATGCCGAGGGCCCTGCGGGGCTGGGGGCATCGGCTAGGGCAGCGCTGGGGGGAACCATCCGGAAGGGGCGGTTGATTAGCCACCAATCGTAGGGGGCGCAGTGCTCAGTTGGGTCCGAGCCATTTCTGACCATTGAGCCGCTGCACCGTGCGGCTCACCAGCAGCGCCAGGGTGGTTTTCTTCTCATCGATCAGAAATGACTCCAGCAGGCTGGGGTTAGCGCCGGCCTCAGCCACCGCAATCGTTTTTGGGGATTGGATGTTGTCTGTGGTGAAACAAACCCAGAAGCGGTGCTCCCCGGGCAATTGACCCACCACCTGCCAGCAGGGCTCCCCCACCACCGGCATCTGGCCCTGCTCCAGCCGCAACTCAGGGGCTGGTCCCCCATAGCTCTGAATTTCCTTGGCGAGGGCCGGCAGGAAAAGTTGGGGGATGAACTCAGCGAAGGGTTTGTCCTCCGGCTTCGGCGCTGGGGCGGCCTTCTCAGGTACGGGCTTGGCGGTGGCGGGGCTGGGGGTGGCGGGGCGGGGGGTGGCGGGG
>Ga0214921_10003258_pt1 | contig 25105 bp, 24 predicted proteins | sample LL1505_MetaG_FD_177992 | JGI IMG/M metagenome (GOLD analysis project Ga0214921, IMG submission 177992) | Freshwater microbial communities from Lake Lanier, Atlanta, Georgia, United States - LL-1505 | ecosystem: Environmental > Aquatic > Freshwater > Lake | place: USA: Georgia | collected...
ACCTTGGGGCGGCCCGGCGGTGGTACGTCCATTTAACTGCTCGACAATAAATTCCACCGTGCCGGCGCCCACGTAGTTGACGGCGCGCGCAGCGGCCACGGCGGCTTCGCCCATCTCGCGGCGCAGGGCTTCTGTCATGCCGGGCGCGGGGGCTTCTTCGAGCACTTTCTGATGGCGCCGCTGCACCGAGCAGTCGCGCTCGAACAAGTAAACATAGTTGCCCTGCGTGTCGCCAAAAACCTGAATCTCGATGTGGCGCGGGCGCTGCGCGTATTTCTCGACCAGCACCGCGTCGTCGCCAAAGCTGTTGATGGCTTCGCGCCGGCAGGAGGCCAGCGCAGCGGCAAAGTCTTCGGATTTGTCCACCGCGCGCATGCCCTTGCCGCCGCCGCCGGCGCTGGCTTTGATGAGCACCGGGTAACCAATGCGGTCGGCTTCGCGCTGCAAGAGCGCCGGGTCCTGGTCGCTGCCGTGGTAGCCAGGCACCAGCGGCACGCCGGCTTTTTCCATGAGCTGCTTGGACTCGGCCTTCAAACCCATGGCCTTTATTGCCGAGGCCGGCGGGCCGATGAAGACCAAGCCGGCTTTGACGCAGGCCCGAGCGAACTCTTCGTTCTCGCTCAAAAACCCGTAGCCCGGGTGTATCGCTTCGGCCCCGGTGGCGCGGGCGGCTTCGATGATGCGCTCCCAACGCAAATAACTGTCGCCCGGTGCGCTGCCGCCAATGTGCACCGCCTCGTCGCAGGCGGCCACGTGTTTGGCGCCGGCATCTGCGTCGGAATACACCGCCACCGTCTGAATGGCCATGCGCCTGGCTGTGGCCGCGACGCGGCAGGCGATCTCGCCGCGGTTGGCGATCAGGATTTTTGTAAACATGCGGTCTTTCAAACTCGGGGCGTCAAAGTAGCCAGGCCGGCGGGCGCTTTTGTAAAAAAGATTGCAGACCTTCCTTGCCTTCGTCGCTGGCGCGTATGTCGGCAATGCGGCGGGCGGTGTCAGCGCGCAGCGCCTCGCTCATGGGCACGGCGCTGACATCACGCACCAGAAGCTTGCAAGCGCGCGTGGCCAGCGGTCCGTTGGCCGCCAAGGCAGATACCAGCGCGGCAACTTCGTTGTCCAGTTGCTCCGGCGCGCACAGCGCATGAACAAAACCATGCGAGTGAGCCTGCGCGGCACTAAAGCGCTCGGCCGTGAGCATGTAACGGCGCGAGGCCTGCACACCCAGCGCGCGGATCACGTAAGGGCTGATGGTGCCGGGCAACAGGCCCAGCCGCGCCTCAGACAAACAGAAGGTGGCGCTGTCGGCTGCCACAACCACATCACACACCGCCGCCAGCCCCATGCCGCCGGCGTAGCAGTCACCCTGCAAGCGGCCAACGATGGGCACCGGACACTGGTCCAACGTCCACAGCATGTCGGCGAGTTTTTGTGCGTCGGCACGGTTTTGCTCCCAACTGAAATCGGCCATGGCGCGCATCCAATTTAAATCGGCGCCGGCACAAAAAGCTTTGCCACGCGCGCCCAACTGAATCACGCGCAAATCAGGCTCGGCAGACAGCGCGGCAAAGGTGCTGGTGAGCGCAGAGATCAACTCTTCATTGAAGGCGTTACGCACCTCAGGCCGGTTCAGCCAGACCTCTGCCACGTGAGCCGAGGAACGGTGCAGTTCAATCACGTTCATTCGACGGCCCTTGTTCGTTGTTGTTGGTGGTGAATGGTTGGAGTCTTTAAGCCGCGCCGCCCAGCCAGGGCCGCGGAACCGGCTTTGCCGGACCGCAGGCGCAGCACCCCCGTGGGGGGCAGCGACCACACAAAGTGGGGAGCGTGGGGGCTCATCAATACCGCTTAGCGACTTCTTCGAGCATCACTTCGGTGGCGCCGCCGCCAATGGCCAGCACGCGGGCGTCGCGCCACAGGCGCTCAATGGCGGTCTCACGGATGAAGCCCATGCCGCCGTGAAATTGCTGGCAGGTTTGCACCACCTCGTTGACCAGTTCGCCGGTCAGCGCCTTGAGCATGGAGACTTCCTGCACGATGTCATGGCCCTGTGTCACCGACCAGGCGCAGTGGTACATGAACTGGCGCGCCGCGCGGGTCTTGGCGTCGAGCATGGACAGGCGCTGACGAATGGTCTGCTGATCCCACAGCGTGCCGCCGAAAGCCTGGCGCTGCTTCACATAATCCAGCGTGATTTCCAGCGCGCGCGTGCAATGCCCCACCGCCATCGCACCCAGCGCAATGCGCTCGGTTTGAAAGTTCTTCATCACCGAGTAAAAGCCTTTGTGCTCCTCGCCCAGCAGGTTGCCGGCCGGGATGCGCACGTTGTCAAAAATCAACTCGGCGGTGTCGGACGACAGCCAGCCGGTTTTCTTGAGTGCGCGGCCCACCGTGAAGCCAGGCGTGCCTTTTTCGACAATGAAGATCGACATGTCGCGCCGGCCAGGTCCGGTCTTGGCCGCCACAAAGTACAGGTTGGCATGCACACCGTTGGTGATGAACATCTTGGTGCCGTTGATCACCCATTCGTCGCCTTCGCGGCGCGCATGGGTGCGTATGCCGGCTACGTCTGAGCCGGCGCCGGGCTCGCTGATGCCGACCGCCGTGATCAGCTCGCCCGAAGTCACGCCCGGCAGGTAGCGAGCTTTTTGTGCGGGCGTGCCCGCATGGTGCAAGTGCGGGCTGGCCATGTCGGTGTGCACCAGGACTGTGATGATGAAGCCGGCAAAGGTGGACTGCGACAGCGCCTCGGCAAACACCAGGTTGGTCAGCGCATCACCCTCGCCGCCGCCGTACTGGCCCTCGTACATGAGCCCCAGCAAACCGGCCTGGCCCATGCGGCGCAGCACCTCGCGCGGCACCATGCCGGTCTCTTCCCAGGCGGCCGCATGCGGCTCGACCTCTTTGGCGATGAAGCGGGCTATTTGGTCGCGCAGGAGTTCGTGCTCGGGGGTTTCGTAGATGGTGGCGGTCATGGTTTGGGTCTCAAAGTCAATCAGTTATTTTTGCAGCTTAATGCACTAGGAAAAGACCCTCCGTACATTGAAAGTGTGGAGGACAATTTTTCATTGCGGCTTCCAGACTACATCTGAGTCAACGGCGTACAAAGTGCACGGGTTGCCGTAGCGCTGGCAGCCGCCCAGAGCACGACCTGCAGCGTAGTCGCCACGGGCCACTCCAAAACCACCCCTGCTACTCACGGCAAAAGCACGGGGTAATGCCATTTCCAAAAATTTTGCGTAGGCGGCTTTGCCGGACGCGCCCACCGGGACGGAGGATGTGGCATCAATAGCAGCAAAGGCACTGGGTGGCGGTGATTTCACGATAGCAGGACGGTCAAAGCCCAGTTGGCCCAAAAATACGTCCACCACGGGAAGCCAACGATCCATGTCGATATTCAGGCCGCTGTGCCCGTCCTCACCAACGGCCGCGAATCCGTTAAATTGGGCAATCCCGCCGCCGTCGACCCACGCCTTGTGCCAATTTTTCGGAATATCAGCCCCCCAGTATTTGTCGTTATCCCAGTACAACCAGAGCATGGGAACTTTGGCGTCCTTGGCAATCTGACCCCAGTACTGCGAGGTGGCGCCGGGATTGCAGGGCCGGCCGGGGCTGTTATCCGGATTACCACCGGTGCCACCGGAAAAATTGATGCCGCCCAGCAAGCCCGCGGGCGCGCGACCCACCGTAGCCACCGTGGTTACACCACCGACCGACTGGCCTGCCACCAGCCAGCGGCTGGTGTCTACATAGGGCAGGGTTTTGGCAAACTCCACTGCGGCCAAGACCTGCTCCGAGGCAGCAATAGACATGGGCTCGATGCTGCGGCAGCCACTGTTTTCAGGGTCGAAACTGCCATAGGTTTCCCAATAGCCTATGCGGTTAGGAACCAGCACCACAAAACCCTTGGCCACCAAGTAGCGCGCCGCCGCCTCAGGCCGGTAGCGGCCCTGGCTGGCGCGCCTGGCTTGCACCGCCCGGCCATGGTTGAAAACGACCAAAGGAAACGGCCCGTCGCCAGGCGGGCGGTACACCGTCATTGGCAGCGGCTTGGTCTCCTGGCGGCCAAACATGTCTTTGACCGTGGCCTGGGTGCGAAGCACCTCCTCTCGCAGATCTTTGGCCAGCACTTCGGCCGCTGCTGCGCTGGGTTTCTCGTCTTGAGCCCACACGCCGCCACACAGTTGCAGCGCCAGAAGGAATACAAAAAAGACTTTCATCGTGAGCCTCGGCTTACATGCGGAACACGCCAAATTTTGGCTCGCCAATCGGCGCATTCAGCGAAGCCGACAAGCCCAGCGCCAGCACGCGGCGCGTGTCGGCCGGGTCGATGATGCCGTCGTCCCACAGGCGCGCGCTGGCGTAGTAGGGGTGCGATTGGTGGGCGAACTGGTCGAGCACGGGTTGCTTGAAGGCAGCTTCTTCGTCGGCGCTCCATTGGCCGCCACGCCCTTCAATGCCGTCGCGTTTGACGGTGGCCAGCACGCCGGCGGCCTGCTCGCCGCCCATGACGCAGATGCGTGCGTTCGGCCACATCCACAAAAAGCGTGGCGAAAAAGCACGGCCGCACATGCCGTAATTGCCGGCGCCGTAACTGCCGCCAATGATCACTGTGAACTTGGGCACGCTGGCGGTGGCCACAGCCGTGACCATCTTGGCGCCGTGGCGCGCGATGCCTTCGTTTTCGTATTTTTTGCCGACCATGAAGCCGGTGATGTTCTGCAAAAACACCAGCGGCACCTTGCGCTGGCAGCACAGCTCGATGAAGTGCGCGCCCTTTTGCGCGCTCTCGGAAAACAGCACGCCGTTGTTGGCGATGATGCCGACCGGCATACCTTCGATGTGCGCAAAGCCGCACACCAGCGTGGCGCCAAAACGCGCCTTGAACTCATGAAACTCGCTGCCATCGACGATGCGGGCGATCACCTCGTGCACGTCGTAGGGCTTGCGCGTGTCGGCCGGGATCACGCCGTACAACTCACTTGCGTCATAGAGCGGCGGTGCTGGGGTACGCAGAGTTTGTTCGATGCGCTTGCTGCGGTTCAGGCTGGCCACGGCCTGCCGTGCCAGCGCCAGCGCATGCGCGTCGTTTTGCGCCAGGTGGTCGGCCACACCCGACAGGCGCGTGTGTACGTCGCCGCCGCCCAGGTCTTCGGCGCTGACGATCTCGCCGATGGCGGCTTTGACCAGCGGCGGGCCGCCCAGAAAAATCGTGCCCTGGTTTTTGACGATGATGGTCTCGTCACTCATGGCCGGCACGTAAGCGCCGCCCGCCGTGCAGCTGCCCATGACCACGGCAATCTGCGCAATGCCCTGCGCGCTCATGTTGGCCTGGTTGTAGAAGATGCGGCCAAAGTGCTCGCGGTCCGGGAACACATCATCCTGGTTGGGCAGGTTGGCACCACCGGAGTCCACCAGGTAAATGCAGGGCAAATTATTTTGCATCGCCACTTCCTGGGCGCGCAAATGCTTTTTCACCGTCATCGGGTAGTAGGTGCCGCCCTTGACGGTGGCGTCGTTGCAGATGATCAGGCAATCGATGCCGCTGACGCGGCCGATGCCGGCGATCAAACCGGCGCAGGGTGCGCTGTCGCTGCCGTCGCGGTCCGGGTACATGGCCAGCGCAGCCAGCGGTGCCAGCTCCAGAAAGGGCGTGCCTGGGTCCAGCAGCATTTGCACACGTTCACGTGGCGGCAGTTTGCCGCGCGCCACATGTTTAGCGCGAGCTGCCTCACCGCCGCCGGCAGCCACTTTGGCGAGCTGCGCCACCAGGTCTTGCACCTGCTCGCGCAGGGCGGCCGCATTGGCCTGGAAGTCGGCCGATCGGGCGTTGAGCTGGGTTTGCAAAACTGACATGTGTTTCCTTGTTACCGGGTGCCGCCATAAAGCATGCGCAGAGTGCCCGAAAAAGCAAACTGCGCGCAGCTGCAGCAAAGCGCTGCGATAGCAGGCTGAATCAGAGCCCGGCCTGAACGCCCTCGCCCAGGGCAATGTCCAGCATCATGTCGCTGGCCAAGGCGCCCACGTCACGCTGCAGCGCCTCGACCGACATGGAAGCCGGCACGCGCAATTGCGCCTTGACCTTGAATGTCTTTTGACCATCCGTGCTGCTGCGCACGATGTCGGTGTGAATGCTCTCAATGCTGATGGCGCGCTCGGCCAGCAACTTGGTGAGCTTGCTGACGATGCCGACCTGGTCTTGCCCCACCAGTTCCAGCTCGACCAGGCGCTGCGAGGCGGGCAGTGCCGCTCCTTCGCTGCCAGCGATCACCACCTGCAAGCCGCTCGAGGCCAGGCCTTGCAAAGAATTGGTCAACGCCTGCGCGTTCTCGCGCGGCACCTCGAAATGCACCATGCCGGCAAATTCACCGGCCAGCCGGGTCATGCGGCTGGCCGCCCAGTTGGCGCCAAAACGCTGTGCGCGATCAGCCAGTGAATTGACGATGCCCGGGCGGTCGGTGCCGACGATGGACACCACCAGCGAGGTGTTGGTGGGCGCCGCCTCGCCGGGCAGCACGACAGCCTTGCGGATCATGGGGGCGCGGGTGGCAAATGCCGGGTCTTGCACGTTGGCCGGCACCTTGCCGGTCTGGCGCGCACCGTGCACCACTTGGCGCAACAGAGCGATGCCCATGGGCGCCAGCGCGCGCTCCCACAACTCGCGTGCGTTCTCACCTTTTTTGACAAAGCACCAGTCCTGCGCGGCAATGCCACCGGCGTCCCAGCCATCGGCCAGGTGGTAGACCGAGCCGCCGGCAATCGCGTCGCCTTCGAGAATGGTCCATTCCACCGCTGCAATGCCGCGGTGCCTGGGCAAGAGCGACGGGTGGTAGCCTACGCCACCCAGACGGGAACGTGCCAGCGCCTCGTCACTGACGCGGGCATGGGTGTGGGCGGCAATGATCAGCTCAGTGCCCTCGGGGATCGCGTGGCCGGGCACAATTTTCGGGTTCTCCAACACATGCAAGGCAACGCCGGCAGCGCGCGCAGCCACAGCCAGACGATCGTCGTCAGCCGGGGCCACGATGCCGATGAACTCAATGTCCTCTTCGTGACGCAGCGCCTCAAAAACCGAAGCCGCAAAAAAACGGGAACCCACCAGTGCACATTTCATGGAAGTCACTCTTTGGAATAAGGAGGCGCTGCCAGTCAAAGCGCTGCCAGCGCGGTTAAAAGTGTCAGCCGGGGACGGCTTCGGCCACGGTTTCAGCCAGACCGACACGGTCTAAAGCATCGGCCAAGTTGGCCACGGTGTGGTCGACATGGTGCCACTTGTCCAAGCCAAACAGGCCGATCCGGAAGGTCTTGAAGTCTGGCCGCTCATCGCATTGCAGTGGCACACCAGCAGCCGTCTGCAGACCTTGCTCAAGGAACTTCTTACCTGTGTGGATATCCTGGTCGGTGGTGTAGCTGACCACCACGCCCGGCGCCTTGAAGCCTTCGGCAGCCACACTGCGCAAGCCACGACCTTCAAACAGCGCGCGTACTTTTTTGCCCAGCAGTTCCTGCTCGGCCTTGACCTTGGCAAAACCGTAGGCCTGGGTTTCTTTCATGACGCTGCACAAACGCGTCAGGGCGTCTGTCGGCAAGGTGGCGTGGTAAGCGTGGCCACCTTTTTCGTAGGTTTCCATGATCTGCAGCCACTTTTTGAGGTCGCATGAAAAGCTGGAGCTGGTGGTACCTTCGATGGCGGTGCGGGCCCGCTCGCTGAGCATGACCATGGCGCAGCAAGGCGAGCTGCTCCAGCCTTTTTGCGGCGCAGAAACCAGCACATCAACGCCCGTGGCTTTCATGTCCACCCACATGGCGCCTGAGGCGATGCAGTCCAGCACAAACAAACCGCCCACCGCATGCACGGCATCGGCCACGGCACGCAGGTAGTGGTCGGGCAGGATCATGCCGGCAGATGTTTCAACGTGCGGGGCAAACACCACCGCCGGCTTTTCTTTGGCAATAGCGGCCTGCACTTCAGCAATCGGTGCCGGGGCCCAGGGAGCTTGTGCTTCGGCGGCAGCTTGACGCGCCTTGATCACGGTGTGCGTAGCCGGGATCTGGCCCATGTCAAAAATTTGCGTCCAGCGGTAGCTGAACCAACCGTTGCGAATGACCATCACGTGCTTGCCGCCGGCAAACTGGCGGGCCACCGATTCCATTCCGTAGGTGCCGCTACCGGGAACCAGCACGGCGGAATGCGCGCCATAAACTTCCTTGAGCATGCCGGAAATGTCCGTCATCACGCCCTGAAAGCTCTTAGACATGTGGTTGAGGGACCGGTCGGTGTAGACCACCGAAAATTCGAGCAGGCCATCAGGGTCGACATTGGGCAGAAGTCCGGGCATAAGGCTCTCTTTAGTTAAGGTTAAAAACAATGCAGCATTACAGCTTATCACCAGTGAGGGATTTCGTGAAGACGGCTTAAAGAAGGCCGGCCAGGGCGTCCATATCAGTGAAAACCCGCTGTGCACCCGCCGCCAGCAAGGCTTGGGGGGCGTCATGGCCGGCTGAGGACGGGCTGTAACCATAGACCGTTGCACCGGCGGCCAAGCCGGCCATGACGCCGGTAACCGTGTCTTCGACCACCGTGCAGTGCTGCGGCGCCACCCCCAGGGCCGCCGCCGCAGCCAGGTAAACGTCGGGGGCCGGCTTGGTGCGCGGCATTTCATGGCCGCTGAAGATAAAGCCTTCAAAGTAAGGCATAAACCCACATTTTTTCAGCTGTAATTCCACCTTAAAACGGTCGGCGCCTGATGCGCAGGCTATCCGGCCGGCGTACTTGGCATGTATTTGCGCCACGGCGGGCAGGGCGTTGTCAATTGGCTGCAAACTGCTGACCAAGCCCTGGTTGCGCCGCTCGCGAAAGCTGTCCATCCAGGCCTCGGTCAGGGGCTGACCGGTGTGCGACTCGATGAATTGGCGCTCGTCATGCACCGACTTACCGACAAAATGCGCCATGCATTGGGCCAGTGTCAGCCGCCACCCGGACTCTTCGAGCATGTCGCGCAAGACCCCGTTGGTGATGGATTCGCTGTCCACCAGCACGCCATCGCAATCGAATAAAACCGCTTGGTATTTCATGCCTTGATGATAAAGGCAAGGCTTGCGCCGGCTGCCTGGGTGGCGCGATGCTCAGAGTTGATCGCCATCCACATAAAACCAGCGTCCGCCCTCCAGTACAAAGCTGCTGCGCTCATGCAGGCGCACCGCCTTGCCGGCTGCGCGCATGCGCGCGACAAACTCGACTTCGGCAGCAGCCAGCCCGATGTTTATGTGAGCGCGCACTTCCAGCCCCAGCCAACGGGCGCCGGGATCGAAATCTAAACTTGTCGGCCTTGTGCTGCCGTGCCAGGTGGCCAGCAGGTAGCCGGCGCGCTCAAGCACAAAGGCGCTGTAGCGCGAGCGCATCAGGCTGGGCGCGTCCGGCGCGGGCCTGTTCTCGAAGTCGTCAAGGTAAGGGCCACAGCAGTCGACCAGTTTGAGCGGCTGGCCTGGCTTGGCCTCTCGCCCGCAGGGACAAGCTGCGTTTGCGGCCGGGGCCACGCGGCTCAGGCCTTGCCGGCCGGCCGGCTGGCGGCCTTGTGTTCTTCCAGTGTCTGCACCGGCGCACCTTGCGCGCACCAGTCAGCAAAGCCGCCATCGATGTGTGCCACATTGGTCATGCCCATGTCTTGCAGCGCCTTGGCCGCCAGCGCACTGCGCCAGCCGGCACCGCAAAACAGCACAAACTGGCGGCTCACGTCGCCAAAAACCGGCTTGAAATAAGGCGAAGCCGGGTCCACCCAAAACTCCAGCATGCCGCGCGGCGCCAGCAGAGCGCCAGGCACAGTGCCGCCGCGCTCAAGCTCGCGCGGATCGCGTATGTCGACAATCTGCAAGTTAGCGCTGCCCATGCGCGCCTGCACCTGCGCCACGCTGAGGGTAGTGACCTCGGCCATGGCTTCGTCGACGAGCTGGCGGAATCCTTTGGTGATGGGCATCTTGTTTCTTTCTTAATTCATCAATTCAGGCACATGCCGAGCTTTGGCGGACCCATATCACAGCAGCTCAACGGCCAGCGCCGTACCTTCGCCGCCGCCAATGCACAAGGTAGCCACGCCTTTTTTCAGACCACGCGCCTTGAGCGCATAAAGCAGCGTGACGATGATGCGTGCGCCGCTGGCGCCTATAGGGTGGCCTAGCGCGCAGGCGCCGCCGTTGACGTTGACGATGTCGTGGCTGAGGCCCAGCTCTTTCATGGCGGCCATGGGCACCACGGCAAAGGCTTCATTGACTTCCCACAGGTCCACGTCCTTGACGCTCCAGCCGATGTTCTTGAGCAGTTTTTGCACCGCGCCCACCGGGGCGGTGGTGAACCACTCGGGCGCCTGGGCAAAGGTGGCGTGGCCGACGATGCGGGCGATCGGCTTGGCACCCAGCGCTTTGGCGGTCGATGCGCGCGCCAGCACCAGGGCGGCAGCGCCGTCGTTGATGGACGAGCTGGAGGCGGCGGTGATGGTGCCGTCTTTTTTGAAGGCCGGCTTGAGGCTGGTGACTTTGTCGAGCTTGACCTTGCCCGGGCCTTCGTCGATGGCGACGACAACTTCGCCGCTGCGCGTCTTGACGGTGACCGGCGTGATCTCTGCTTTGAAGGCGCCCGAATCTGTAGCGGCCTTGGCGCGCTGCACGCTGGCAATGGCAAAGGCGTCTTGCGCCTCGCGGGTGAACTGGTATTTGTCAGCGCACTGCTCGCCAAAGGTGCCCATGGCGCGGCCGGGCTCGTAAGCGTCTTCGAGGCCGTCGAGCATCATGTGGTCATAAATGCGGTCGTGGCCGATGCGGATGCCGCTGCGGCCTTTAAGCAAGAGGTGCGGTGCGTTGGTCATGCTCTCCATGCCGCCGGCGACCATCAGGTCACGGCTGCCGGCAATCAACTGGTCGTGCGCCAGCAGGGTGGCTTCCATGCCCGAGCCGCACATTTTGGACAGGGTGACAGCGCCGGTGCTGGCCGGCAAGCCGCCTTTGAAGCCCGCCTGACGCGCAGGCGCCTGGCCCTGGCCAGCCATGAGGCAGTTGCCAAACAGCACTTCGTCAATTTTGTCAGCCGCGACACCGGCGCGCTCAACAGCGGCGCGTATGGCGGCGCCACCCAGGTCGTGCGCAGCCAGGCTGGCAAAGTCGCCCTGAAAGCCGCCCATGGGGGTGCGCGCAGCGCCGAGAATGACGATGGATTCAGACATGGAGACTCCCTGAAAAAATAATCTGCTGGTTCAGTGCCGCTTGGCCTGCCCCACGCCTTGAATAGCCGCCTTGTAGACCGCCTCCAGGCTGTCGTTGCCGGTGATGGTGATGCCCATGTCTTTGAGCAAGCCGTCGTGAATGCCGTACACCCAGCCATGCAAGGCCACCGCCTGGCCGCGCAGCCAGGCGTCTTGCAAGACCGTGCTTTGGGCGACGTTGACCACTTGCTCGATGGCGTTGAGCTCGACCAGAGCGTCACAGCGCCGCTCTTCAGCGATGCCCTCGAGCAAGTCGCGGTGCAGATCGCGCACGTCTTGAATATGGCGCAACCAGTTGTCTGCCAGGCCGATGCGCGCGCCCTCAAGCGCCGCGCGCACGCCCGAGCAACCGTAGTGGCCGACCACCATGACGTGCTCGACCTTCAAACGCTCGACAGCGAACTGGATGGTGGACAGCGCGTTCAGGTCTGAGTGCACCACCACGTTGGCCACGTTGCGGTGAACGAAAACCTCGCCAGGCTCCAGGCCGGTGATCTGGTTGGCCGGCACGCGGCTGTCGGAGCAGCCAATCCACATGTACTTGGGGGTTTGCTGCTGCACCAGGCTGGTAAAAAAGCCCGGGCGCTCAGCCTCCATTTGCGCTGCCCAAGCGCGGTTGTGGGCAAAGAGGTCAGTGATGGATGTGGTCATGGTTTTCATTTTCGCCCGAAATGCCTGGCCGGCGAATCAAAGGGTTTCTGCAAACAGCTCGCGGCCGATCAGCATGCGGCGGATTTCGCTGGTGCCCGCGCCAATCTCGTAAAGCTTGGCGTCGCGCCACAAACGGCCCAGCGGGTAGTCGTTGATGTAGCCGTTGCCGCCAAAAATCTGCACGCCCTCGCCGGCCATCCAGGTGGCTTTTTCGGCCGTCCACAAGATCACACTGGCGCAGTCTTTGCGCACCCGGCGCACATGCTCGGCGCCCAGGGCATCGAGGTTTTTGGCCACCGTATAGGCAAATGAGCGCCCGGCCTGCAGCACGGTGTACATGTCAGCGACCTTGCCCTGAATGAGCTGAAACTCGCCAATGCTCTGGCCAAATTGCTTGCGGTCGTGGATGTAGGGCACCACGTTGTCCATGACCGACTGCATGATGCCCAGCGGCCCGCCGGACAGCACCGCGCGCTCGTAGTCCAGCCCGCTCATCAGCACCTTGGCGCCTTGGTTCAGGCCACCGAGCACATTGGCCAGCGGCACTTCAACGTTGTGAAACACCAGCTCGCCCGTGTGGCTGCCGCGCATGCCGAGCTTGTCGAGCTTTTGCGCCACCGAAAAACCGGGCATGCCTTTTTCAATCAGAAAGGCCGTCACGCCGCGCGCGCCCAGCTCCGGTTCGCTCTTGGCATAGACCACCAGCGTGTCTGCGTCAGGGCCGTTGGTGATCCACATCTTGCTGCCGTTGAGCAGGTAGTACCCGCCCTTGTCTTCAGCGCGCAGTTTCATGCTCAGCACGTCGCTGCCCGCACCGGGCTCGCTCATGGCCAAGGCGCCCACGTGTTCACCGTTGATGAGCTTGGGCAGGTACTTGCTGCGCTGCTCGGGTGACCCATTTCGCTTGATCTGGTTGACGCACAAATTGCTGTGCGCGCCGTAAGACAGACCCACGCTGGCGCTGGCGCGCGAAATTTCTTCCATGGCGACCATGTGCGCCAGATAGCCCATGTTGGCGCCGCCGTATTCCTCACCCACAGTGATACCGAGCACGCCCAGGCTGCCCATTTTTTGCCACAGGTCCATGGGAAATTGGTCTTGCTTGTCGATCTCAGCGGCGCTCGGGGCGATCTGGGCTTGCGCAAATTCGCGGACCGCGTCACGCAAGGCGTCGACGTCTTCGCCAAGTTGAAAGTCCAGGCCGGGGAGGTTATTCATGAAATTTTCCTTGCGATGGGTCTGCGGGCAGTTCTCCGGCTGCCAGCGCTCAGTAAGTCTGTGCCACCGGCACCAAAGTTTGCTGCATCACGGCACAGTCAGTGACTGTGCCATTTTCCGCCACGTGCCTTACTTCGGCCATGGTGACGATGATGCGTTTGCCGCCCTTGAGCACGCGACCGGTGGCGCGCAGCTCGCCATCCCGAAAGGCGGCCATGAAGTTGACCTTGTATTCGACCGTGGTCACCTCCATGCCCGCAGGCATTACCGTCAGACCGGCATAGCCGCCGGCGATGTCGGCCAGCGCGCCCATGGCACCGCCATGAAAGCCGCCTTGCTGCTGGGTCACGCGGTCTGAGTAAGGCAGCGCCACTTCACACAGGCCGGGCTCAACACGCAAGAGGCGCGCACCCAGGTGCTGCATCAGACCCTGGCGCACAAAGCTGGCTTGTACTCTGGCAAATAGCTCCACGGCGTCTTGACTGGCCAACGGGGCTTTGGTGTGGGGCATGTTGGGTTGAAGAGAAAAGTGTGACGTTGACGTTAACGTCAATTATGGACGACTTTGTTTTTTGACCGGCTTCTGACTGGCCTTGTTGAGCAGGGCGCGGGTTTCTTTTTCATGCGCCTTGAGTTCATGGAGATTAGCCTGCAGGTCGGTCATCTGGCTTTCGAGTTGTTGGCGATGACCCGCCAGCACAACTAGAAATTTTTGTAACTGCGGCACGGTGTCGCGCGGGCTGTCGTAGGAGTCGATGATGTCCTTGGCCTCTGTCAGCGAGAGGCCCAGGCGCTTGGCGCGCAAAGTCAGCTTCAGCCGGGTACGGTCGCGGGCGCTGTAAATGCGGTTACGCCCGCCGGGGCCGGCGCGCAAAGGCTGCAGCAGGCCCATGTCTTCGTAAAAGCGCATGGCGCGGGTGGTCAGGTCAAACTCTTTGGCAAGGTCGCTGATGGTGTAAGTCGTGGCCACGGTGAAACGAAACCTGTTGGAGTAAGGTGCTGAACTTAGCCTTGACGGGCCAGTGCCAGCTCGGTCACCCGGCGCTTGAGCCAGGCAAAGTCAACAGGCTTTTTCAAGAGCTCCATGCGCGCAGAAAGGTCCCTGAGGGAATCGATACGCTCGGGGAGCGAGCCGCTGACCACAACGATCTGCATGGCAGCGTGCTGAGGTCGGGCTTCGATTTCGCGCAGCATTTGCTGGCCATCCATGCCGGGCATCGACAAGTCGGTAATTAACAAGTCAGGGCGCAACTGGTCAATGTCCTGCAAGACGGCGGCGGCTGAGTTCATCCAACTGCAGCTGACGGGCAGGGCCCAGATCTCGAACTGACAACGGTAGAGCTCGAGCATGAGCTCGTCGTCTTCGACCACCAGCACGCGCAGCGTATCACTCACCATTTGGGCACCATTTCGTCTTTGAGCTGTGAACGCAACTCTGCATAGTCAGGCACAACATGGCGAACAGTATCCCAAAATCGTGGGCTGTGGTCCATCACGCGCAAGTGGCTCAGCTCGTGCACCACCACATAGTCAATGACCGAAGGCTTGAAGTGAATGAGACGCCAATTCAAACGGATAGAGCCGTCAGCGCTGGCGCTGCCCCAGCGGGTCCCGGCGCTGCTCAGGCTGAGGCGGCGCCACTGTACGCCAAGCTCGGGCGCAAAGTGGTTCAGGCGTTCCTCAAAAAGCTGCCTGGCGTATCGCATCAGCCAGGCCTGGGCGGCATCGCGGATTTGTATGGCCGTTGCGCTGTGCGCCAGCCCCAGACACAGCGTGTTGCGCTCAGCGCTTGGCGGCAAGCTCTTCGCGTCATCCCCGGCATACGGCGCGGCGCTCACAGGCTGCACCACCATGGCGGATACCGATTGCCGGGGGTCGAGCACAACTGTCAGCACACCACCCAGAAAAGGCAGGCTGGCGCCGTCTTTCCAGTCAATGCGGACGGCCTCCAGGCGTTTATGACGCTCACGGGTTTCCTGCAGCTTTTTCACAATCCAGTCGGCTTTTTCCTGGACAGCACGATCAATTTCATTGAGCAGCACCCATTTGGGCGCACTCACCGACAAGCCTTCAGCACCCACAGAAAACCCGATGGTGCGACGCTTGCCGCGCTTGAACGCATAGGCCACCAACACGCCGCCCAGCAAGGCTTCACGGCTGGCTTCAGGGTGGCGGTAAGTGGCCGGCGCCAACGCTTCTTGCAAACTTTGGGTGGGGCGGGTATCGGCCGGTAACGGCGTCAACACGGTTGGGGGTGCAGGTGTCGCCTCAGGCGCGGGCTCCGGCGCAAACAGATCGAGTGTTCGCTGAAGGAGCGTGTGCATATTGGCAGTTTAGTTGTAAGCCGCTAGCTCCGCAGTCAGCGCATCAGCGCTTGGCGGCGGTGCTGCTTTCGTGCAGATAGGCCTCGGGGTCGAGGCGGCGCATTTCCCCTTCGATCCAGGACTGCACTTCGCTCATCAACTCGTCAGGCTTGCGGCCGACGCTGCTGATGGGTTTGCCGATCGATATGTCCACAATACCGGGGCGCTTGATAAAAGCCTTGCGTGGCCAGCATTTGGCAGAGGTCACCGCCACCGGGATCACGGGGGCGCCGGTCTCGATGGCCAGCCGCGTGCCACCGCTTTTGTAGACGCCCTGTTGGCCGCGTGCAATGCGCGTACCCTCGGGGAACATGATGACCCAAACACCCTGACTCATGAGCCGCCGGCCCTGTTCGACCACCTTGGAGAAGGCTTCGGCGCGCTTGCTTCGGTCAATGTGAATCATGTCCATGCGGCTCATGGCCCAACCAAAAAACGGAACGTGCAACAGCTCTTTTTTGAACACATAGGCCAGCGGATGCGGCATCAAGGTGACCATTGAAAAAGTCTCCCATGTGCTCTGATGTTTGACCAGCAACACGCAGGCACTGGTCTGGCCGGTGGGCAGGTTTTCCATGCCGGTGACGCGGTTCTGGATACCCAGGATCACGGTGCCTCCAGTGACTGCCATGCGCAACCAGCCAGCGCACATCCAATAAATGCGGGTGCTGCTCATAAAAGGAGCGGCCACCAACACAGCCAGCGCCCAAGGAATGACAGTGACAACCATCCAGAGCAAATGAACAATGGATCGGATGAGTGGCATAGCGGTCTTTAAAACAAGTTTCAGGGCGCAGGATGCGCAGCCGGCGGCTCGAGACCGGCTAAAGCGCTGCGCTCGAGCAAGAAGTCCGCAAAGGCTGACAGATCTCGGTGCAGACGCGTGCCAGCCGGCAAGCCTTCGGGCTGGCCACCCGCCAGAAATGCGCTCGACTTGCCGGTCAAGACCAAATGCGGCTCGCAACCGGCGCTGGCGCCAGCCACCACGTCACGCACCGTGTCACCGCATGCAGGAACACCTTTGAGTGGCACCCCAAAGCGCTGACCGATCTGCTCAAAAAGCCCGGGCAAGGGTTTGCGGCAGCGGCAGTTTTCGTCGGGGGTGTGCGGGCAGTAAAACACCGCGTCAACACGCCCGCCCATGGCGGCCAGTTGCTTGTTCATCTTGGCATGCATGGCGTTGAGCGCCGCCACATCAAACAGGCCGCGCCCCAAGCCCGATTGGTTAGAGGCGATCACGATGCGCCAGCCTGCATGCGTCAGCCTGGCAATGCCTTCCAGCGCACCGGGCAGGGCATGCCATTCCTCGGGCGACTTGATGTAGTCGTCGCTGTCGCGATTGATCGTGCCGTCGCGGTCTAGGATGACAAGTTTCATGTCAAGCCTAGCTGGCCAGTTTCGACAAATCAGCTACGCGGTTCATGGCCACATGCAAGCTCTTGAGCAAGCCCTGGCGATTCAGGCGCAAATCCATCTCTTCGGCGTTGACCATGACGCCGTCAAAGAAAGCATCAACCGGCGCACGCAAGGCGGCCAGGGTTTGCAGTGAAGCGGTGTAGTCACCGGCTTCAAACTGCTTATGTGCCTCAGGCAATACCAGGCTCATGGCTGAGTGCAGCGCCGTTTCAGCCGGCTCCTTGAGCAGCGCGACGCTGACATGGGCATCGACCTCGGGGGCCTTTTTAAGGATGTTGCCGATGCGCTTGTTGGCGGCCGCCAGTGCCGGGGCCTCGGGCAGCGCTGCGAACGCGCGCACTGCGGCCAGCCGGCGGCTCACGTCGCCCAGCTGCTGCGGACGCAAGGCCAGCACGGAATCCACCTCTTGCGCGCTGTAGCCCTGTTCGCGCAGGCTGCCGGAAAGACGGTCGTAGATGAAGTCAAGCAAAGCCGCCGAGGCGTCTTGAATCTTGTCGCCAAAGGCCAGGCCGGCGTCGCGCACCAGAGCATCGACATGGAGCGGCAAGGCCTTGTCGGCCAGCATGCGCACCACGCCCAGCGCATGACGGCGCAGCGCAAACGGGTCCTTGTCGCCGGTCGGCAGGTTGCCGATGCCGAACATGCCGACCAATGTCTCAAGCTTGTCGGCCAGCGCCACCGCCAGCCCGACCGGGCTGCGCGGCAGTTCGTCGCCGGCAAAGCGCGGTTTGTAATGGTCTTCAATCGCGTCGGCAACCTCGGGTGCCAAGCCGTCGTTGAGCGCGTAGTAACGGCCCATGATGCCTTGCAGCTCGGGGAACTCCCCGACCATGTCAGTCACCAGATCGGTCTTGGCGAGCTGGGCCGCCTGGTCAGCCTGCGCCGCCAGCGCAGCGCCGCCGAGTTGCTGGCCGATGGCATTGGCAATCGCCCGCACACGCGTCACGCGCTCGCCCTGCGAGCCGAGCTTGTTGTGATGAACCACTTTGTCCAGGCCTGCCACACGCGAGGTCAGTGTCTTTTTGCGGTCCTGGTCGTAGAAGAATTTAGCGTCCGCCAGGCGCGGACGCACCACACGCTCGTTGCCACCAATAACCGCACTGGCGTCTGCCGGGTTGATGTTGCTGACCACCAGAAACTGATGGGTCAGCTTGCCAGCGGCGTCAAGCAAGGGAAAGTATTTCTGATTGGCCTTCATGGTCAGGATCAGGCATTCCTGCGGCACCGCGAGGAACTCTTTTTCAAAACTGCAGACCAGCACCTTGGGCCGCTCAACCAGCGCAGTCACTTCGTCGAGCAGCGCCTCGTCTTCAATCGGCTTCACACCGCCACCGATCTTGTCAGCAGCAGCAGCTAACTGACTCACGATCTCGGCGCGGCGCTCGGCAAAGCTGGCGATCACAGCGCCGTCTTTTCGCAGCGTTTCTGCGTACTGGTCGGCATGCTTGATCACAACGGGTGAGACGGCCGCCTCAAAACGGTGGCCCTGGGTGCTGTTGCCGGAAGTCAGCCCCAGGGCTTTCGACAGCACCACATCCGCGCCGTGCAGCGCAAGCAGGCCGTGCGCAGGCCGCACAAAACTCACGCTGCTCCAGCCGGGCAGTTCGCAGTCGCGCTCGAGCTGGTAGCTCATGAGTTTGGGAATCGGCAGCTTGGCGATGGCTTCAAGCAAGGCTTTTTGCAAGCCTTCGGCGAGCGTCGCGCCCTTGACCATGCTGTCGTAAAACAGGGCCTCGGCCTTGCCGTCCATAGCGCGCTTGAGTTGAGGCACGGCCGAAGCGTCGGCGCCAAGCGCATTGAGCCGTTTGAGCAAGGCGGGCGTAGCATTGCCGCCGGCATCAAGGCCGACGCTGACAGGCATCAGTTTTTGCGAGACGGCTTTGTCTGTGGCCTGGACGGCCACTTGGGTGATGTGCGCGGCCAGTCGCCGTGGCGACGCAAACGTTGTCAGCAGCGAGCCTGCAACGGTCAAGCCCTGCGCCTGGAGTTGCTCAAACAGCACGCCGGCAAAAGCATCACCGAGTTTTTTCAGGGCCTTGGGCGGCAGCTCTTCAACAAAGAGTTCGAGCAAGAGGTTCTGGGTCGTCATCGTCATCTCGCTCACGCAGCTTTCTGGTTCAAGACAGGCATGGCGGTTTGCATCTGCGCCACCCATTCGCGCGGCGCCAGCGGAAAGCCCAGGCGCTCGCGGCTGTCAAAGTAACTCTGCGCCACGGCGCGCGCCAGGTTGCGGATGCGGCCTATGTAGGCGGCGCGCTCGGTCACGGAAATTGCGCCGCGCGCGTCCAGCAGGTTGAAGCTGTGGGCGGCCTTGAGCACTTGCTCGTACGCGGGCAGGGCCAGTTGCACGTCGATCAGGTGTTTGGCCTGCTTCTCGTGCGCATTGAAGGCGGTGAACAAAAACTCGGCATCGCTGTGCTCGAAGTTGTAAGTCGATTGCTCGACCTCGTTTTGCTTGTAAACGTCACCGTAGAAAAGCTTGCCCCCACGCTCCCCCACTGCGTGTGGCTCGCTGCCCCCCGAGGGGACTGTGTCCGCTTGTGAGCGGCCCGGCGCGGACCCGCCTTCAGTCCAGACCAGGTTGTAGACGTTGTCCACGCCCTGCAGGTACATGGCCAGGCGCTCCAGGCCGTAAGTGATCTCGCCGGTGATAGGCCGGCAGTCAATGCCACCGACTTGCTGGAAGTAAGTGAACTGCGTGACTTCCATGCCGTTGAGCCAGACTTCCCAGCCCAGGCCCCAGGCGCCCAATGTCGGATTTTCCCAATCGTCTTCGACAAAACGTATGTCGTTTTGCTTGAGGTCAAAGCCCAGCGCTTCGAGCGAGCCAAGGTAGAGCTCTAGGATATTGCTGGGCGCTGGCTTGAGCACCACCTGGTACTGGTAGTAGTGCTGCAGGCGGTTGGGGTTTTCACCGTAGCGGCCGTCTTTGGGGCGGCGGCTGGGTTGTACGTAAGCGGCTTTCCAGGGCTCGGGGCCAAGTGCTCTTAAAAAAGTAGCAGTGTGCGAGGTGCCGGCGCCGACCTCCATGTCATAGGGCTGCAACAGGGCACAGCCTTGGTCAGCCCAGTAGGACTGGAGCTTGAGAATGATTTGCTGGAAAGTGAGCATGGCAACTTGGGTTCTAGGGGCAAGGCGCTTGGCGCGCCAACTCCTTTATTTTACGCCGCGCACTCAGGATGAACGGGTCGTGCGCCATCGGGCTAGCGCGGCGATCAGCAAGACGCTTGCGCCCAGAAGCCACCAAGGCGCCAGTCCGAAGTGCGAGACCCAGCGCGCATACAGCGTCAGGCCGTCGGCACCCTGTACCTCCGCCACCAGGGCGCCGCGTGTATGCCGCGCCAGGGCATGCGTGACGCGGCCTTGCGCATCAATCACTACCGTTGCACCGGTGTTGGTGGCGCGCAGCATGGGACGGGCAAATTCAAGTGCGCGCATACGCGAGATGTTCAGGTGCTGGTCAATCGCCACTGTGTTACCAAACCAGGCGATGTTGCTGACATTGACCAGGACGGTGGGCGCACTCACCACGTCCTTGAACTGGGCGCCGATTTCTTCGCCGAACAGGTCTTCATAGCAAATGTTGGGCGCTATGCGCTCGCCCTGCCACTCCAGCATGGTTTGAACCAAAGGGCCCCTATTGAAGTCCCCCAGCGGAATATTCATCATGCGGATGAACCACTTAAAAAACGGCGGCACAAATTCGCCAAATGGCACCAAGTGATGCTTGTCGTAACGATACGCTGGCGCACCTGGTTTCAAACCTACGACGGCGTTGCTGTACCCCGCTTGTGCGGTGCCCATTGGCAGGCCGATCAATGCGGCCTGTTGGCCACTGGCAAAGCGCTGTTCAATTGCTTCCCAATACCCAGGCGGTAACTGAGCGGGCAGCATAGGCAAGGCCGTTTCAGGCAAGACGACCAGTGCGGTTTGAGCCGCCTGCAACTGCTCAGCATAAAAGTTCAACGCGTCGCGCACACCCGTGCCGGCTTGGAACTTCTGGTCTTGCGAAATATTGCCTTGCACCAGCGTGACCGTGAGCGGCGCACGCAGGGGCGCAGGGGCATAGGCCGCAGGCAGCACCGACACAAGCAGGCAGGCCACTAGCACAGCTACGGTGGCCATGCCGGCTTGCATACTTCGACTGGCTTGCAGTGCACGCAGACAAGTGGCCAGCAAGGCCGCCATGAAGGCCGCAGCCAGTGTCAGACCATGAACGCCAAACCAACCGGCCAGAGGCCGCGCCCAACCGTCTATGTGCGCATAGCCGCCCTCACCCCACGGGAAACCGGTGAATATTTGAACACGGGCCATTTCGGCAAGCAGCCAAGTCCCTGCAAATAGGGCAGCCCGCGCTGCGCCTCCAGTGGGTGCAAGCCATGCAAACAAAGCAGCAGCCAGCGCGTAGTACAAGCCCAGGGCAGCGGCCAGCGCAAAAACCGCCAAGACGGCAAGCGGTGCTGGCAGGCCACCATAAAAATGCATAGAAATAAACAGCCACCAGAATGTGCCGCACAGCATGGCACAAGCAAATAACCATGCTAATTTAGCTGCTTGACCAACGCGCCGCGCTGTCAGCGTTGGCGCCAGTTGCCAAGCCAACACGGCCAGCGAGCCAATTTGCAAGCCGCCCCAGGCTTGGCCTGTTTGCAACGGACCAAAGCCTGCAAAAGGCCATGCGATGCTCAGCGCATGGGCATAACCGGCCGCCAGCACAATCAGTGCAGAACTCCATGCCGGTTGCATTTTGACTTGTCCTGAGGTGCCTGTTCGGGGCAAAGCTGCTGACTGGAAGCTCGGCATGAGTCGCTTTGCTGCTTATCGTTTTACGACCCAGCCGACTCAGGCGACTTGTCCAGCTGCTAAGGCTTGATTTTCCGGTGATACCTTGAACCATCGCACGGCTCCGCCTTTGGTGTGCAAGACAACAAACTGCAGGCCGGCCATGACCAGCCTTTCATTGCGCTTGGGTACATGCCCCATTTCATGCGCCACCAGGCCACCAATAGTTTCAAAATCAGTCTCGGGCAGGCTCACTCCAAAGGCCTCATTGACGCGCTCTATAGCGGTGTCGCCACTGACGCGATAAGTACGATCACCCAAGCCAAAAATATCGCCGTCGTCTTCTGCAATGTCAAACTCGTCTTCGATTTCCCCAACGATTTGCTCGAGCACGTCTTCGATCGTGATGAGGCCGGCGACACGTCCGAATTCATCGATCACGATGGCCAGGTGATTGCGGTTCCCACGGAACTCACGCAACAAGTCGTTCAGTCCTTTGCTCTCGGGTACAAACGCTGCCGGTCGCAGCAAGGCACGTATGTTCAGTTCCGGCGCACGCTGCAGTTTGAGCAGGTCCTTGGCCATGAGGATGCCCAGAATATTTTCTTTCTCACCTTCATAGACAGGAAAGCGCGAGTGTGCGGTGTCGATAACGAGGTGAAGCAATTCGTCAAAGGGGGCGTCGATGTTGATGACATCCATCCGTGGTGCTGCGACCATCACATCGCCAGCGGTCATGTCGGCCATGCGTATGACGCCTTCGAGCATCTCGCGGCTTTGTGCGCCTATGACTTCGTTGTCTTGCGCTTCGACCAAGGTTTCTATCAACTCGTCCTTTGAGTCGGGGCCGGGGTGAAGCATTTCAGCTAGCTTTTGCAGAAAGCCGCGTTTGTCTTCCGTTTTATGGGATCGACTGGGGGGGGCGTCGGACACGTAGGTGTTCGGTAGTTAATAAGCGCTTAAGGATAGCCGATATTTATTTCGATGCTTTTACGCGCTGTCCAGGCCTTAACTTGGTGTGCGCGTCTTTGCTTGGCGCACGCCAAGTCGCACCTCTTGCATCGTTCGCAAAACATCCCAGAACTTTTTTGCCTGCACCTTCATTCGGTAGTCAGTTTGTGCGAGGTGCTCCTCGAACACCTCCGTCATGCGCGAGTCAAAGTTTGAGGGAAGCAGCCTGAGGTAGGCATCGCTTTCAGCACCGTCTCTCTGGAGGATTGCGCCTGATTTGCGTGCGATGTTCAGCATGGCGGTATTTTCACTGAGCGCATGGATGAACATCATTTCCGCACCCTCGTTGCGAGCATGCATCACGGCCCTGTCAAACAAACTGGCGCCATAGCCTCGACCTCTTGCATGCGCCAGCACTGAGACACCAAACTCAGCGCAGCTGCTGAAGTCTGTTTCCAGCGAAAACGCCATGTGGGCCATCGCAATCAACTCGAGCCGTCGGTTGTAGATGCCAAAAATCTCATCCCGCTCGAAGTTCAGCCCGGTAACGTAGCGCGCAATCATTTCGTCGCTGGCACTGTAGCCAAAGCGCAGATAGCGATCTTCTTTTGAGAGTGCCAGCAAATGTTTGCCTATCTGCTGCGCATGGCTGAAGCTCAGCGCACGGATAGGCACTTTGACGGCCGTTTTATGCACGTGGCTTTGATTTTTTCCCTGCAACATCCCAAACATTCTTTTTCCTTCTTCAAAGGACGCTTTGATGAATTTGCCCGCTGTGATCATTCGAGCACTCTAAGGGTTTTCCCTTGTCTGCAATTTTTTTAATTTTTTATGTAACTCTCCCTTTGCGCCAGATGCATGTCTACTTTTCAATAATGTTTCTTAAGGCATATATCTACTAGGCTCAATGCTCTGTTTAAAGTAGCAATTAATTTTTTAGATTTCTTTTTTTGTTGCAGTGCAGCAACGTTGTTGATGTTTTGTTCATTTGTCCATTTTTGCCCCTTTGCCCTGCTTCGCAACGCTCCAAGTTCGAACTCTTCTCAAAGGTTTTTTGAATGTATGATTTTTCTCTTTCACTCTTCTCTTTTTGCCTTGAAGGATTTTTTTGTCTTGTTCTGTTTTATTACCTTTTGGCATTCAGGTCATCGAAAGGGGATGGCTGTCCTCTAACATTGTTGTTCTTACCGGTAACAACTCCACGGCTTTGATTGACAGCGGTTACGCTTCTCATAGCGCTCAAACTGTTGCTTTGGTTCAATCAACACTGGGTACTTCAAGCCCGGATCTGTTGCTCAATACGCATCTGCACAGCGACCATTGCGGTGGCAATGCGGCTTTACAAGCGAAGTTCCCATCGCTTAAAACGCTTATTCCTCCGGGTCATTCACGATTCGTTACAAATTGGGATCCCGTAGCGCTGAGCTATCAGCCAACCGGTCAAATTTGTCCCCAATTCTTTTTTCATGGCTTGCTGAACCCGGGCACTGAGGTTGTTTTAGGTGATCTTGTTTGGGAGATTCACTCCGCTGCCGGTCACGACCCTCATTCGCTTGTTTTTTTTCAGCGCGATGCCCGGATACTTGTTTCTGCTGACGCATTATGGGAAAACGGCTTTGGTATTGTTTTCCCCGAGCTAGAAGGCGAGTCTGCCTTTGACGAAGTTTCTTCGACCCTAGATTTGATTGAAGATCTGTTGCCGCTCACTGTCATTCCTGGCCATGGAGCGCCTTTTTTTTATTCGAATGAAATCATGTCACGTGCTCGTGATCGTCTTGCTGCTTTCGTTGCGAATCCAGTCAAGCATGCCAGACATGCGGCGAAAGTTTTGCTGAAGTTCAAGCTTCTGGAAGTTCAGTCACAGTCAGCTGCTGACTTTAAGGAGTGGGCCTTGCAAACACCCTACCTTGAACTCGTGAGAAGCCGGTTTTTTTCAGTCGCTAAACCTAGCCAATGGGTTGACGAGTTGATAGCAGAGCTCGTTTTAAGTAATGCCGCGCGTCGCGCAGATGACAACATCTGCAATATATAAGCCCCACAAAGGGAAAAGCCCGGTTAATCGTTAGATCAACCGGGCTTTTCTGGCTATAAGAGCCTGACAATGTCCTACTTTCACACGGGAATCCGCACTATCATCGGCGCTAAGTCGTTTCACTGTCCTGTTCGGGATGGGAAGGAGTGGTACCAACTTGCTATGGTCATCAGGCATAACTGTTTGACAGGTTGTTACTAGAACAACCCATCGAATTCATAGAGATTAAATCAGCTTTATTCAGATCACACGCAGCTGCTAGGCTGCGGATTTTGAATGCGTCAAGTTGGCATAACTTCCTTGACATTTTGAGACTGTCAAAGTTATAGGGTCAAGCCGCACGAGCAATTAGTATCAGTTAGCTTAACGCATTACTGCGCTTCCACACCTGACCTATCAACGTCCTGGTCTTGAACGACTCTTTAGGGGGCTCAAGGCCCCGG
>Ga0214921_10003259_pt1 | contig 25094 bp, 20 predicted proteins | sample LL1505_MetaG_FD_177992 | JGI IMG/M metagenome (GOLD analysis project Ga0214921, IMG submission 177992) | Freshwater microbial communities from Lake Lanier, Atlanta, Georgia, United States - LL-1505 | ecosystem: Environmental > Aquatic > Freshwater > Lake | place: USA: Georgia | collected...
GCTGGGGCGCTATTGGCCTTGGTTGGAATTATTTTAGGTGCAGGGGAAGAGCATTTTCTTACGCGTTTAATAACCAATGGAATTATCAATGGATTTTTCTTTTTTGCAATTGGATTAGGAGCGCTTTTCTTTTTAGCTCTAAATTATGCCGTTGAGGCAGGTTGGTATGTGGTGGTCAAACGCGTGATTGAGTCCGTGGCACTATATCTACCTTTTGGAATTGCGGTCTTTGGTGGAGTATTACTCATCACTTCAGTACTTCATGGTGCGCATGTTTACACTTGGATGGATAGCGAAGTGGTTGCAGAAGATAAAATCATTCAAGGAAAATCCACCTACTTGAATTTAATTTTCTTTTGGATTCGCACCTTGGTTTATTTTGCTGTTTATTTATGGTTCTTAAGAGGATTCAGAAACCGTTCTTTGGAAGAAGATAAGGTAGGAGGTTCCAAAATTCACTTTAAAAACTACCGCCAAGGGGCTACATTTTTGGTGTTTTTTGCCGTGTTCAGTTCTACCTCTGCTTGGGATTGGTTAATGTCTATAGATGTGCATTGGTTTAGTACGCTTTTCGGTTGGTATACGTTCGCGGGAATGTGGGTTTCTGCATTGGTGGTGATTGTGCTTACCGTGATCTACCTTAAAAAATTGGGGTATTTACCTCAGGTCAACGAATCGCACATTCATGACATCGGTAAATGGATTTTTGCGATTTCCTTTCTGTGGTCGTACTTGTGGTTTTCTCAATATATGCTCATCTGGTATGCCAATATTGGAGAAGAGGTGGTGTATTATATCATGCGGACAGAGAATTTCAAGTTTCTGTACTTCGGTATGTTCTTCATTAATTTTGTTTTCCCAATGTTGATCCTAATGTCACGCGATGCAAAACGAGACGCAGGGATTCTGAGCTTCGTTGGTCTGGTTATCCTCGTTGGGCATTGGTTGGATGTTTATATCATGGTTTCAGCCGGTTCGCTTGGGGTAAATGCGCATTTAGGCATGCTTGAACTAGGTTTTGCCATGCTAATGGCTGGATTGTTTATTTACATGTTGTTGAAAAATTTAGCAAAGGCACCGCTCATGCCGGTGAATCACCCTTTTCTTGACGAAAGTATGCATCACGAATTTTAATATTATAAAACGAAACGATGGAAAGCAGATTGTTGATTATTGTAATAATTGTTATCGGAGCTATTGCTGTTGCTCAATTAACTCGGTTGTATGAATTGGCCGCAAAAATGCGAAAACATGGCGAACACGATATTCAAGATCGGGATAATTATTTGAATGCCCGGTTAATGTTGGTTTTCAATATTTTCCAATTTGGAGGCCTCATTTGGTTGATGTTAAAATATGGCTGGACAGGAAGAGGTCCGGCAGCATCCATTGAAGGTCAATCCACAGATTGGCTGTTGAATCTAAACTTTGCCATCATTTTAGCCGTATTTTTCTTAACGAATTTCTTATTGTTTTTCTTCGCGTACCGCTATGTTAGGAAACCGGGAATAAAAGCCACGTTTATTTCCCACAATAATCGTTTAGAGTTGATTTGGACTTCCATTCCTGCCGTTGTTTTAGCCGTAATTATTATCCTAGGGTTACAAACTTGGAATGAGATTACTTCCGCTTCAAAGAATGATGCATTGAAAGTAGAATTGTATGCGCAACGATTTAATTGGACCGCACGGTATGCGGGGTCAGATAATGTGCTTGGAAAAACAGACTTCAAATTGATTTTAGCGAACAATGAGCTAGGCCTTATTACCTCTTCCACCATCGATTCGTCCATACAAGCCATGCGGTTTGGTGCCGGTGGGATAATGGATTTGCAAAAAATGTTGAACAACCGCGACACCGTGTTTACAGATTCAACGCTGTCCGTGATTCGCACGAATCTAGGTAGAAAAGAACGACTGTTACGACTGCTTAACCAAATGAAAGCAACCCACAACGCACAGACTGATAAGTCAGCTTGGAACGATATCATTCAAAAAGACACCTTATACCTGTGTAAGAATAAACCGTATGAGTTTACTTTTCGCTCGAAGGATGTGATTCACTCAGCCTACTTTCCGCATTTTCGTCAACAAATGAACGCGGTTCCAGGTTATGGAACGCGTTTGAAATTTACTCCGATTTACACGACGGCAGAAATGAGAAAATTAAAAAACCTTCCTACCTTCCATTACATTTTGTTTTGTAATAAAATTTGTGGTGGGGCACATTATGGAATGAGAATGATGGTTGTGGTGTTAGATGAAAAGGAATATAATGCATGGATGAGGATGAAGGCTAAGAAGGATTTCAAAGCATCGATAACCCCTGCGGCTGCGCCTGAAGCGCCGAAAGATTCCACAGCAACCCAAATGATATAATAATTATAAATAAAATACAATGGCTTCAACACACGACGCACATGGACACGCGGATCATGACCATCATCATGAAGAGAGTTTTGTTAGCAAATATATTTTTTCGCAAGACCATAAAATGATCGGAAAGCAGTTCTTGATGACTGCTGTTTTCATGGGATTTGTAGCGATGATGTTATCAATCCTTTTTAGAATCCAACTGGCTTGGCCTGGCGAAAAATCGGATTTCCTGTCGTTTTTCCTGGGTAATCAATGGGCCCCAGAGGGTATTTTGAATCAAGACATGTACCTTGGGCTTGTGACGATTCATGGAACCATCATGGTTTTCTTTGTATTAACCGGCGGATTGTCTGGAACCTTTTCCAATTTGTTAATTCCATTGCAACTTGGTGCGCGTGACATGGCCTCAGGGTTCTTGAACATGTTGTCCTATTGGTTCTTTTTCGTTTCGTCCTTAATCATGTTCCTATCCCTGTTCGTTTTCAACGGATCGATTTTTGGGTTAGACATCCCAGGCGATTGGGGAACTACAGGTAATGGTCCTGCCATGGCGGGATGGACCGTATATCCCCCGTTATCCGCGCTTTCACAGTTAGAAGGTTCAGGATTCGGAATGACGTTATGGCTTATTTCGATGGCAATTTTCATTGCAGGTTCGCTATTGGGTAGTTTGAATTATATCGTTACAGTGTTAAACCTCAGAACCGCAGGAATGTCCATGCTCCGCATGCCGCTTACGATATGGGCCTTTTTTGTAACTGCCATTTTAGGGGTTCTTTCGTTCCCCGTATTGTTGTCCGCGGCCCTGTTACTCATCATGGATCGTCTTGCTGGAACAAGTTTTTATTTATCCGACATTATGGTTGGATCGGAAATGTTAACCAACCATGGAGGTTCTCCCCTATTATACCAACACTTGTTTTGGTTTCTGGGGCACCCTGAAGTGTACATCGTTTTGCTTCCTGCGTTGGGGCTTTCTTCCGAAATCATTGCTACGAATGCTCGAAAACCGATTTTTGGTTACAAAGCGATGGTTGGGTCTATTTTGGCTATCGGATTTTTATCCTTCATCGTTTGGGGCCACCACATGTTTATCACAGGGATGAACCCATTCTTGGGTAGCGTGTTTGTATTTACCACGTTACTGATTGCTATTCCTTCAGCGGTCAAGGTGTTTAATTACATTACTACCCTATGGAAAGGATCCATTGTGTTTACTCCGGCCATGCTATTCGCCATTGCCTTAGTTTCTACATTTATTACCGGTGGTGTTACGGGAATTATTCTTGCAGATTCAGCTTTGGATATCGCGATTCACGACACCTATTTTGTAGTCGCTCACTTCCACATTGTAATGGGAATGTCTGCAGTATTTGGATTATTCGCCGGAGTATATCATTGGTTTCCTAAACTGTACGGTAAAATGTTGAATACCCGCATGGGATATGTACACTTCTGGATTACGCTTGTTGGCGCATACGGAGTTTTCTTTCCAATGCACTTTGTCGGTTTAGCCGGGGCGCCGCGTCGATACTACAACTTTACTACCTACAAAGAATTCGATACGGATGCCTATGAAATGATCCTTGACTTAAATGTAATTATTACCATTTTCGCTATCATTGCTGCACTAGGGCAAGTGATTTTCTTGTACAATTTCTTTTACAGTATTTTCAGAGGGCCTAAAGCACCCCAAAATCCATGGCGTTCTAACACCTTGGAATGGACTACGCCGGTGGAACATATGCATGGTAATTGGCCAGGAGCTCTTCCCGTGGTACATCGCTGGCCATACGATTATTCGAAACCAGGTGCCGCTGAGGACTTTATACCTCAAAATGTTCCACTAGGACCAGACGAGGAAGAAAGCCATTAACCGAACGGATAAAAGCCCCTTTTTGGGGCTTTTTTTTTACTTATTCGCTTTCGTTCAAGGATTCTAATTCTTTTTCAATGAGTTCAAGTTCTTGGTAAAATGCTTCACCAAAGGCCCGGATAATCGGCTGCTTGAGAAACTGATAAACCTTTACGCCCAATACCTCTCCTTGAGCACAGGCGGCATTACAAATCGACCATTCATCGTATTGGAGCGCGGTAAACTCGTTGAATTGCTTTACCCGAATTGGATATAAGGAACAGGATATTGGCTTTAAGTTCGGGATTGCACCGGATAAATATGCTTTTTCTATTGAACAAAAGGCTTGGTTTTCTGCATTGAAAATAGCGAAAACACAGGCCCCACCATCCACCAAGGGGGTAACCGGTTCTCCTTCATGGTCTAAGGTGGAAACTCCCATACGCGATATTGCCTTCTGACCCTCCTCCGACATAAGAGGTGTGATTTTCTCCAGGTTATTCGAGATAAGTTCCACCTCTTCGTGGCTTAATGGTGCGCCGGCATCCCCTTCCACGCAACATGCCCCTTTGCATCGAACTAAGTCGCAAACAAATTTTTTCTTGAAAAGATCCGCCGAAAGAATTTTATCGCCTATTTCAACTAACATGGTTGCAAAATTAAGGGATTTTCTAGGGTTTTTGGTTTTATAGTAATTTTGTTTATCTTTGTAGAGTAATGTACATGAACGAGGGGACGAAAGTCCCCTCTTTTTTTGACAATGGATAAAAATAGGATTCTTCAACTCGCTCAAGAACGCATTGATGCATTGAACAAGGGGTTGTTCATTGTGGAAATAAGCATTTCTGCTTCCAATGTGATTAACATCGAACTGGACAAGGAAAATGGCGGAGTGTCGATTGAAGATTGTATTTCCGTGTCGAGAAATGTAGAACATAATTTGGACCGAGATGAAGCAGATTTTGAATTAAACGTTTCCTCTGCAGGCATGGACCGACCCTTAAGGCACGAAAAACAGTTTATTAAAAATACAGGAAGAAAAATAACCGTGTTAAAAACGAACGGTGAATTATTTGAAGGTACCCTGTCCAAGTACGAATCCGGAAGCTTAGTCCTTACGGTAGAACGAACCGTTAAAAATGAAAAAAACAAGAAAACCACAGTCAGCGAAGAATTAACCTTTGAAAAACAAGAAATAAAAGAAATTAAACGAATCATATCTTTTAAATAGTGTATCATGAATAGTACAGACCTAGTAGAATCGTTCTCCGAATTTAAGGAGCTAAAAAATATCGATAAACAAACCATGCAGCACGTGCTCGAGGACGTATTTCGCGCCATGCTAAAACGTAAGTTTAATACCGATGAACACATTGATGTTATTGTGAACATCGACAAAGGCGACGTCCAAATCTTTTTAAATAAAGATATCGTGGATGATGGCGAAGTGGAAGATCCGAACTTGGAGATTGCCTATTCCGACGCGGTGAAAATTGAACCCGACTTCGAAATCGGGGAATCCGTTACCGAAGAATTTAAGTTTTCTGATTTTGGTAGAAGAAACGTATTATCGCTGCGTCAAAACCTCATTTCACGCATTTTGGAATTGGAAAAGGACCATCTATATAAGAAATACAAAGAGCGAGTAGGCGAAATTGTCACGGGAGAAGTGTATCAGGTGTGGAAAAAGGAGATTTTAGTAATGGACGATGATCAAAACGAATTGATTCTTCCGAAGTCCGAACAAATACCGGCAGATTTCTTCAAAAAAGGAGAAACGATTCGCGCCGTGGTTTCCAAGGTAGACATGCGCAATAGCACGCCGGTTATTATACTTTCCAGAACTGCTCCAGAATTTTTAGAGCGATTGTTTGAATTAGAGGTTCCAGAAGTATTTGACGGCCTTATTACCATTAAGAAAATTGTTCGCGAACCGGGAGAGCGCGCCAAGGTGGCTGTTGAATCGTACGATGACCGAATCGATCCTGTAGGGGCATGTGTTGGAATGAAAGGAAGTAGAATTCATGGAATTGTTCGAGAACTGAAAAACGAGAATATCGATGTGATTAATTTCACCTCGAACCGCCAACTGCTTATTCAACGAGCCCTTTCTCCAGCAAAAATCACTTCCATGGAAATTCATGAAGAAGATAAACGCGTTAAGGTTTTCTTAAAACCCGACCAAGTTTCTTTAGCCATTGGCAGGGGAGGAAATAACATAAAATTGGCGGGGAAATTAGTGGGCTATGAAATTGATGTTTACCGAGAAGGAGAATCCGATATTGAAGATGTTGATTTGGAAGAATTTGTAGATGAAATTGACGGTTGGATTATTGATGAGCTTAAATCCGTAGGATGTGATACCGCTAAGGCAGTGTTGGATATGTCCATCGAAGAACTCGTTAAAAGAACCGACCTTGAAAAGGAAACGATTGAAGAAGTGTTTAGAATTCTCAATGCAGAATTTGAATAAGAATTTAAATAATAATTAGTAAAAATTTATGTCCGATAGGCCGATTCGTTTAAGTAAAGCAGCGAGTGAATTGAATGTAGGATTACCTACGTTAATTGAGTTTTTGGCATCGAAAGGGATTTCCATTGATTCTAATCCTAATTCAAAGCTCGATCCTGAACATTATGGGATGCTGCGAGCGGAATTTGCTGCAGACCAAACCCTAAAGGAACAGGCAAAAAACATTGCTGCCAAAGAAAAAAAAGAAACAATTTCCCTCAAAGACACCCGAGAAGAGCTCGCTCCCACCGGTAAAACCCCCGAACCGGAAGAGGAAATTAACCTGGACGAAATCAAAAGAAAAGTCCTAACTCCTGAGCCCACCATCAATGTCGTAGGAAAAATCGATTTAGACCAACTTAAACCGAAGAAAAAGGTGGAAGTCGTGGAGCCCGAGGAAAAAGTAGTTGAAGTACCTGCTCCTAAGGAAGAGCCACCTCAACCTGCGCCAGATAACCAACCAGAAACCATTAAAGCCGAACGAACCGTTCTATCAGGGCTAACCGTTTTAGGCAAAATCGAACTTCCGGTAGAAAAACCACGAACGCCCACGCCTGTTGCGGATAAAAATGCTGAGGATGCAAAAAAGAAGCGCAAACGCATTAAAAAAGTAGAAACGCCTCCCGCGAACAATAATCCAAAGCCGTCCGGAGAAAAAACAGTCCAGCGCACTGATAAAAAAGATATCTCTGAACAAGACATTCAAAAGGAAATAAAAGATACGCTTGCTCGATTGTCCGGACAAGGAGGAAAGTCCAAATCTTCGAAAAATCGAAGGTTAAAAAGGGACAACATTGCGCAACGGCGTCAGGAGGAAATGCTTGCGGCCGAGGCGGAAGATAAAATCTTAAAACTCACCGAGTTCGTTACTGTTTCTGAATTGGCCAGCATGATGAACGTTCAGCCGACCCAGGTAATTTCGGTGTGCATGACGCTTGGAATTTTTGCATCGATTAACCAACGGCTTGATGCTGAAACGATTCAGATTGTAGCCGACGAATTTGGATTTGAAACACAATTCATTAGTGCTGACGTAGAAGATAATGAAGCACTACTAGAGGACTCCCCCGAGGATTTACTTCCTCGATCCCCAATAATTACGGTTATGGGCCACGTGGACCATGGTAAAACGTCGTTACTTGACCGCATTCGTAATGCCAACGTTACCAGCGGTGAGGCAGGGGGAATTACCCAACACATCGGGGCGTATTCCGTTACGTTATCGGACCAGCGAAAACTAACGTTTCTAGACACGCCTGGTCACGAAGCCTTTACCGCCATGCGGGCTCGGGGAGCTCAAGTTACCGACATAGCCATTATTTTAGTTGCTGCCGATGACGACGTCATGCCTCAAACAAAAGAAGCTATTTCCCACGCTCAAGCAGCAAATGTTCCCATGATTTTTGCCATTAATAAAATTGATAAAGCCGGGGCGAATCCAGAGAAAATTCGAGAACAGTTATCCCAAATGAATATCCTTGTAGAAGAATGGGGTGGAAAATACCAATGTCAGGAAATTTCGGCCAAGCAAGGGTTGAATATCGATGCGTTGTTGGAAAAAGTGCTCCTTGAAGCAGAAATGTTAGACTTAAAAGCCAATCCCAACAAAAATGCTGTCGGAACTGTGATAGAATCCTCCTTAGACAAAGGAAAAGGCTATGTAACTAACCTGTTGGTTCAATCGGGCACGATGCGGGTGGGAGATGTAGTGCTCGTTGGAAGACATTACGGTAGAGTTCGAGCCATGCAGGATGAGCATGGAAAATCGTTGAAAGAGGCCGGTCCAGCAACACCGGTAGCCATTTTAGGAATCAGTGGAGCACCGAGCGCAGGGGATAAGTTCCGAGTAATGGACGATGAACGCGAAGCTAAAAATATCGCAACGAAGCGTGAGCAATTGTACCGAGAACAAGGCCTCCGTACCAACAAACATATTACCCTTGATGAAATCGGAAGACGATTAGCCATTGGTGATTTTAAAGAACTCAACATCATTGTTAAAGGGGATGTGGATGGGTCCATTGAAGCCCTATCCGATGCTTTATTGAGCTTGTCTACTCCTGAAATTCAAGTGAATATCGTGCACAAAGGAGTTGGGGCAATTTCAGAGGCCGACATCAATCTTGCCTCCGCCTCGGATGCCATTATTTTAGGATTCCAGGTAAGGCCATCTCTTTCAGCGCGAAAATTAGCCGAAACAGAACAAATTGACATACGACTATACTCCGTAATTTACAAGGCCATCGAAGAAATCAAATCCGCAATGGAAGGAATGCTATCGCCCGACATTGAAGAGCAGGTCATTGGAACGGCTGAAATTCGCGAAACTTTTGAAATTTCAAAAGTTGGAACCATTGCGGGGTGTTATGTGGTAGACGGCATCATCAAACGCTCAGCCAAGGTGCGTGTGATTCGTGATGGAATCGTGATTCATAACGGCTTGTTGGGTTCCCTGAAACGCTTCAAGGACGATGTAAAAGAAGTGAAAAACAACTACGAGTGCGGTTTGAACATTGATAAATTCAACGACATTCAAATTGGCGACTTAGTAGAAGCCTACGAAGAAGTGGAAGTGGCTCGAAAACTCTAAGCCTTCCCTTTGAATTATTTGTTGTACTTTTGAAAAAAATTAAAAAACATGGGAAAATTTGGTGTTTTTGAAATAATCTTGATTCTCTGTATCGTTTTATTGTTGTTCGGAGGTAAAAAAATTCCCGAATTGATGAAAGGCCTTGGACAAGGCATCAAAGAATTTAAAGATGCATCAAAAGGCGAGGAAAATAAACCCACTGCATCTAACGAAAAAAAAATCGAGGAGAAGTAGTTTCCAATGTATCGCACGATTCAAGAAGTACAATCCGCCATCACGTCGGGGGTTTCCATCATGGATGTTCTGGAAACCTACCTTCAACGAATCGACCAAAACAAGCATCTGAATGCGTTTTTAGAGGTTTATGAGGAGAGCGCTCGAAAGTCCGCGCTACAAATTCAAGATAAACTGCATCAAGGAACCGCGGGAAAACTCGCGGGAGTGGTAATCGGATTAAAAGATAACCTCTGTTATAAAGGCCATAAAGTCTCTGCCGCTTCCAAAATACTCGATTCCTTTGTTTCGCTTTACTCGGCTACGTGTGTTGAACGCCTGTTGCAAGAAGATGCCATCATCATCGGTCGATTAAATTGCGATGAATTTGCCATGGGAAGTTCCAACGAAACCTCGGCCTATGGACCTGTATTAAATTCCTATAACACGGACTATGTGCCCGGCGGATCCTCCGGAGGTTCAGCTGTAGCGGTTGCCGCTGGTTTGTGCACCGTTTCTCTAGGAAGCGACACGGGGGGTTCAGTGCGTCAACCGGCTTCTTGGACGGGTACCGTCGGTGTTAAGCCTACCTACGGCAGAATCAGTCGCTATGGATTAATTGCCTATGCATCTTCCTTTGATCAGGTGGGAACCTTTACCAATTCGGTGGATGATGCCTCCTTGTTATTACACATCATGGCGGGTAAAGATCCGTTGGATGCTACTTCATCTTCCCTTCCGTACAATATCAAAAATCAGTTTCCGCAAAAATTAAAATTTGGCGTTATTAAGGAATATTTTGAGCTCCCAGGATTAGCGATCGAAGTAAAACAAGCGCTGAATAATTGCCTGGAGAACCTGAAAGAACAGGGCCATGAAGTGCAATTTATTTCTTTCCCCTTTTTGGAGTACTTAGTTCCGGTATATTATGTCCTGTCCACCGCCGAAGCATCCTCGAATTTATCCCGATTTGATGGAGTGCACTATGGAAGACGTTCCCCAATGGTTGAGGGGATAGACGAAACCTATATTAATTCTCGAACAGAAGGATTTGGCCCAGAAGTTAAACGAAGGATTATTACGGGAACGTTCGTCTTATCAAACGAATATTACGACGCATATTATGCAAAAGGGCAAAAAGTACGAAGAATGCTTCAAGAGGCCACCCATGCCTTTTATCATCAAGTCGATTGCGTCATCATGCCTACTACTCCTGCTTCCGCATTTAAACTGGGAGCCGTAAAAGACCCGCTTCAAATGTATTTGCAAGATATCTTTACCGTTCACGCAAACTTAACCGGCAATCCAGCAATCAACTTGCCCCTCGGAACTTCTCCAAACGGAATGCCCTTTGGTATTCAGTTAATGAGTAATCATTTCGAGGAAGAACTTCTGTTTCATGCGTCGCATATTGTAACCCATGCCATTCAATAAGGTTTTCGCGTGGTTGTTGCTCATGGGCTGTTGGGTTGGTGCAAGAGCCCAAAAAGGATCGGCGCAAGATACAGCAAGTATAGACCCATTTCTCAATACAGTTGTTCAGTCGCTAAACTACTTTTATGCTGACTACGCCAATGCGGAATATTCCGATTCAATCATCCAAGCGCTAAATTATGAACCTCAAGATATTCCCGTTTTTTCCGATGAGGTCTATTGTCAGCGGCTAGAAATTTTAAACAACCAAAGTCCATTCGGTTTCGATTGTAACAACATCACCCTGAATTCCATCCGCTATTTTGCTCAAAACCGACGTGCCTTTGTAAAAATAGTCTTGGGGAGATCAGCGCTTTATTTTAATTTATTTGAGGAGAAATTGGCTGAGTACGGTCTGCCCTTGGAATTGAAATACCTTGCTTGCATCGAAAGTGGTTTAAGGCCTCAAATAAAATCGAGGGCGGGAGCCTTAGGCCTTTGGCAATTCATGTATCGAACCGGTCTTTATTACGGTCTAGAAGAAACATCGTACTTCGATGAACGAATGGATCCTATAAAGTCTACCGATGCTGCTTGCCGCTTTCTTAAGAAACTATACGGCATTTATGGCGATTGGAATCTTTCACTTGCCGCATACAACGCCGGTCCGGGAACCGTGAATCGAGCGATTCAACGTTCGGGAAATCAACGCTCCTACTGGGCTGTCCGCCCCTATCTACCGTCTGAAACCCAAGGTTACGTTCCAACCTTTATTGCCGCAGCCTATTTAATGACCTATCACCAAGAACATAATCTCATGCCTGCCACAGCCAAAATCCACAACGCACAACTCGATACCATGTGCCTCAAAAAAGGACTTTCCATGATTACTATCTCGAAATACTTGGAATGGGATCTACAAGAAATCAAAGAATTGAACCCCATTTACAAAACCGACTATATTCCCGCTTCGGAAAAACAACGTTGTGTTACGGGGCCCTTAGATCGTATTTTATTATTGGTTTCCATGGAAGACTCCTTGGCTAAATTGGATCATCCTGCTTTGGAGGCTCCCGCCAGAACAAGCACGCAAGAAATTGTGCCTGCCTTCGAAGAAGATAGCATTGCAGGAAACGAGATTTTTCATAAGGTTAAATCCAATGAAACGCTCACCTCAATTGCAGCAAAGTACAAGGTAACCAATGCTCAGATTATGGATTGGAATGCGCTTCAAACCGAAAATTTATACGAAGGACAACGACTTGTCTTAAAGCAAACCCTTACAGTTGAACCGGCGGTTAAAACACCAACACCACCGAAAACCGAACAAAAAACAAAAAAATATCACACGGTTAAATCCGGCGACACCTTAGGGAAAATTGCAGCAAGGTATCATCTTTCATTAGCCCAACTTAAAAAGCTGAATCCCGGCAAAGGCAATGTGATAAAGATAGGGGATAAAATCCGCGTAAAATAAATCCGCTAATGAAAATCACCGTGGCTGTTATTACCTTCAATGAGGAGAAAAATATAGCACGTTGCTTGAAGAGCGTTATGGGGATTGCCGATGAAATTATCGTCATGGATTCAGGTTCTTCGGATAACACCGAAAATATTTGTCGCGAGTTTGGAGCCACGTTTTATCAGCAGCCATGGCAAGGTTATGCCCAACAAAAAAACGAGTTGAATCAGCGCGCAACCTACCCCATGATTCTTTCCCTGGATGCCGACGAAGTGCTTTCTCCTGCCCTACAAGAAAGTATTTTGGACCTAAAAAACCGCTATTCGGAAGGAGTATTCTCCGTAAATCGCTTAACCAATTACTGCGGAACATGGATTTATCACTCCGGTTGGTATCCCGACATTAAAGTGCGACTCTTTCCTAAAAAGTGCTTCTGGGAAGGAGACTTGGTTCATGAAGAACTGGTATATCCTTCGGAAATGAAAGCAGTTTTGGTAGCAGGTCATTTAGAGCATTACTCGTACACTTCACACAGGCAGCATCGCGAACGTGCTGACCGCTATTCCAAATTAACCGCCAAAAAATATGTGCTTTCAGGAAGAAAACCCTACCTTTTTCAACCCTTGATAAGTGCTGTTGGCAGATTCCTTAAAATGTATTTGATAAAACGTGGATTCTTGGATGGAGCCGCTGGCTTTCACATTGCAAGGATTAGTGCAATTTCCAATTACGTTAAATACCAAGAAGTGAAACGCCTGTATGATCAACGAAAAGCAGATTAAACGCATCCTCATTTCGCGTACTGATAACCTCGGCGATGTTGTTTTAACGCTACCCCTGTGCATTTGGTTGAAATCCCAGTTCCCGGAAGCCACGTTAGTCTATCTATGTAAATCCTACACCGCCCCAGTGGTTTCTTGTTTTGTACCGGTGGATGAAATGCTCCTAATAGAATCTTTAGAGTCCTTGAATAAGGAAGGCCGCAATAAAGCATTAAAAGCCGACGTGATACTCCATGTTTTTCCCAATCAAAAAATCGCTCAATGGGCTAAAGAAGCAAAAATACCCTACCGAATCGGTACGAGCCATCGTTGGTTCCATTGGCTTTTTTGTAACCATCGAGTGGACTTTACCCGGAAAGGGTCCTCCTTGAATGAATCTCAATTAAACTTTCATTTGGTTCAGCCCCTAGGGTTATCCGAAATCCCTTCCTTTGATTCCATACGTGACACGGCAACCTTTTTCCAAGCCCAGGCTAAGCCCATGGCCATGGATAATTATTTCATCATTCATCCTTTTTCTAAAGGAAGCGCCGTGGAATACCCTTTGAAGAACTATGTGACGCTAGCGGAACATTTGGTGGAAAAGGGGTTTCAAGTAATGATTACCGGAACCGCTTCCGAAGCCGCTAAAATTGGGACAAGTTTCGACCATATCGATGGTGTAACTAACGCGTGCGCTAAGTTTAATCTGTCGGAGTTAATCGCCATAATCAAACATTCCAAAGGGTTTGTGGCCTGTTCTACGGGGCCTTTACATTTAGCGGGCGTAATGAACGTAAAAACCATTGGTCTTTTTTCACCGCGAAAACCCATTGATCCCGGTCGTTGGTCTCCCCTTGGAACAAGTACTCAAAGTTTGGTCTTTGACGATCAATGTGAACAATGCGCTAACAATAAAACCTGCAACTGCATTGCAAGGATACCCGTGGAAACCCTATTAATAGCGCTGCTAAATTGAGGGTAATTGTCCGAAGGGTTCACTTACCTTTACTATCTTTGCCGCCAAAGGAAACGACGCATGGATTATAACCCGAGATTGATTGAAGCCAAATGGCAAAGGTTTTGGAAAATCAACGAGACCTTTAAGGTGACCATCGATCCTGAAAAGCCGAAGTATTATGTCTTGGACATGTTTCCATATCCCTCCGGGGCAGGGCTGCACGTTGGGCATCCACTGGGGTACATTGCTTCCGATATTCACGCGCGCTACAAAAAAATGTGCGGGTTCAATGTGCTTCACCCTATGGGCTATGATTCCTTCGGACTTCCTGCTGAACAATACGCCATTCAAACAGGACAACACCCTGCCATTACTACCGAAGAGAACATTGCGCGTTACCGTGAGCAATTGGATAAGTTGGGATTCAATTATGATTGGTCTAGAGAAGTTAGAACTTCCTCACCGGAATATTACCGTTGGACCCAATGGATTTTTATGCAATTATACAATAGTTGGTACAATTCGAGTACCCAAAAAGCAGCATCCATCGATCAATTGATAGCCCTTTTTGAGGAGGAGGGATTCGATCCGAAGGCAGGGTATTTCGAGGATTCTGTTCATTCCGCTTTTTCTGCAGAACAATGGAAGGGGTTTTCTGAAGCGGAACAACAAGCCATTTTGATGCATTTTCGCTTGGCCTTTTTGGGAGAGTCTTACGTAAATTGGTGCCCCGCTTTAGGAACAGTGTTAGCCAACGATGAGGTGGTCAATGGGTTTTCGGAACGCGGTGGGCATCCTGTGGAGAGGAAGCTTTTGAAGCAATGGAACATGCGAATAAAAGCGTATGCACCCAGGCTGTTACAAGGGCTCGAGGAGCTCGATTGGTCAGATAGCATTAAGGATACGCAACGCCATTGGATTGGTAAAAGCGAAGGGGCAATAGTACGGTTTCAGCTCGAAAACCGAAGCCAATTCCTTGAAGTTTTCACCACCCGTCCTGAAACGCTTTTTGGGGTGGCTTTTATTACCTTGGCCCCTGAACATGAATTGGTAGTTGAACTAACCACTCCCGAACAAGTGCAAGAGGTTGAGGCCTATGTTTCGAAAGCAAAAAACCGCAGCGAACGGGACCGCTTGTCCGATGTCAATACCGTTTCAGGAGTCTTTACCGGTTCCTTTGCCATTCACCCCTTTACCGAGGAAAAAATTCCCGTATGGATTGGAGATTATGTTCTAGTAGGCTATGGAACAGGTGCGGTGATGGCGGTTCCTGCTCATGACGAACGGGATTTTAAATTTGCCCACAGTTTCCGTCTCCCCATTCCACAAGTGATACTCCCGAACGTGGATCATGACTTTGAACAACAAGCATGGACCAGCAAAGAGGGTAAATTAATGAATTCATCCTTTCTGGATGGTTTAACCGTGAAAGAGGCCATACATTCCGTGCTGGAGGCTATCGAACTCCAAGGGAAAGGGCTGAAAAAAGTTAATTATCGCCTGCGCGATGCCGTGTTCGGGCGTCAGCGCTACTGGGGAGAACCTATTCCCATTTATTTTAAGAAGAGCATTCCTTTCGCTTTACCCGAGGACCAACTCCCGCATACCCTTCCCGAAGTGGCTTCCTACCTTCCAACAGCGGAAGGGAACCCACCATTAGGCCGTGCCGAGAACTGGACGTATGAAGGTCAGTTCGAATATGAGCATTCAACCATGCCCGGTTGGGCAGGAAGCTCTTGGTATTATTTGCGCTATTTAGATCCGCATAATCAAGAGGCCTTGGCTTCCAAGGAGTCCATTGACTATTGGCAAAACGTAGATCTCTATTTAGGGGGAGCCGAACATGCTACAGGGCATTTATTATATGCTCGCTTTTGGTGTAAGTTTTTATTCGACCTGGGGGTGGTTCCTTTCGAAGAACCGTTCAAAAAAATGATCAATCAGGGAATGATCCTCGGAAGAAGTAGCTTTGTTTATCGCATTGACGGAGAACAAACTTTGGTGAGCCGATCAAAAAAAGAAGCTTTTCAAACCACAGCGATTCATGTTGATATTTCAATGGTCGACCAAGATCGATTGGATATTGAGGCGTTTAAACGATGGCGCCCCGAATTCGAAGACGCAACATTCATTTTAGAGGACAACGGGGAGTATTTATGTGGGTTCGAAGTTGAAAAAATGTCGAAATCCAAGTACAACGTGCAAACACCGGACGAATTGGTCGAACGATTCGGTGCCGACACCTTGCGGTTGTATGAGATGTTTTTAGGACCGATAGAACAAAGTAAGCCCTGGGATACCAAAGGAATTACAGGCGTGCATGGTTTTTTGAAAAAGTATTGGAAGTTATTTCACGTAGCAACCACCTTTTCGGTCAGTGAAGATAGCCCTAGCAAAGAAGACCTCAAAATTCTACATAAGGCTATTCGAAGAATTCGGGAAGACCTCGACCGATTTGCGTTTAATACCTGTGTCTCTCATTTTATGATTTGTGTAAACGAATTAAGCGATTCCAAATGCAATAATCGGGGGATCTTAGAAGACCTCACGCGTCTCTTAGCTCCTTACGCGCCGCACATCACCGAGGAAATTTGGGAGAAATTGGGCCACCCCCCTGGATCACTATATTTCATGAGTTACCCGGAGTTTAACCCGGATTTTCTGGTGGAATCTTCCTTCGATTACCCGGTTTCATTTAATGGAAAAATGCGTTTCAAACTTACGCTCCCTTTGGAAATGAATCCGAATTCCGTTCAAGAGGTGGTGTTAAATCACCCGGATTCGTCCAAATGGTTGGAAGGAAAAACGCCTAAGAAAATTATTGTAGTTCCCGGGAAAATTGTGAACGTGGTTGTTTAAGGAGTTCCAACAACACTTCCGAAGATTGCACCAACGTGGCAAATGGACTCACAACGTCTTGATGAATCCCAATTTGTGCTCCACCTGCAAGAATCGTTAAATGAGGTCTTGCCGTTCGCAGTTGTTTAAAGTAACTTTTAACATAATGTTCCTCGACCGAAGTTAACCAAGAAGTTAACAAAATATCTGGATTTACTTTATCTAGGGCAATTAACAACGATTCATAAGGGAGGCTTTGACCCAAATAAATAGTGAAATAGCTTTTGGAACGCAAGAGGTATTGATAAAACAAGATGCCGATTTCATGCCATTCATGTTCGGGGAGGTAAAGCATTACCACGGGAGCATTTTTTTCAGGCACTGGCAAGCGGTCGATGGCGGCAACAATTTTCTGTCGAATTAAATTGGAGATGAAGTGTTCCTGTGCCGGATTGATTGAATTCGTTAGCCACATGACTCCAATGCGATCGAAAAAAGGAATGAGGCACTCATGAAAGGCATGCTCCAAGGAACTGTTCTCGATAATTTCGCCAAGGGTCGTATGAAACAGGCATTCATCCATCTCTACCAAGGCTAATATCAACTTTTCTTGCGTTGCCCCAAGCGGAGTAGCTAATTTAATTTCATGAACCCTGGTTCGAATTTCGGTTGGGGTTAGCGCAGCGATATGCGAAATTTTCATTCCGTGATCCATAAGGATGCGTATGTTTAATAGATACACCAGTTCTTCGTCCGTATATAGGCGGATTTTGGTTTCCGTTCTTTCAGGAACGAGCATTCCATAGCGCTGTTCCCAAATGCGCAAGGTGTGTGCCTTAATGCCCACAAGTACCTCTACATCTTTAATTTTGTAAACTCCCACTTATGAAAAACAAGAACCCTTCGGTTTTGTTCACGCCATAGGATTCTGCTACCTTTACCGCATGAAAATTTCATCGGCGGAGTTTGTAATGTCCAATGCGGATTTCAAAGGATGCCCTAAGCAAAACCTACCGGAATTCGCCTTTATTGGAAGGTCCAACGTGGGAAAATCTTCGCTGATTAATATGCTTTTGGGCAAAAAGAATTTAGCAAAAACCTCAAGCGCTCCGGGAAAAACACAACTTATCAATCATTTTATCATCAATGAATCTTGGTTTTTGGTCGACCTTCCGGGGTACGGTTACGCGAAAGTAGCTAAAACCCAGCGCGAAAAATGGCAAAAACTGATATCGAGCTATCTGCGTTTACGGGAGAATTTAACGTTGGTTTTCATCCTTATCGATGTTCGTTTGGATCCTCAAAAAATTGACCTCGAATTCATTAATTGGTGTGGAGAAGAACAAATTCCATTTTCCTTAGTATTGACAAAATTAGATAAGGTATCTACTGCAGAAAGCCAACGGAATTTTGCCAAATTAAAAGAAACCTTATTGCTCACTTGGGAAGAGCTTCCGCCGGTATTTGCCACATCCGCCACCAACGGAGCCGGGCGCGATGAATTGTTAGGTTATATTCAAACATTAATAACGGAACTTGGTTAGGGCTTGAATTTTAGGGTAGTTTCTTCTACCTTTGCGGTTAGTCAATTATTATCCATGGGAAGAGCTTTTGAATACCGAAGAGCAGCCAAAGAAAAGCGCTGGGACAAAATGTCAAAAATGTTTCCGAAATTGGGAAAAGCCATCACTATGGCGGCCAAGGAAGGTGGCAGCGATCCGTTAATGAATTCCAAACTGCGAACCGCCATTCAAAACGCCAAGGCAGAGAACATGCCCAAGGACAATATCGATGCCGCCATTAAACGGGCGAACCAGAAAGATATCGCCTCATTTTTGGAGGTTAATTATGAAGGAAAAGGGCCGCATGGGGTTTTGGTGTATGTGGAATGCGCCACCGACAATCCTACTCGAACGGTGGCGAATGTAAAGTCTTATTTCAATAAAGCGGGTGGAGGAGTCGTTCCTAATGGCTCCATGGAGTTTATGTTTACGCGGAAATCCGTGTTTGAACTGGCGATTTCCGAAACCTTCGACAAAGAAAACTTGGAACTTGAATTAATTGACGCGGGCTGCGAAGAAATTGAGGAAAATGAAGGCGCATTGACGGTTTACGGAGATTATACGGCTTTTGGGTCTTTGGCAAAGGCGCTAGAGGATCTAAAAATAGAGGTCTTGAAGTCTAGCCTGAAGCGTTTCCCTACTTCGCCTGTGGAGTTCAGTGAAGAGCAATTAATCGATATTGAGAAAATGTTGGATAAAATTGAAGACGACGACGACATTCAACAAGTTTTTACCAATATCGCCTAATACAATAATTTTATAAATCCAACGTTTCGCGCGTGCGCATGAAATCCAACAAAAGGTTCTTTTTTATTTTATTTGCCTCGTTGGTGGTAAGTACAACGGCTTGGAGGTGCTCTGTGAATAAGAATGCCTTTTTGAACCGAACCTACCACGGAATGACCGCCAAATACAATGGCTATTTCAATGCCAATGAATTGCTTTCCATGGCCATAGTCAGTTACGAGAAGACCCGTAAAGATGATTTTTACGATTGGTTACCGATCATACCGGTTCCAAGCAAGGAGGAAAGCAAAACCATGCATGCGGCCATTGATACGGCTGTAAAAAAATGCACCAAGGTCATTCAAAATCACTCCATGCCCTCGGCGGAAGGGAATAAAGAAGCCGAGTTTAACCCATGGATTGACGAAAATTGGTTAACCGTTGGAAAAGCTTTTTTTTACCGCGGAGACTACGAAAAAGCCCTTAAAAACTTTCAGTTTATCAAACGATTCTTCGCCAAAGATCCTTCCAAGTATATTGCCGAATTATGGATGGCCCGAGTCTATTTACAAGAAAATCGCTTAACCGAGGCGAAAACGCTGCTCGATGAGCTTCAAAAAACCGCCCTGGAACAAAATAAAAAAACCTTCTTTTCTAGGTTTTCCAAGAAAAATAAAAAAGCTAAATCGGACGATGATTTTGTTCCTGAAATGAACGAAAAAATTCAGTTCGAAATGTATAAAACACGTGCAGCCTTGTACTTGCTAAAAAAAGAACCAGAGGAGGTGCTTTTTCCGCTGACAAAAGCCGTAAGCCAATGTCCTTCAAAACGTGAGCGGGCTCGGTTGAGTTTTGTTTTAGGGCAAATGTACCTTTCGGTCAACCGTTTAGACTCCGCAAGAATTGCCTTCAAAAAAGCCGTCTCCCCGGCCTCAGATTATGATGTTAGCTTTAACGGTAAATTGAATTATGCCATTCTTGGGAGTTCGGATAAAGATCAAAGGTCTTTGGAAAAAATGCTACGCGATGAAAAAAACGCATCTTACAAAGATCAAATTTACTATGCGAAAGGACAACTTGAACTGAGCCGCGGAAATACCCCCATGGCCAAAACCTATTTCTCGCAATCCGCCTTTTTCAGTACTAAAAACCAGCGGCAAAAAGCGTTGTCCTATGAAAAGTTAGGCGATCTTGCCTTTCAAGAGCGATCCTACTTGAATGCCCAAAAATATTACGATTCGTGTTCCAAAGTAATGCCTCAAAATTATCCCAATGCGGAATTGGTGGTTAGCAAAGCAGCCAAATTGGCGGCCCTCGTGGAGGCTATGGATATTGCACAATACGAGGATAGTGTGCAGCGGATTGCCAAAATGGATGATAAAACCCAAACAGCGTTCATAAAGGCTGTAATTAAAGAGCTTAAGGAAGAAGCTCAAAGGAAAAAAGAGCTAGAAGCGGCAAAACTAAGGGCCTTGCAAGATCAAGCGAATGCAGGTTCTCAGGTCGGAAACGGAAATAAATGGGTTTTTAATAATGCTAAATTACGTCAAGAAGGATTGACCGAATTTAAAAAATTGTGGGGAGACCGAAAAAATGAGGACGATTGGAGGCGGTCCAGTAAGTTGACATCAAGCATCCCGAACCCCACCGATGCGCCCAAAGATAGCCTTTTGGCCACCAATCCTTCAAGTCCCGAGGCGAACGACACGTTGGATGTTGAAACGATGCGTAAACGATTACCGCGCTCCGATACGGCCTATGCAGCATCGGTTTTACGAGAAATTGAAGCACGCTATACCGCAGGGAATTTGTATAAAGAATTGTTGAACGAATCCCAATTGGCCTCCGAGCAATTTGATTTGGTGCTCGGCGAAAACACCCGAAATATAACGGATCTTTCTTCCGCTTTTCAGCTCTATAAATTGAATGAATCAACAGGTAAATCTCAGGCCTACAAAACCCATATTTTAACCTATTACCCCCAATCGGATGCGGCAAATTACATTCTTGATCCGGATTTCTTTGAGAAATCGAAAATGGCAAGATCCTTAGCCGAAAAAGATTACTTAGTGGCGCTGCATGAGTATGAAATGCAAGCATACCAAAAGGCTTATGAACTAACCGAAAAAGTAGTAAAAACAGATAGAACTAACGCATACCGCGCGGAATATCTCTTGTTAAACGTGTTATCATTCGGGCAAATCACCGCGGATAAAAATCAAATTATCCCTAAACTTAATGCCATCTTGGAAGAAAAACCCGGGACACCTCAAGCAATTAAAGCCAAAGAAATGCTTGATATTCTTGCCAAAGGGGTTTCTTCGTTCACCCCCTATCAAGCCAAAAAGAGCAGTATTTTTCAATTCAACGATACAGTGACTCAGTTTATACTTGTTTTACCCGATTTGGAACAAGAGGAAGATTTCGATGATATGAAAAGTTCAGTGTCCGATTTTACGACCAAAAACTTCAAAAAACCCAAACTCAAAATCACCACGGCACTAACCTTAAAAGGAGCTAATTTATTGCTAGTTGCCGATTTTAAGTCGGTCAGTTTAGCCCGTGAATACGTTAACTTCTACAAGGCCTCTGTCGAGGAACTTGGGGACTATCAAGACAATAAGTGCCTGATTATTACCCAAGAAAATTTGAAAAAGTTAATTGAAACTGATAACTTTGAAGAATATAAAACATTTCACGACCTTAACTACTAAATCATGTTAAAGCGCAAGGATTTTTTCAACAGTACTGCACAATACGAAGAAAGCAGTGCTACAAACCACATTGTTCAAGGCACGGAAATTAACGGAGATTTAATTTCGGATGCCAATGTGTTATTGGATGGTGAAATGAATGGGAATATTTCTTGCTCCGGAAAAGTAATCATCGGGTCAACAGGAAATATAAAAGGAAATTTGGTGTGCGTTCATGCGGAAATTCAAGGTTCTGTTGAAGGGGAAGTAACCGTTGAAGGTCTTTTAACCTTAACCTCCACAGCACGCATCCAAGGAGACATCCAAACATCAAAATTGGTGATTCAGGAGGGGGCGATATTTGAAGGATCTTGCGTTATGAAGTCCCCTACGGCTCACACACCTTTTACTTCGGACGTTAAGTTGGATGCCTGATCAAAAAAATAGTCCTAAAAATTTCTTGCAATATTCCTCCCTTGGTTTTCAAATGCTTGGTTTTATGGCCATTTTTGGATTAATAGGCCATAAATTAGATATCTTTTATGCGTTTAAAAAACCGATTCTTACCGTGCTCGGGTTGGCTTTCGGTGTAACGGCCTCCATGATTTACCTCATTCGAACGCTGAATAAAAACAATGACTAATCGCCCGTTTATTGTTGGGTTTTGTTGGATTATACTAACCACTTCAATCCTCGGGGTATTTTATCAGAATCTAACGCTTGGTTTAACCGTTTTGGGAATTAATGCGGTTTTACAGGGCATGTACCTCTTACTTTTCAGAAAGGCGTATCGAGAAAAAAGACGCGAAATTGTTCAACCCTCTTTACTTTTAATCACCTTACAGCTATTGAGTTTCTTTGTTACTGTGGGAGTTTTTTGGTATTGGAAGCTCTCATTTCTAACACTATTTTGGGCTATGTTGGTTTTTTTTGGTGTACTAGCCTGGCAAGTGCGCGAGCAGATTTTATTCTTAAAAACGCTTTAAAAATTCCAAAAACACTTCGAAAAGCTGCTCAAAGCGGTTAAACGACAAATTTTGATAGGTGTCATGAATGTCGTGGTAGTTTTTATTCGGCCCCATAGTATAAACAAACAAGGCGGGAACACCTTTTTCAGAAAAGGGAAAATGGTCGGAATTCGCCGCTTTTCCACGAGACTTAACCACAGGAACTGCTTTTAATGCGTCATTAATCTGCACCAATTGTTGGTAGTATTTCGGAAAAATGCTTCCATTGACCACAGTTATTCCTTCTTCACCGCTTCCTAAAATATCTAAATTCAAGACCATAGAAATCTTTCTAAGGGCCAACCAAGGGGCTTGAACCATAGCGAAGGACCCTTCAAGTCCAATCTCCTCCCCCGCAAAGGCAACGAATAACACGGAATGATGTTGAAGGGGGTTTTGTTGCAGTTCTCGCGCGAGACTCAGCATCATGGCTACCCCGCTTGCATTGTCGTTGGCTCCAGGAAAGTAGGTGTCTTTGCCCATGCGGCCTAAGTGGTCGTAGTGCGCGCATACCAGAATAAGACTATCGCTTGGTTCAACTGATGGCACCAGCCCGAAACAATTTTGAACTACAACCTTGGCCTGAATTTCCGATTGAATGTTTAAAAAAAGATGCTTTGGAGGGGTTGTTAATGAGGTATCATAACGCTGCAAATACGGAAACCGAAACGCACGCGGGGAAACACTCCAAGTGAGTTTTTCCGAGGTGATTTCAACAACTCCTCGTTCTGTTTCAGCGATCTTTTCCAATTTGGTCCTTACTAACTTAAGACTGTCTCTGGAAAGACCTTTTGAGGGCATAAAAACGATCCCTTCACGAGGAGCATTAAATGATCCCCCTGAATAAGCCAAAATTTCAGCGGCATTCATTGGAATCAACTTAAGCTTTCCTTTGTATCCACCCGAGCTTGGATGCACAAGATAATCAACGCCCGGTTGAAGCGTTTTATGTCCGGATCGAACAGCACATTGGCTTGGAAAGGTATTTACCTCAAGAAAAAAAGCTTGGGTATTTCTACCTTGAAAAGGCAATAGACCGATGCGTTTAAATTCCTCCAAAAGGTAATTTCCAGCCCTGTTGCAGCCGCTATTTACATAACCTCGCCCGTCAAAGCTTGGAGAACAAAGCGCGGCGGTTATTTGTCGTGCATAGGGTAAAACGGATTCTTGCTCCGAAGATGGAAGAACTTGCGCGTCAAATAGTCCGCAAGAAATCCAATACAGGACAAAAGAAAGGAAACCAAATCTAGGCATATTTCGCCATCACTTTTTCTAAGAATTTGTTAAGAATATCGCGATTTGCCGCATGCCAATTGTAGGTTGTAGAGAGAAATTCAAGCACGGGAAGCGTCTCTTTTAGGCTTTTAAAACCGTCAATTTGTTTCACCGCGGTTCCAAAAGATTCACTGGATGAACCAAACAAAGTGTTAATGAAATTAATTTTTTCTTTTAACGAGTAATTTCCGTTAAAGGCGTTGATTTTCAGATGTTTTCCTTGCGCTTGCGCCAAGAGTTCATCCAGGTTAAAATCAAGGGTTGATTCGACATGCTGAGGTTCTTCGGAGCTTATATTTTGAGAATTTACGGTATTTCCTTGGGGTTCGGTAAGGTCCGGTAATGTAAGGGCTTCGGCTTGAGGTAAATCCGTGGTCTCTTGGAATATTGCTGCTGTCGAAACAGGTTCGATTTCGGTTTTCTCCAGAGCTAAATCCATGTCAAATTCTTGAAGTTCCAAATTCGTAACGTCTTGAGTAAATAACCCCGCTTCATAGGCTTTAAATCGAAGAATAACCAGTTTTTCATGAATTTCATGGGAAAGTGTAATCGCCCGATTCAGGGAATTTATTGAGCCAGGGCCTTCGGTAAAAGCCTGCATTTCCTGCATTAACTCTTGCGCTAGTTCGTTAATCATAATATTTGAAATTTCTTAGTTCCACAAATTTAGGTTCTTGAACAATGCCATAGGTGCTTATGGATAATTTAATTCAAGTAAATTTGTTAAAATAGAAATCAAATATGTTCCTTGAACAATTTCCAAATGAAACGAAAATTAACGGTTGGATTGAAGTAATCTGCGGCTCCATGTTCTCTGGAAAAACCGAAGAATTGATCCGACGCGTCAAAAG
>Ga0214921_10003260_pt1 | contig 25089 bp, 20 predicted proteins | sample LL1505_MetaG_FD_177992 | JGI IMG/M metagenome (GOLD analysis project Ga0214921, IMG submission 177992) | Freshwater microbial communities from Lake Lanier, Atlanta, Georgia, United States - LL-1505 | ecosystem: Environmental > Aquatic > Freshwater > Lake | place: USA: Georgia | collected...
TTGTTATAAACAATTACTTTGTATTTGTAAGATAAAGTTGGGGAGTATTTCCATACTTCTCCCATTTGTGGATTGAAAGAATAATTGATTTTTTCAAAAGTTTTTTCTGGTTGAATATCAGTTGGTTTATTTTCATTAATAGTCAAATCCTTGCTGGTTGTAATGTTTTCTTCTTTATTTTCTGATTTTGAACTAGAAATTTTCTCTGTAAGTATAAACATACAATTAGTAGGTTCTACATCGATAAAAGAATCAACAGGTAATAAAGGTGAATTTACTAAAAGTTTATTTTCATCTACAATTACTAATTTATTCTGATTTTCAGCAATAGTTTTAATGTTTTCTGTTGGGCAAATTGTTCTAAAGTATGCTTTTTGTTTTTCTTTAACTTGCTGATTTTTTGAATTAATTATTAAACTATTTCGATCAATTTCCTCTTTTGCAATTGCTTTCTCTTCATTGGTTTTACCTGAAAAATAAGTAAATAAAACAGCCGCTAAAATTCCTGCTCCTAAAACTGAAAGTAAAATTGATTTATTAAACCCTGGTTTTGATGGAGTTTCACTCATAACCTCATCAAAAACAGCATTAAATCTATTTTCAATAATTAAATCATTGGTCAATTTTTGTAGCTCAACTTGTGATTTCAAAGCAGGATCTGAAGCCAAATTTTGCTCAAACAAATTCCTTTCATAAGCTGAGAGCTGATTTGCAAGGTAATTGTCAATTTGCTGATATAATTCGTATTCGGGCTTCAATTTCTTAGTTTTTCTAAAATTTGTTTGTTTTCTGCTACTAAATTCATCAAATGTTTTTTGCATCTAAAATGTGCTGTTCTTGCAGCATTTTCTGATGTAAATCCCATTCTGAGTACTATATCTTCATAACTCAAATCTTGAAAAATGGTGTAAGTAAGCAACTTTTCACATTTTTCTTCTAGTTTTGAAAACAGATTTTTTATCAATGTTTTCTTGTTTATAGTATCAAAACTAGGTTCGCTATCAGCCTCATATTCAGGTTCTGGAAGTTCCCAAGGTATGGTGCTTTCTATTTTTTGATTTCTTTTCAGTTTGTTGAGCCAAGCGTTTTTTGCAATGCTATAAATGTAACCTTCTACCTCTTGCTTTTCATCAAACACGTTATTAATCACCTGTTTGTAAAATGAAAGCAAAGCATCGTGCAAAATATCTTTTGCTTCTTCCTCTGCTTCGGTGTAGGCACCAATTATTTTGCGTATTTTTGGCAAAAGCGACTTGCAAAGAGATGCAATAGCTTGCTGGTCTCTACCAGTTTTTATTGCTTTTATAATATCAGCATCTCTTTTGCTCAACATTGGTACTACAATTATAAATCACGATTATTACACTAAATTGATAAAATATTTTATATTTTTCGTAATTATTTTCAAAAACTAACGTATTAGCTAAACTTGGTATTTAATTAATACAAAAAAAGACATCCCCCAACATTGCGTTTTATTATTTCTATATTGTTATTTTTTCAAATTGGTTGTGTTTATGCCCAAAATGGGAACAAATACCCTATTGAAATGAGTCAATTTATGAAATGTGGGGCTTTGTACAACCCTGCAAGTCCTGTTATGCACAATAAAGTACTTTTTCAGACAGGTTTACTGCAATTTTTCTCGCCTTACGGTGGCATTAGAACTTTTTATGGCTCTTTTAACTACCAAATTAATAGTAGATTTAAGCAAAGTGTGGGTTTTAATTACATTGGCGACAAAGAAGGTGACTTAATTAGCAGAAATTATTTGTATGCAAAATACAATATCACTGTGCCATTGAATGAAAATTATAGTTTGACAAGCGGCATCAGTTACGGACTGGCGAGTTACTCTTTTAACGGTACCAGCCCCAACTCAATTGGGGCAGATAGCAAACCAGATGGTAATTTAGGTTTGAATTTGGGGCATAAAAAATGGAATGTGGGTTATGCGCTTAACCAAATCACCAACAGTGAGTTAAAACCCATAGATGAAACTTATCGTTTGGCTAGATTTTCTACCTTAAGTGCTGATTATAAATGGGCTATCAATGAAAAATTGAATCTTAAAGCCTTTACAATTAATAGATTTTATGCTAAAAATGCTATCAATAATGAATTGGCATTGTTGCTTCAGCACCAAGATTTTTTTTCGTGGGGAGCTGGGTACAAAACCCAAAGAGGTTTTACGGTTTATGCGGGGCTAGACAAAATCCCCATTCTTGAAGACCGATTTCATTTACTGGTCTCGTATTTTGTGCCCTCATTTGTAAATAAATCATTGAGCTATAATTTTATTGAGTTCAATTTGTGCTATGGAGTGGATAGAAAGTAGGATATAATTAAAAATATTTTTTAAATAATAATTTTTTAGGTTACTTTAGAATCGTTGTTTCGATTTACTAAAAATGACCATTATTCATGAAAAAAGTATTACTCTTTTTAGCTTCAATTTGCTTATTGCAAATAACTTATGCACAAAATTATGAACCGTATTTGTTTGGGAAAACTTATAGGTATTTGTATTTAAACAAAACTAATCCTTATAGTGCCTACCAAGATTCTACAGTATTTTACCAAAGAATTGATACTCTTATTGTAGAAAACAATAAAGATTCAATATTTGAGTCTGAGAAAAAGGAATATGTAAGAGGATTAACAGATTTTGCTACTAATATTCACTTTAGAAATTATATTAAAAAAGGGTCGGTTTATACTTTCTATAGTATTGCCAATAATGGTGGTACTGAAAATAAAGAAATGGTTTATAAAATCAATAACCAGTCTAGGATTGGGGATACTTCATATTTAGGTAGAAATTGTTTTTCAACTTATAAAAGTTTGACTTATCAAACATTTTTAGGTGTTAGCGACTCTGTAAAAGTTTTTGAAATCAGAAAGCAAAATGAAAACAAAGATTCATTGATAGGGGAGATATTGTTATCTAAAAATTATGGATTTATTAATGTAATTCAGCCCGATTATAGGTCAAAATATTTTCCATATGTGAGACTAGCTGAATCTTCTTTAACCATGTATAACCATACTTACTATTTTGCCAACTTATTTTCTATAAAGGAATTTAATCTTGGTTATAGACAACCGAAACCTTATCGCATGACTCTTGGTGATACTATGGTTTTTGGAACAATCTCAAGTGCAGGTACACCACCATGCTTGAAACCAAAAATGTATATTTATAGTACTGAAAATGAACGTGATATGAGCATATATTTTGTTTCAAACTATACATTTGATTTTGAAACTATTAAATTAGGTAAATATGAAGGCATAAAAGGTGGAGGAATAGAAGGAGATAATTCAATTTATGCTGAAAATATTGGTTTAAAAGAGCAAACTTATAGTGGAGAAGGAAAAAGCTGTATAGATGGTTTACTATTCTACAAAGGTGCTGCAGGTGAATTTGGAGATAGAAAACAATTGGATAAATTATTATCAATTGATGATTTAGAAATAAATACCCAAGTACATATTTCACCCAACCCATCTTCAGGAGAAATCAAATTCAATTTCCATTCTGAGGAGAATAAACAAATAATTATTACGGATTTATTAGGCAGAGAAGTTAAAAACTTTACTTCTTCAGAAAAAGAAATAGTAATCAATTTGCCGATTGGTTTTTATATGGTAAAAGTAAAAATTAATGATAAAGTTATTGTAAATAAAGTGCAGATAAATTAAACCTTATTTATCAAAATTCTAATAGTTTATGAAAAAAGTATTACTCTTTTTTGTTTCAATTTGCTTATTGCAAGTAACTTATGCACAAAATTATGAGCCTTATTTGTTTGGGAAAACTTATAAATTTCTAAACCCGACTGATTCTACTTTAATCACAAGAAGTATTGATAGCTTATATGTAAACACAGATAAGGATACAGTTTTTGTATCTGATTTAAAAGCTAGTCCATTCTTTGTCAGAACTACAACTCCTATTTTATTTTTCACTTATATTAAAACTAACACCAAATATATTTTTGATAATAAATTATCTATTAAAAGAAACCCAATTAAAGATGAAAGCTGGCTTGCTGATTCTACAAATGCTATTCAGTGTCAGTACACAGGAAAGTCTATAATAACTATTTATGGCATTACAGACTCCGTGAAAACATATAAATTTAATAAACAATCCCAAACAATTGCAATCTTATATATATCAAAAAATTATGGTATTGTTAGTTACGGTTCTTATAATGTTTATAGAATTGATAATTTAGTAGGTAAAAATAACAGGATTCCTAAAAATTATCATCCATCAATAGGTGATACTTTGTTACTAAGAGCAGGATATACCCCTCCATGCACTTCAACATATCCCTGTACTTCAAAATATTCTATTAAAATTATAAAAGCTGAAGATACAATAAGTTCAATTGTTTTAAATAGAGTTTGTAATGATACTTATCCAATTGAACAAATAAAAAAAGGTGTTTTTTATAAAATTTATTCTATGAGAGATTTGTTTTCGTGTAGATATATGCTTAGAGAAAATGTTGGGTTTATTTATTCAGAAATACTTGGCGAAAATAATTATGATTCATATAGCGAAGAAATTGTCTATTACAAAGGTGCCGCTGGTGAATTTGGGGATAGAAAACAAATGGACAAAATATTAGGTGTAGAGAATTCAATAGAAACTAATTCTTCAATAATATATCCTAATCCGGTTTATAACAATATCGCAAAATTTAGTTTTAATGATAATCTGTCTAAAACAATTTCAATTTTTGACTTATTGGGAAATGAAATAAAAAAAGTGGTAAGCAATGAACAAAATCTTGAAATAGGTATAACAAAAGGAATCTACGTTGTAAAAATTAGTACCGAAAATTCATCAAGCATCACAAAACTGATTGTTTATTAAACAACTTTCTTATCTAAAAAACTTCCAAATAAGATTAAACAATAAGGCATAATTACTAATACATACTTTTCCCAAATTTGGTAAGAAATGGGCATTACAAGTAATAATGTAATGATATTGAGAAGATAAAACAAATGTATTTGATTGGGTTGATAATTAAACAGATAGTTTTTATACTTTTTAATCAAATCTACCAATGTAATTACAGCAAAAAGAAATGATAAGTACAAAATAGTATGCACCAATACACTATTTTTTATCACTAAATCTATTACTTTGTGAAAAAGTCCCACTGTATAAATACCATCATGCACCGAACAAGCGGCAGGGGTAACAGGGAATAGAGCATAGAAAATTGAACATATAGCAATAACTATGAGCAATTCTAAAAGCCTAAATTGATAATTTTTATATAACCAAAGTAATGACAATGGTAAGGAATAAATTACAATAGTGTAAATATAAGTAGGCAATGCAATTAATTGATAATGATAACTATAGCCATTTAATAAACTATGCATTTGGTTATCTGGTGCTACACCTTTCCATAAAATGATAAGAGGTAAAAAGGCAATAAGTGGTATAAACATAGAAAAAGCATTGAACCAATTTGTTTTCCCATTTTCATTTTTTGAAAGTAAATAATAGATGCCTACTGCCATTAGCACTGTTACATTATATTGCCTAGTGTATAAACTTAAAATGCTAAAAATAACAAATCTAAAAGTAGAATTGGAGTGAATTGCCAATGCAATTTCAATACTGAATAGAATAGTGAGCATATCTGTATAACAAAAAAAACTAATCCCAATCATGTAAGGATTTAAACTCAATAGAATTGTTAATAATAATGAATAAAGAGGTGAAAAATGTTTTTGTGCTAATACAAAAAATCTAAAAAAAGTAACTAAAGCTATCAGTAAAGAAAGTATTCTAAGTGTAGCCAAGTCAGTACCAAACACTTTTCCCCAAATGGCATAAATAATAAATGTGAATGGTGCAATTACCTCATTATAAGTCCTTAAGGTTTCAATTGAAAAATGATTGGTAAATAATTTTATTGTTTCATAAAAATGTTTTTCATCTACCCAAACTTTATGGTCGAAGCCGAAAGTAAGACTTATTGCTGTTAGGTAAAGGAGTGTATAAACACTTAAATATATTGTTGATTTTTGTGTAAAAATATTCATAGTTTGAATGTAGAAATAAAAATTAGAAATAAAAAAATAATAATATCTTTGCTAATCTGTCGTTTTTAAAGAAATTATTTCAACAATGAAAAAACGTATTCTCCTTACTATATTTACTTTTATAGGAATTTATTCATTTGCACAAACGCCCAATATGCCCATTGGCTCTTGGAAAAGCCATACCCCTGGCAGAATTTGTAAAAGCATAGCCGCTACAGAAAACTATATTTATGCTGCCTCTGAAAACAATATTATCAGATATAGCAAAAGCGATAACACCGCAGAGAGTGTGAGTAAAATTGATGGCTTTTATAATATCAATGTGTCGTGCTTGCGATACAATGAAACTTATAAAACATTGATTATTGGCTATGTAGATGGTGCAATAGACTTGGTTACCAATGCTGGCATTAGCCCTGTAAATGATATTTTGAGAGCCAATGTTATAGGCTCAAAAAGAATAAACCACATCATGATGTATAAAAACTTGGCTTACATAAGTTGTGGTTTTGGAGTGGTAGTATTTGATTTACAGAAAAAAGAAGTTAAAGAAACCTATAATAGTTTTGGACCAAATGGTTTGCAACTTACTGTAAACTGGGCAGGAATTAATAATGACAGTCTGTTTTTAAGTACCAACAATGGTGTAATGGTAAGTGATTTAAAGGCAAATTTAAACCTGATGGATGCCAATAGTTGGTACACTTACCCTAGTGCTGGTAGTTTTATAAGTACAAAAATTAATTTTTTAGCGGGCAACAAGAGTGGTATGTATGCTGCTTCTAGCGATGGTAAAGTATTTAAATTGACAGGAAATAGTTGGCAAAGCTTTACTTTAAGTCCTTCATTAGCTAAAATATATTCACTACAAAGTACTCAAAATAAAATACATATAAGCGGAGGCAGTAGTGTAATAGAAATAGATGAAACTGGTACTCAAAAACAATATGCTGGCTTTAGTAATGTGCAAGAAGCAATATTAGACGCTAATAATAAATTTTGGGGAGCAGATTTGGTAAATGGAATTGTAGAAGAAAATAATACTAAACATTATGTAAATGGGCCATACAGTGCTTCTGTATTTAAAATGGGATTTTATTTAGACAATTTAGGTGTACAAAATTTATGTGTTACAACTTCGGGTTTTAATGCTTCAGGAATTATAAGCTATAATCCAAATGGTTTTTATATTTATAGAGAAGGTATATGGGAAAATTATAACTCAACCATTGGTAATGCTCCAGTGCAGGCATATACTGGTTCTGCTTATAATTTAACAACTAATTCATTGTTTATTTCTTCATTCAATGGTTTAAATAATTTTTATAGAAAAGGGGTTGAAAAGGATTCATTTTACACTTATACTTCTAAAAACACCCAACCAGAACCAATTGTAGATTTGTGGGATGGTGGAAACGGATATTTTATGTATGATACTAAATTTGACAAAGGGTTACAATGGGTTTCGATGTATAGAATAAATACTGGTCAGTACAATTTATTTTCTATTAATGCAAAAAACGAAACCAAGGGTTACAATTTTCCTGATATTGGTGAAGTTTCAAATTATCCTGTTGAAATATTAATTGATAATAATTCAAATAAATGGCTTAGATATGCCAACAACAGAGGTGGTGGTATTTTGGTATTTAACGAAAATGCAACTGGTAAAAAATATAAATACCTTACAGATCAAGCCAGTGAAGGTAAATTGAGTAGCAAACTCACTTATTGCATGGCAAAAAGCATTAAGGGTGATATTTGGGTAGGTACCGACAAAGGTGTTTGTGTATTTTATAGCCCCAATAAAGTGCTGACTAGTACCTCTTTTGATGCCACTTTACCAATTATAGGAAATAGACCTTTGCTTAGGGACCAAGTAGTGAAAACCATAGCTGTAGATGGTGCTAACAGAAAATGGCTAGGTACTACCAATGGCGTATATTTGGTAAATGAAGACGGATCAGAAGAATTGGCACATTATACAAGTGCTAATAGTCCGTTACCTTCTGATAATATTTATGATATAAAAGTAAATTATGTTTCTGGTGAAGTTTTTATTGGAACTGCAGCGGGCATAGTTAGCTATAAAACCGATGCAACATTGGGTGCAAAGGCTGATTTAGAGGGTAATTTTAATGCCAAAGTATTCCCCAATCCTGTTACTCCAGAATTTGATGGTTTGATAACTGTAAATAATTTGCCCAACAATACCAACGTAAAATTTACGGATGTAAATGGGGTGTTGGTTTATGAAACCACAGCCAATGGTGGCACTGCTACTTGGAATGGAATTACGGTTTCTGGTAATAAAGCCAATACAGGTATTTATTTGGTATTTTGTTCTAATATTGATGGCTCAGAAGTTTTGGCCACTAAATTTAGTATTATCAAATAAATGCTAGTAAAAACAAGGGGCATTGTGTTGGCCTTTTATAAATTTAGAGACACCAGCATTATTGCCCATATTTATACCTCTCATTTTGGCAGACAAAGTTTTATAGTAAAAGGAATTAGAAGTGCTAAGGCAAACAATAAAATGGCTCTATTTCAGCCATTGAGTTTGCTTGAGATGGAAATTTACCACAAAGATGGGCAAGAAATTCATCAGATAAAGGAATATAAAACAAGTGTTGTTTATCAATCCATTCCTTTTAATCAAAACAAAAGTGCTGTCACCATTTTTTTAGCCGAAATTTTAACTAAAACATTAAAGGATACTCACTCCAACGAATATTTGCTCCAATTTTTATTTGATTCTTTTACTGAATTTGACCTTAAAAAAACTGATTATCAAAACTTTCATTTGTATTTTTTAATGAACTTGTCGGCATTTTTGGGCTATTCTGTTTCCAATGCCAAAGAATTTGCGGTAGAACTTCCTGTAAATTTGACAAGTAGAGAATTTGAAATTTTGGATAAATTAATCAACAATGAAAATATTGTAATCCAAAATCTAGAAAGAAGAGTGGTGCTAGAAAAAATTATGATTTGGTACAAAACCCATTTTGATGGATTAGGAAAAATAAATAGTTTGGAAGTTTTGCAAGAAGTCTTTGATTTTTAAGGCTTTATAATTGATTTTTTCTTAAATATTTTGAAAATATAATTTTTGCCCACAGATTTCACAAATAACACAAATTTATTTTTTCTAAGTTTATAGATGAATGATTTGATTAAAAATTTTGCCTAGAATTAAAGTTAAATTCGTGAATTCGTGGCAGAAAATCAGGTTTTCACGAAGAGAAAATTAAAATAGAATTACACAAAATTGAAAACGCAGTTTTCAATAAATTAAATAATTGAATATTAATATTTTATAATTGATAAGGTAAAAATGCATTTACGTCTCCACCATATTTATGAATATCTCTCACTATGGTGGAACTTATATAAGCATAAGCAGGACTTGTAATCAAAAACACGGTTTCTAAATCAGGATTGATATGCTTATTTGCCTGAGCAATGGTATTTTCATACTCAAAATCGGTGGTGTTTCTTAATCCTCTTAACAAATAATTGGCATCCATATCTTTGGCAAAAGTAGAGGTAAGTCCTTTAAAAATATCCACTTCCACTTTGGGTTCATTTTCAAAAGCTTGTTTAATTTTGGTTTTCATCCATTCAATTTCAAAATATCTTTGCTTGGTAGAGTTGTTACCAAGGGCAATAATAATTTTATCAAAAAGCGGTATTGCACGCAACACAACATCCTGATGACCAAGTGTAAATGGGTCGAACGAGCCTGGGAAAATGGAAATTTTTGACATATTAAATAGAAGAATTGTAAAGTACTATGTGTCTGTAATTTGGAATTTCTGCTGGGAAATGTTCAATCTTAAAATTATAATTTGGCACTCCCCAAGAAACTTTTCCAATATACGTTTTTAATAAATTTATCAAAGCCAATGGCGAAGTGAAATAACCATACAAACTTAGCTCAAGTTGTTCATTGTCAATAGCTAATTCTTCGGCTACAAGTAAGATATAGTATAAAATATCGTTATTGCTTTGTACAAAAAACTGATTGCCGTATAACAAATGTTTTTCTTTATTTATTACCACTACACTCAGTTGGTTATCAACCAAATACATGTAAAAATTGACTTCGTTAGCTTGTTTTTGAAAAGCGAAATTTTCTACCAAAGAATTGATGTAGGGTATAAAAGTAATGCTTCGACCAGCAAATAATTCATTAAAAAACGACGAAAGATGATTAGAAATGGTGAATAAAGTTACTATTTGATTTGATTTAATTACCGATGAAAGTATTAATTCCTTCTCAAAATTTATTGTAAAATTAGTCCCAAAATATTCATTTTTTTGTTCTTCGTCGTACAAAGAAAGTGGGATAAAAGTAAAGTTTTCTGTATGAAAATACACTATAATTTCGTGCCACAGTTTGTTTCTAAGCACTTCTATATCAGCACATAACTGGGATAAATGCTGAATTAACATTGTTTCAGAACTTGCTTCTGCAAGCTGAAACTCTTCTAATTTATCTACACTAAGGGTATTTTTATTTACCAAGGCATAACTTAAGCCAGATTTATAAACATATACAAAAAGCTTATAAAACTGCTCTTCTTGCAAATTGGCAACAGACTGGAAACTATATTTAGTGCTATAATGCATTGATTATCTTAATTGTAATTCTATATCTATGGTGTGCAGCTGCGCTAATTTTACTATTTCTAGATTTACCAACTCTTTTGTTTGATTATACAAACTTTCATCGGTAGTTGTTACAAAATATAGCACTTGTATGGAATACAAATTATCTGCAAAACCTTGAAAATAAATATAGTTATCTTTATCACAATTTTCATTTTCTGATACAAATTTTTTCAAATCTGATACAAAATTAAATATACTTTGTTGACTTGATTTGGTAGAAATTCCTACATTAAACTTTACTCTACGCACCACACGGCTTGATAAATTATCTAATATATCGTCCACCATTTTTTTGTTTGGCATACTAACCAATGATTTTTCTAATGTTCTTATTCTGGTACTTCTAAACCCAACTCGCTCTACCACACCTGTTATGTTGCCAATTTTTACCAAATCTCCTACTACAAATGGCTTATCTAAAAATATTGTAAACGATGCCAACAAGTTTTCTAAACTTTCCTTTGCAGCCAAGGCAACAGCCAAACCACCAATTCCAAGACCCGTGATTATAGATGCCACATTCATATTAAACACAATGCCCAAGAATAAAAAGAAAGAAAAAAGTAGCACAATTATTTTAAAAAATTCTCGCATAAAGGGAATAAGTTGCTCATGCAGTTTTCTTTCTCTGTTGCTTGAGCTACTGCTTAAAACGATAGCAATAAAGTCTATCAACCTCAAAATCATCCAGGTAGTAGAAATAAAAATGGCCAATTGATAACTTTTTTCAATTACCATCAACAAGCCAAACTGATTGGATGGACGTAGGTTCCAGTAGGTTGGGAATTCTAGAAAACTAAAAGCAAAGTAAAAAATCCAAATAGCAATTAACCATTCCAAGGGTTTTTTAATTAAACCCACAAAATCGGTTTTATTTACATTTTCGGCATATCTCTTTATAAATTGGAATAAAAAAGTACCTAAATAACCTGAAAAACTTCTTTTTAGAATAAGTCCTGATAATAATATTCCTAAAAAAATTGCAATATTCAGGTAAGAATTTTGCAGAATACTCTGTTGCTGAAGATGATATATTAATTCATTCATTTTAAAAATATGATTTTGATAAAAGAACTATTCATCAAAGATAAAAATATTTTCTTATTCAAATAAATATATAATTTTGTATAAAATGAGATAATTTATAATCATCAAAAGCAAAAACAATCCTTTGGAAACAAATCCGTATTTCGATTTAGCACTTCATTTTGTTTGCCATACTAAAAAATCATTTTTCCTTACCGGAAGAGCGGGAACTGGTAAAACCACTTTTTTAAAAACTGTGCAAGAGAAGTGCACCAAAAACATGGCGATACTTGCGCCTACTGGTGTGGCGGCCATGAATGCTGGGGGAGTTACCATACATTCGTTTTTTCAAATTCCTCCAGGACCGTTTTTGCCAACAAGAAATGCGATCAAAGAACACGCTATGCAAGTGTATAGCGACCAAGAAAGTATCTTAAGAAATGCTCGTTTTTCTAAAGATACCAGAGAAGTTATTGCACAACTAGAGCTTTTGGTGATAGATGAAATTTCAATGGTAAGGGCTGATTTACTTGATTGTATAGATTTTTTACTCAAACATTTGAAAGGAAATTATAACCAGCCTTTTGGTGGTGTACAAATGCTATTTATTGGCGATTTGTTTCAGTTGCCACCAATTGTGAAAAATGAAGATGAACGTTTGCTAGCTAAATATTACAAAGGATTTTTCTTTTTTAATGCACTAGCTTTCAACGGTGTACCGCCATTGTGTATTGAACTTCAAAAAGTTTACCGCCAGCAAGACCAAACTTTTATTCAACTTTTAAATAATATCAGGAATAATACTTTACAAAATTCTGATTTAGACCTGCTTCATAAAAGATATTTTCCAGATTTTGTTTCTGAAAAACAAGGCGAGTATATTACATTAACCACTCATAACCAGAGAGCTGATTTAATAAATCAGCAAGAACTTGCCAAACTTTCTGGTGTAAATAAAAGTTTTGAAGCTGAAATTAGAGGTGAAATAAACGAACGTGCTTTACCTGCCGACCAAGTTTTGATTTTAAAAGAAGGTGCTCAGGTAATGTTTATTAGAAATGATAAAGGCGAAGAACGCAGGTATTTTAATGGTAAATTGGCAACGGTTACCAAACTAGAAGACGATAAAATATTTGTAAAATTCCCCAATGAAGAGGCAGAAATGTGCCTTGAAAACGAAACTTGGAAAAACGTTAGGTACGAAGTAGATGAAATAACCAACGAAATTGAAGAAAAAGAAATTGGCTCGTTTACTCAATTTCCAATCCGTTTGGCTTGGGCTATTACAGTGCATAAAAGTCAAGGACTTACATTTGACAGAGCCATTGTGGATGCGGGAGAAGCTTTTGCAGCAGGGCAAGTGTATGTGGCATTGAGTAGGTTACGCACTTTTGAAGGCATGGTACTGAAAAGTAAAATTTCGGCTTCGGCAGTTTTTGTAGATGAAAAAGTAAAAGCATTTGTAAACAATGCCCTCACTTTAGAAACCCTTGAATCGCAACTAGATATTTCTAGAAAAGAATATTACGAACATCTTTGGAAAGAAGCCTTCACTTGGACACGACTTGTCTATTTATGGAAAATTCATATTGATGAATTGAAAGATAGAGATATCCCCAATAAAGAAGAAAGTGAGGAATTATCTAAAAACTGGCTTTCGACAATTTTACAATTAGACACTATTGCTCAAAAATTCTTGGGTCAATTATCACATATTATAGCTCAAAATGAGCAAGATATGTATGCAAAAGTGTACGAAAGATTGCAAAAAGCCAATGAATATTTCACTCTTCAGTTCAATGAAAAACTGTTTGCTGGCTTAGAAGCACACCAAGAAAACATGAGAGTGAGAAGCAAAGTGAAACAATACATGAGAGAAGTTACCAAACTTTATTCATTGCTTCAACACACACTTTTACAAATACAAAAAGCTACCTTATTTGCAAAAGCATTGGCAGAAAACATTGATATTGAAACTTTGTTAAATACTGAAAACGAGCTCAAAAACAAAGAAAAAGAAAAAGTTAAAAGCATAGAACACAAAGTAATTCCTACTACAAAAGTACCCAAAGGCGAAACCCAAAGAATTTCTTTACAAATGTTTAAGGAAGGAAAAACAATGGAAGAAATTGCTCAAATTAGAGGATATGTGTTGGGCACAATTGAAGGACATTTACTAAAATTTATTGAAACAGGTGAAGTAAAACTATCAGATATTGTAGCAGATAATATTGTGGAAATGATAAATAATAAAATAGATAAACATGACGAAATTTCAAGTTCTACCATCATAAAAGAGGCTCTTCCAGATTACGTTACCTACGGTCAAATAAGAGCTGTGCTGCAAATAAGAGGCATAAAAGTGGTGAAAAAAACAGAAGAGATGATTTAATTTTTAGAAAGAAACAATAAAAAAGTATATTTGTAGTTATAATTTTTAAAAACAACCTATAGTTTTGTCCACACACTACTCAAAATATTTAAGACTGATACATTTAGTAGGCGATCTATTATTACTAAATATTGCTTTTATATGCGCCTACGAATACAAATTTGGCACAATTGACTACGAACTTTTACACGGCAAATATTTAGCCTTAGGTATTTTCTTTAATCTAAGTTGGTTTATAATTGTATTTTTCGGCAAAATATATAATCTCTTCAGAGCCATAAGGTTAGATGCTATTTTATATTCTGTTCTTAAAGGTGTGTTTTTTCATGTTTTATTAGTGGCCGCATTTATTGCTTTCAGAAAAGCACCGTATTATTCCAGAGAACATTTACTTATTACATATTTTTTATTTTCTGTTTCTATATGTTCATGGAGAATTATAATGAACTATTTTTTAAAAACTTACAGAAAACTTGGTTACAACTATAGAAGAATTATTGTTGCAGGATATGGAAATTCTTCGCTAGAACTAAAAACTTTTTTTCAAGAAAGACCAGAATGGGGCTATAGATTACTTGGTTTTTTTGACAATGATGTTGAAAATGAAAATGTTATTGGCAAGTTTAGTGATATACCTGCTTTTGTAGAAAAATTTGAAGTAGATGAAATTTTTTGTGTGCTTGAAGAAATGAGCAAGCAAGAAATAAAAGAGTTAACAGAATTTGCCGACTCTAACTTAGTAAGAATCAAAATTATACCAGACTATGGTGGGTTGGTATATAAAAAAGTTGACATGGATTTTTATGGGGATGTGCCAGTATTGTCATTTCGAAAAATGCCATTAGACGATGTAATGAACAGAGCATTAAAAAGAACTTTTGATATTATATTTTCACTCATAATTATTACTTTAATCTTTTCTTGGCTTTTCCCAATAATTGGAATAATAATTAAATTAAACTCCAGAGGCCCCATTTTCTTTAAACAAATGAGGTCTGGCAAAAAAAATATAGACTTTTGGTGCTATAAGTTTAGAAGCATGTACGTAAATAACGATGCCGATAATAAACAAGCCACTCGTGGAGATAGTAGAATTACATCTGTTGGTGCATTTTTAAGAAAAACAAGTATAGATGAGTTACCACAATTTATCAATGTTTTCTTAGGCAATATGTCAGTAGTAGGTCCTAGACCACACATGCTTAAACACACAGAAGAATATTCGCAAGTAATTGATAAATACATGGTTCGTCATTTTGTAAAACCAGGCATTACAGGTTTAGCACAAGCAAAAGGATACAGAGGAGAAACAATTGATCCTCAACTTATGAAAAACCGAGTAAGATTAGATATTATTTATGTGGAAAATTGGTCACTTTGGTTGGATGTTAAAATTATAATAATGACCATACTTTCAGTATTTAATGGTAAAGCCTTTTAATTAATTTTTCAATGAGGCTCAAAATTCATTATTTTCTCTACATACTTTTTGATTTTATTGCTGCATTTTTAGCTCTAGTATTCTTTAATAATTATTCAACAAATAATTTAAGTACTTTTCAATTCAATATTTTTCAACTACTTATAGTTTCTTTTATCTGGATTTCTCTTTATACTTTTACAGGTGCTTATTTTCAAATTGTACGTAAATCTAGAATCAAAGAGCTTTTTTCATTTACGGGCATATCCATTTTAGGTGTGTTAATAATATTTTTCCTTTATATTTTAGATAATAAAGAAATACATGATTATCACACTTATTATCAACAAATTATAAGATATTTTTTCATTCATTGGAGCATTGGTGTATTTTTTAAAATGGTGGTAATGTCACAAACAAAATCCGCCATAAAAAACGGAAAAATTTACTTTAATACCTTGGTTATTGGCTCAGGAAAAAGTGCATATGATATTGTAAATGAATTAAATATAAACAATCAATTTCTTGGTTTTAGGTTTGTAGCCTACATCAAAACGGCACTTTCAAATGAAGATTTTTTCTTTGGTACAATCAGAAATATGGGTGGAGTTGAAAACATTGAAAAAATAATTAGACGTTGCAAAATAGAGCACATTGTAATTGCATTAGAACCCAATGAAAAAGAATTAATTTCTGATTTACTTTATAAAATTGAAGGCTATCCTGTAAGAATCAGCATTTTACCTGATATTTACCAAATGCTAATTGGTACTGTTACCGTTAACCATTTTTTGGGTGTACCTCTTATTGAAATTAATCAAAAAATAATGCCTTTGTGGCAACAAGCCATAAAAAGAGGAATGGATATAATTATTTCAAGTTTAGTACTTATTATGGGTGCCCCCTTTTTTCTGTTTTTTGGAATTATGACAAAATTAACTTCCAAAGGACCAATATTTTATCTGCAAGAGCGAATAGGAAAACATGGTATACCGTTTAATATAATAAAATTTAGAAGTATGTTTGTAGATGCTGAAAGTGCTGGCCCAAGTTTGAGCAAAGACAATGACCCACGGGTAACCAAATGGGGAAAATTTATGCGTAAAACCAGAATTGACGAAATGCCACAATTTTATAATGTACTTATTGGCGAAATGTCGTTGGTGGGACCACGACCTGAAAGACAGTACTTTATAAATCAAATTACCCAAATTTCTCCTTATTACAAACATTTACAAAAAGTACGACCAGGCATTACCTCTCTTGGGCAAATAAAATATGGCTATGCCGAAAATGTAGATCAGATGGTACAAAGACTCAGATTTGATATTATTTACATTGAAAATATGTCTATTGTAATGGATATCAGAATTTTGATTTTTACTTTTTTAACGGTTATAAAAGCAAGGGGCAAATAATTACCCTAAACTTGAAAACTACTTTTTACCAATCATTCAATTAAAAATAATATATTTAGGTTTCTTTTATTCCCTATGAAAAAAATCTTAAAAGTAATAAGCTATTTGTTGTTGCTACTTCTATTCATTTTAGGAGCAGGAATAGGACTAATTTATTATAAAAAAGACAAAATTATTGGCATGATTGTGCAAGAAGCCAACAAACATTTACTTACAAAAGTAGAAGTGGAGGCTATTGATTTAACAATCTGGGAAAATTTTCCTCACATGTCAATTGTATTTAAGAATGTTAAAATTCATGAATCTATCCCTGGATCTAACAAATTAATTTTATCTTCAGAGAAGCTAGGTGCAAGCCTCAACATATTACAACTTATTAAGGGTAAATATGTTATAAAAAATGTATTTGCTCAAAAAGGAATTGCTAGTATCAGGTTTGATAAAAATGGTGTAGGGAATTTTAATATTATCAAACAAGATTCATTGCCCAAAAAAAATACAAATCAAAAATTTGAAATTGAACTAAATAAAATCAAGCTTACCAATTTTGAAATTATTTTTAATAACGAGCAAAAAGAGCAATCCTTTACTTTTTATAACCAAGAATCCGTTGCTTCTATCAAACATAATGCAAAATTAACAGATATTGATTTAGACGGAAAGTTTGCAGTACATGGAATTTCGCTTAGCAACAATACCTTTTTTAAAGATAAAAAACTAAAACTTAATGCTTCATTATCAATTGATAATGAACAGAAAAAAATAATTATTAAACCAACAGAACTCATTGTAGAAAAATCACTTTTCGAGCTTTCTGGCAGTTTTAGTACAGATTCTACTGCTAATATTGATTTAAAAATAGACGGTATCAACACCAATATTTCAACACTTTTGTCTTTACTTTCAAAAAATATTTACGACAAAGTAAGCATGTACAAAAGCAAAGGTGATGTCTATTTCAAAGGAGAAATTGCAGGCTCAATGGCAAATGGAAACTTACCAGCTATTAAAGTTTTGTTTGGTTGCCAAAATGCTTCTTTTTACTATCCTGGATTAAAAAAATCGTTACAACAAACTTCTTTTAATGGTGAATACATTCAAAATGAAGGCATCAACACGCTCACAATCAATGAAATAAAATCAAGTTTAGACAATAAACCCATCACTGGTGATTTTAAAATTCAAAACTTTAGAGACCCTATTTTAAACTTTGATATCTCTGCCGAATTGGATGCTGCTTCCATTTTGCAAGTTTACCCAATAAAAGAAATAGACTTTGCCAAAGGGAATATCAACCTCAATTTTGCATTTGAAGGCAAACTAAACGACCTAAAATCAGAGAAAAGTAAAAAAAATATCAATGCCGATGGAGAAGTAACTTTCAAAAACATGGAATTTAAAATGGCCAATAAAACCTTGGTTTACAAAAACTTCAATGCCAATTTGTTGTTCAATAAAAATGATGTTTCTATCAATGAATTTGATATTCAAATTGGAAATTCTGATGTAAAACTTACAGGAATGTTTAAAAATGTAATTCCATTTTTACTCCTTAAACAAGAAGATTTAATGATAGATGCTTCAATATCAGGCAATCACTTAGATTTGGACAATTTATTAACCAATCATCAAGAAAACACTTCTTCAAAAGACGAATACAAATTTGGCATTTCTCCATGGTTAAATTTAGATTTGAAATGTAATTATAAAACCCTCACTTTCAGAAAATTTAAAACTTCTAACATAAAAGGAGATTTAAAATTGGGCAACGGTATTGCTAGTAGCAATGGAATAAATGTAAACATAGCCGGAGGAAATTTCAATTTAAAAGGAAATTTAAATGCTTCTAACCCTCACAATATCAAATTGCTATCAAATATTGACGCTAAGAATATCAATATTGATAGTGTATTTTATATGTTTGAAGATTTTAAGCAAAACTTCATAACCCAAAAACAAATTCAAGGAAAATTTACTGGCAACCTTGCCCTCAATTTAGAATTTAATGAGCATTTGCAAATTATACCATCATCCATTTTAGCAGATGTAACTGTGAAAATTGCAAATGGACGATTAATCAATTTTGAGCCTCTCCAAAAACTTTCAAGATTTGTAGATGACGAGGCACTTAAGGATATTCAATTTAAAGAAATAACCAATCAGTTTCATGTTGAAAATGAAATGATTACAATACCAGAAATGGTTATAAAATCAAATTTGAATACTATAAATGTTTCTGGCACACATAGTTTTAAAAATGAATTAGACTATCATTTAAAAATTTCTTTGAAAAACTATAAAAAGAAAAACACCACTGAAGAAGAAACGGCAATAGAAAATGAAAAAAACAATGGTGGTACATCGCTGTTTTTGAAAGTAACAGGTATTCCCCCAGATATTAAAGTAGCCTATGATTCTAAGGCAGTTAAAGAAAAAATAAAAGTAAAACTTAAAGAAGAAAAACAACAATTTTTAGATTTGTTTAAAAAAGAAACAAAAGAAGAAAAAGAGAAAGTAAAAAAACAAGTTGAAGTTGATGAAAATAACGAAATCAACTTTTAATTGTAACAAAATCTGATTTTTAACGTGTTAGTGAATAATTTGTGTTGAAAAACTTTTTCATACGCATTACCTTTTAATGATAATAGATTGAAAAAAAGATTATTAAGATTATCTGTAGGCAAAAAAATATGGGCAGGTTTTGTGCTCTTGCTTTTGCTTACAATCTCCAATTTTCTGCTTACCTATAAAACTCTTATGGAAAGCCGCAAAATTGACGAGGAAATAAATACCATGTACAAGCCTTCTTTAGAGGCACTTACAAGTTTGCATTTGCTTGTGGTGCACTCAAAAGTACACATGACCAATTGGGTGTTTATTCACACTGGCACCATCAATATGGACAGGTTGATGCTTACAAAACTTATCAATAAAGACTACCCCGCCATTAAAAGTAAGATTGTACATTTATCAAAATTTTGGCACCCTCGCGAGAAAGAAAGAGTACATTTATTGTTCCATGACATTGACAAACTTTTTGCTATCCATCAATCAATTATGGATGTTTTAAAAGTGAGAAGTGATGACCCCAACAGAATTCATGTTTTAAGAAGCCGTGTAGAAAGTGGTGATGTAGAGCATAAAACTAAATATGTTCTCGACGAGCTTAATGAAATTTTAATCATTCAAGAAGCTGAAGCCCAAGATATTAACATTAAAATGAACCATTCTATGGAGAAATTGCAAGAAATTGTGGTGTATTCAGGATTTGTACTCATTATTGGAGGGCTTTTAATTGCATTTTTTACCACTCGCACCATTGTTTTGCCTATTAAATATTTAAGAAATATCATTCAAAAAATGAGTTTGGGTATTTTACCTTCTCATGCTATTCAAAAAAGAGACGATGAAATTGGTGATATGACCTTGGCACTAGACGAGCTTGTGTCTGGTATTCAGCGAACTACCAATTTTTCAAGAGAAATAGGCAATGGAAATTTTAATAGTGTTTATAAACCGCTCAGCGAATACGATACTTTGGGTTTTGCACTTCTTAAAATGCGAGACGATTTAAGGGTAAACGAAGAGTTTTTAGAGAATAAAGTAAAAGAACGTACCGAAGAACTAGAAAAGAAAAATCTTATTATTGAAGAAAATAGTGCAAAAATTCAGCATTTATACAACGATGTTACAGATTCTATCAAATATGCCCTTAGAATTCAAAACTCTATATTGCCTAGAGTAGATTATGTAAAAACTTACCTAAAAGATGTGTTCTTTTTTTACAAACCAAAGGATATTATTAGTGGTGATTTTTATTACTTTGAGGAACAAGGAGAAGACTTTTTTATAGGTGCTGTAGATTGCACAGGTCATGGAGTACCAGGAGCCTTAATGTCGATGGTGGGCTATAGTATTATCAACCGGGCTATCACCGATAGAGCTCTTACATCCCCAGCTGCTATTTTAGATGAATTAAATGAGAGTGTTAGCACCTCTTTAAAAGCGGGCCTCGATGGTCAAAACTCAAAAGATGGCATGGATATTGCCTTGTGCCGTATAAATTACAAAAAAAACTTGCTAGAATATGCAGGTGCATTTAATCCATTGTATAAAATTTCGGATGGTGTGCTTGAAGAATTCAAAGCAGATAAATTTCCAATAGGGCATTTTGCTGAAGAACCAGATCGAAAATATACCAATATTACTTTCGAACTCAAAAAAGATGATATTTACTACATTTTCTCTGATGGATTTGCTGACCAATTTGGTGGACCCAAAGGTAAAAAATTTATGTACAAACAATTTAGAGAAACTTTATTAGACATACATTTATTGCCTTTTGAAGTGCAAAAAGAAAAATTAAACGAGGTAATTACCAATTGGATGGGAAATGAACCTCAACTTGATGATATACTTGTAATTGGTTTTAAACCTATTTAATAAATTTACATGATTGATTACCTAGCATTGTACGACAAAATGCGTGATAACAATATCATGCTCACTTTTAAAGGAGAAGTTTCTTTTGAGCTAATCAATTCTGTGCTTAAAATCATGGAAGAAAGATTAGACTTGGTAGAAACAAGCAAAAAAACACGTAAAAAAGTTTACAATGTTTTAGTAGAATGTTTGCAAAATGTATGCAATCACTTAGAAACTGGTGAATATTCTACAGAAAACAATTTAAACAAAAATGCATTACTTATCATTGAATCTGATAAAGATAACTATCACGTAGTTACAGGTAATCATGTTGCTAAAAGCAAAGTTGATATGCTAAAAGCAAGAATAGATGAAGTAAATGCCTCTGACAAAGAACATCTTAGAGATTTATATAAAAAAATTCTTGATAATGGTGTGTTTTCAGAAAAAGGTGGCGGAGGCTTAGGATTTATAGACATTGCCCGCAAATCTGGTCAAAAATTGATTTATCATTTTACCAATGTGGACCAAGAGGTTGTCTTTTTTACACTCCAAATCGATATACCTAGAACAGAAAATGATTAATTAAAAAATCCTGATTTTCTCTACCCATCAGAATTTTGTACATTTACAATAAATATTTACAATGGAAAAATTATACATAGACGCAAAAAACAATATTCCCCTTATTGATTTTGACCCAAGCTCTGGCATCATGTTATTAAAGGGACGTTCTACCCCAGAAAATTCGGTAGAATTTTATGATCCTATTAATAAATGGGTGTTAGACTATATTCAATCTCCTTCAAATGAAACTATTGTAAAAATTCAGTTTGAATATTTCAACACCTCTTCTTCTAAATGTATATTAGATTTACTAAAAAAGTTTGCAGATATTCATAAAAAAGGAGGCAATCTTAAAATTGAATGGTATTACGAGGAAGATGACGAAGACATGAAAGAAGCCGCCGAAGACTATAGCGATATAGTAAAAGTGCCATTTGAAATTATAGAAATCCCTGAAGAATAAGAAAAAATATGGCTGAAAAAAAACAGCTTTTTGCAACAGAAATTCAAGTTCTTGAAAAATACCAAGCTTTAAGCAACAGCTCAGAGGCAAGCAAAGAAGATGTAGATGTGGCATTAAAAGACCTTTGCGAACATTATGAAGACTTGCTAGACCAATCAAAATTAATTACCAAGGTTAGCGATAAGCTTCAAAACAAGTTAAATACCTTAAATGAAGCTTTAGGACAAAAAAACACCGAGTTACAGCTCACCATTGACGAACTTACCAAAGCAAGATTGAGCCGAAAAGCGGCCACCTATACGCTACTTTTGGCAGTATTGCTGTTCTTTATTTCAGAAGGAGTTTTAGACCCCATTGTGGAAGCATTCACAAACAATATTTGGGTAACCATGGGAGTAAAGGCCTCTTTGGCACTGCTTTTAAAACCAATTGAAGGCGTAATAGAAAAATATTTGATTAAAATGGCAATGAAAAAAACAGCCGAAGTTGTATTGGCAGCAGCCTAAAAGAAAAAAATAAAATAGTATTTAAAACCAAAAAGGCTGCAAATTTGCAGCCTTTTTTGGTGCCTTGCGAGGTGTTCCTAACAAACTACCAATCAGCCAGCCCAGCGATGGTGTTTTCCACCTCGCTGCCGAGAACTTGCATATAAACCAAAAGACATAATATTTGAAATAAAAAACCATGAAATTGTATCATCCTCAGTTTTTTACAGCAACTATTTTGAATTGGAAAAAACTTCTAAAACCAGACAAATACAAACAAGTAATAACCGATAGTTTGCAGTTTTTAGTTGAGAATAATAGAGTAATTGTATATGGATTTGTAATTATGCCAAATCATGTGCATATTATTTGGCAAATGCATGAAAATATCCACCCAAAAGATGTAAAACGTGATTTTTTAAAATTTACTTCACAAAGTATTAAATTAGATTTGATTAAAAATCATCCTAATGTGTTGGAGTATTTTAAAGTGGATAAAAAAGATAGAAAGTACCAAATTTGGAAACACAGACCATTATCAGTAGATTTATGGTCGAGAGAAGTGTTTTTGCAAAAACTTGAATATATACATAAAAACCCGATTCAAGAACATTGGAAACTTGTAGAATTGGAAGAACAATATCGTTTTTCAAGTGCTTCTTTTTACTACAACAATACAACAGAGTGGAGTTTTTTAACACATTACAATGAATAAAATTGATTGAAATAGCAAGCTTTTTTGGGTGCAAGGTGGAAAACACCTTTGCACGGCGGTCGGTTTTGGTAGTAGAGGGGAACACCTCGCAGGGCGAAAATCAAATAGAATTTTTAGTAAATGATGTTTCAACAGATGGATATGGTATTTATAATAAAATTTTCAAGTTTTAAAAATGAAAAAGGTAGAATTAAATAAATATTTTGATAAACAATTTAAAATTGCATTAGGCAATGGTTATAAAAAAAAGGGATATGTTTTGCTTAAAGAATTGGGTGGAATTTATTTCTCATTAGGATTTGGAATTGTAAATAACGATAATTCTTTTCCAAGTACCTTTAGTTATTGTATTGGATGTAAAAAGATTAATATAATTTTCACTACAATTTTAAGGGGTAATGAACCCTTTGGTTGTATTTGTACTGGGCAGCTACGCTTATTCGATGAGGGCAAGTATCCAGTATTAGAGTATGATATAAAAACGGAAGCCGATGCACAGAAAATGGTTGATGAGGTATCTGATTATATAATAAATACAGTTTTACCTGAGTGGGAAGCCAATCCTACTATAGAATATTTGGAGAAAAAAGTAAATGAAAAACTAGGAGATAGTCCCAATTTTTCAGGTTTAATCCTCTCTAAATTGGTTGGAAGCTCAAATTATAATAAAATAAAAGCTCATTACCAACAAGTATCCAAAGACTGGAGCGAATGGGACAAACAAGATTTTGAAAAAGTAATTACATTTTTAGATAGCCACAGCCAAGAAGAATTGTTAAAAATAGCAGAAGGATAATTTGCTACCAGAATTGTTCTAAAAGATACTTCCGCCTTTGTTGGTGTTTAGCCGATTACAAAAGTAACAATTAAGGTCAATATTGAATTTCGGCGTCACCAACAAATCAGTTATATCGCAAAAAAATAGTAAATTGTGAATAAACTTGTTGGTCAAAAAGGCCCTGCTGTTCGTGATGTTCCAATTAGCTAATAATTAAAACGTTAGGCTATTCGAGTTTTGTAAACTCGAATCCTTCTCATGGGTTTTGTAAACCGTTTTTAATCATTAGCCAAATAGTTCTTTGAAAAAATAATTGGTCGAAAGTCTATGACATGTCATGTTACCCCATTGCAGGTATAACTCGCTAACTTACAACGACAAACAAAAAATTCCTTTGTTGCCAAGCAGAAACATAAACAATAATTTCTTACATTTGTGCACCATGTCTGGTGTCCTCACCTGCCTCTTATTCACCTAATTACTAATTAGTTGCGTCAGGAGAAGACACCTGATACGGAAGTAAATTAGATCTTCAAAAACATTTTTAGGTATAGGCGTTTAGGTCGCACAAATTTATAAATTTTATTACCTTTGTTTTTTATATGACAAGGTATAAATTTACAGGTGTAAAAACACTTGAAT
>Ga0214921_10003261_pt1 | contig 25076 bp, 27 predicted proteins | sample LL1505_MetaG_FD_177992 | JGI IMG/M metagenome (GOLD analysis project Ga0214921, IMG submission 177992) | Freshwater microbial communities from Lake Lanier, Atlanta, Georgia, United States - LL-1505 | ecosystem: Environmental > Aquatic > Freshwater > Lake | place: USA: Georgia | collected...
CCACATCCATCCGTGGCTCGACTTTGATCGAACCGTCGGCTTGCATAATGCCGTTAGCCATGCGTTCTGTCATCTCGGTGGCGGCATTCCCAATATCAATTTGACCGCAATTAATGTTAAATGGCCTGCCGTCAAGTGCAATGGATTTGGTGAGTCCTGTGATGGCATGTTTGGTGGACGTATATGGCGCGGTATTGGGTCTTGGGGCATGCGCAGAAATTGAACCATTATTAATAATGCGACCACCTTGGGGCGATTGGGACTTCATCATGCGCATGGCTTCTTGGGAGCATAAAAATGCACCGCATAGATTACTGTTCACGACATTCATCCACTGCTCGTAGGAAAGCTCGTCCATAGGAATTGCTGGCGCACCCGTTCCTGCATTATTAAATAGCACATCAATGCGACCAAATTGATCTTTAAGCTGACGAAATAAAGTCTTCACCTCTTCGGGTTTGCCCACATCGCAAGCTACAGCTAAGCAGTTCGTTGTATTTCCACCAATTTCCTTGATTGCTTTTTGTAAACGTTCGAGATTGCGTCCGGTAAGCACTACCGAAAATCCGTCACTTAACAGGGCTTTGGCGGCAGCTTTACCAATACCAGTTCCAGCACCGGTAACAAGGGCAACACGCAGGGGGTTTGAGTTCGTTGGCATGGATTTAATCAGGGCATAATGGTTAAAAATAGAATGATAAAGCCATGACCATTTTGTATCGGATCGCCTCCCGACCTGCCTACTTGGTTACGGCGTTTATCGTACTGATTGCAAGTATTTTTTTGACGATCTGGTTGCTATTGCCAGGACCCCCCAAGACGCTAACAATTGCGACTGGATTTCCGGATGGGCTTTATCACCAGTTTGCAAAACAGCTTCAAGTAGAGCTCGCCAAAGAAAAGATTGTCCTAAGAATTCAGAATACAGGCGGTAGTGTTGATAACCTAGCGCTGATGGCCGATTCTAAATCCGGAGTCGATTTAGCCATCATACAAAGTGGTGTGGGTAACCCAAATCAGTATCCAAAACTCACGGCATTGGCCGGTCTTTTCTATGAACCTCTTTGGGTTTGGTATCGGCCCGACGCCTTTAACAAAGACGGGGGGTCTTTACGACAATTAAGTCAACTCAAAGGAAAAAAAGTATCGATCGGCAACGAGGGAAGTGGTACGAACATGCTCTCCCAAGCTATTCTTAAACTGAATGACATTGAGTCAACGCAACTCAATCTAGTTAGCCTTAGTCCCGATGAGGCAATTAAGCAATTGCGCCAAGGTGGAATTGATGTTGCCATGATTGTTTTGGCAGGTGAAGCACCTTTATTGAAAGATTTTTATCAATTACCCGGTATTCGCTTGATGGATTTTGACCAAGCAGAGACTTACACCCGAGTTTTGCCTTACCTCAATCGAGTTGATATCCCTAGAGGCCTTGTAAGTATTGCCCATGATTTACCTAAGCAGGATATTCATGTGATTGCGCCTACCGCCACTTTGGTTGCACACTCTGATATCAATCCTGCTACGGTGAGTCTACTGTTGGGAACCACATACGACATATTGCGTAATTACTCTCGCTTACAAAAGCCTGGTGAGTTTCCATCGAGCAAGGGCTTAGATTTTCCAATTGATTTAGATGCCGAGATATTCTTAAAAGATGGCCCCTCGTTTTTCTATCGGCATTTACCGTTTTGGGGTGCGGTGTGGTTAGAGCGTGTAATCAAGATCTTAATTCCCTTGCTGATTATTTTGTTGCCCATCTTTACCTATTTACCCGTGATTCTGAACCTAAGCTTAAAGATAAGACTGGGTCGACTTTATAAGACCTTAAAGACTATCGAAAAGCGATTTGCGGCTTCAAAAAATACGGATGAGTTATTGTCTGGGCTCAATGATCTAGAAAATCGGATAGAGCGTTTGAATGTGTCTGCGATCCAGTCAAAAGAACTTTATGATCTACGAATGCATATTGCCTTGGTGCGTGATCAGTTAAAACAGGCAAAATAAGGCTTGCATGTTAGCGCCACCATTTACCCCCTTCGAACAGTTGCAGCATTCCCTCCAAGACCGGGGTTATGCGGTTCTATCCCCCGATAGCCTGAGCCAATTGGTGAAGGTTCATCTTGGGGATTTACAAAACCTCAAGAGCTATTGGAACAATCTACCTCGCGACCCGTATTTGAAGGATGGCGGACGGTATCGCTTTCGTCGCCATGGGAGCTATGTCATTAATCCAGGGCAGGTCGAGTTAGCTCCCCATCGTGCGCATTGGCAATCGGTTGATTACAACGCTTTGCATGGCGGAATTGAGCGCTGGTTCGAGCCCCTGGAGCCCGCCCTACAAGCGAATCAGAATTGGCAGAAACTGATGCTGGGGATATCGTATTTATTTCCAGATTCACCAAGATGGTACGTCGAGGCCCATCCATTTCGGATTGATACGAGCGATGGGATTGGACGCCCCACACCCGAGGGAGCGCATCGCGATGGCGTTGATTATGTCGTAGTGATCTTGGTTGACCGAGTCGGCGTTAAGGGTGGAGAAACTCGGATTTTTGAAGCACAAGGCTCGATTGGCCTGCGGTTTACCTTGCAGGATTCTTGGACGGCCTTGGTTCTAAATGATGCAAAGATGATTCATGAGACCACGCCAATTCAGCCAATCGGATCCTATGGCTATCGCGATACCCTGGTGGTCACCTTTCGGCGTAATGGTTTTCAAGAGCCACCACACCGGCAAGACCAGTAAATTAGTTTGTCATGAGCATTTTGAAGGGGAATACACCATGGATGTTGCTAGCCCAAGTCGGGGCTTTATTGGGCTTTGCAGCATATGCCGTCACCCTGACAACTTTGCAACGCGAGTGGGGCCTATCTAATTTTGAATCCGGTCTAATCGCCAGTGCATTTTTTGTAGGATATATCGCCGTAGTACCATTTGCTACGGCTCTAACCGATCAGATGGATGCAAGGCGCATTTACATGATTGGAAGTTTGTTCGCAATCACAGGTCAATTGGGGATGGGCTTTGTAGCAAGTGGCTTTATTAGCGCTTGCGCTTGCATGATGGTAAGCGGTGCAGGGTTGGCGGCCACCTACATGCCGGGGCTCAAAATCCTATCCGATCGACTCATCCAAGGCGAAATTACCCGGCACATTTCGTTTTACACGGCATTCTTTGGAGTGGGTACAGGACTTTCTTACGTCATCTCGGGTTGGGTATTGAGTATGGGTGACTGGCACAGTGTGTATCGCTGGGTTGCCTTAGGTCCAACCACTTCCTTACTCATCGTACTTGCATTCATTCGGCCGACACGCCATTCTCACTGGCAAGAAAAAATTACCATCGATTGGCGCAATATTTTTCCGATTCGTAAGTGGCAACAGGTTTTGCAAAATCGCAATGCCTCGGGATACATTCTTGGATACACCGTTCATTCGCTTGAACTCTTTGCCTCTCGCAGTTGGTTGGTAGCTTTTTTTATTCTTAGCACTCAGCTTTCAGGCGAGCAATTTATTTTGGCAGCAACCACACTTGCCGGAGTGATCAATTTCTTTGGGGTACCTGCTTCAATTTTGGGCAATGAGCTTGCTCTAAAAGTGGGCCGTCAGAAATGGGTTTGTATTGTGATGATTACGAGCGCTATATTTGGAGTTACTCTCGCATACTCAATGGGGCATGCGAGCTGGCTTATTTTGATGCTTGCGATTGGCCATGCCATTTTCATTATGGCGGATTCGGCTACGCTGACCGCAGGACTGGTGACGAGCGCCGATGAGAAGCTCAAAGGGGCCGCAATGGGCTTGCATTCGCTCATGGGTTTTGGCGGGGGATTATTAGGCCCAGCAATCTTTGGTTTTGTATTGGACCTTACTGGATCACAATCGGATCGAGTCTCTTGGATCTGGGCCTATGCCTCGATCGTAGTTTGGGGACTGCTATTTGTAATCTATGAGCGTCGCAAGGGCTGGGTTCAATAAGGTTTTAAAAAGGCATTCCTGACTTTTTGTAGTCCAGCGGCTAGATCATGGCAGAAAAATTCCGCACTCATCTTGTCATAGAGGCCTGAGCGCAGGGCAATATCATGGGTCTGATGATTTAAGCCGCAGATATAGACTGTCACACCCCGAGTTTGGCAATGGTGCATAAACTCTATCAAGCTATCCATCCCAGTGGCATCGATATAAATCACATTCTTAAAATCCAATACCACTGCACATTGGGGAAGCCGTTGCTCGATTTTTTCAAGCAATTGAACAGCCCCAAAAAAGAGGGCGCCATAAATGCGATACGCTGCTACCTTATCTTCTTGGCCCTCAAGAAATGGAAAGTCTGCGATGGGAGCAGTTTCAATACGTGAGAGACTGGAAATACGATACACAAAGGTTACAAACGCCAAAATTAGTCCAACTTGCACAGCAACTGTTAAATCCACCGTAACAGTCAGTAAAAATACACTGATCATGGTAATTCGATAGGGCAGACGAAATTGCTTGAAATCGATAAATTGTTTCCAATCACCCATATTCCAAGCAATAAAAATGAGGATGGCAGCCAAGCATGCCAGGGGAATATCTTTTGCTAGAGGTGCAGCAATCACGATGATGAGTAGTAGGGTAATCGAATGAACAATCGCAGAGATTGGTGTTCTGGCTCCAGATTCAATGTTGGTAACAGTGCGGGCAATAGTGCCGGTGACCGGCATACCACCAAACAATGGCATCACGAAGTTGGCAACTCCTTGGCCCATGAGTTCTTGATTGGGGCGATGACGCTCATGCGTTAAGCCATCGGCAATCCGAGCGCACAGAAGAGATTCAATGGCGCCTAATAGTGCCAAGGTCATCGCTGGGGCAATCACTAATTGGGCACTCTCCCAGGTGATGCCTTGCCATTGGGGGCTTGGAAGACCAGCAGGAATACCACCAAACCGAGTACCAATTGTTTCTACTGGTAATGAAAAGATACTCGTTACCAGAGTCGCTAATACTAGAACCCATATGGTCCCTGGAATCATCCCTAGCTTACCGATGCGCTTATGAAATAGTCGCCACAGAATTAAAAAGATCAAGCTTGATATTGATAGGACTAGCGTCGCAGGACTCCAGCTACTAGCACGATCGATTAGTGTTTGGACCATGCTAAAAAATTGCGATGGCAGTTGCAGAATTTGCAAACCAAAGAAATCCTTAATTTGCGACAGAATAATCAGGACGGCAATACCATTGGTAAAGCCAACAATTACTGCTATTGGAATAAAGCGAACTAAGGTTCCTAAACGAAATAGCCCCATCAGAAATAAAAAAACTCCAGAGAGGGTGGTAGCTAGTAAGAGATTAGCAACACCATACCGATCGACAATGGCATAAACAATCACAATAAATGCACCAGCTGGCCCAGCAATTTGTACCTTAGTTCCTCCTAGTAGAGCAACAATCAATCCTCCGATAATGGCGGCAAAGATTCCGGCCTCAGGTTTTAAACCACTGGCAATCGCAAATGCCATCGCCAATGGCAGGGCAATGACTCCAACGGTAATACCCGCTAGTACATCGCTAGAGAACTGTTGACGTGAATATCCTGCAAATGAATCAAGGATGGCTGGTCGAAAAAAAGCCATTATGACTTTAGGTTTTAAACCAATCCCCTAACCGCTGGGTAATTCCATAGGCTAGTACCGAACATATCGCCGTTAGAAAGGTGCCCCAAGCGATATCGATGAGTGCGAGCTTACTTGGAAAATCCCGAATCACCGCTAGATTAGTCAGGTTGTACGTCATATAACAAAAGAGTCCAAAAAGGGCTCCATAAATGAAAGCATCTAGCCACACTTGCTTTTGCAGAGCTGGATAAATGACAAAGATGAACGCCCCAAGACCATATAAAAGATAAAAGCCTAAAGCCGCAATCAGATTTGGATTGGGAGACATTAAGGAGCCCATTTCGTTGCGGTATAGACTCTTGGCAATTCCTAATAACCAAATTAAATCAATTACTAAGAGGCAGAGCAGAAAAGCAAAGTAGGGGATTAAATACTTAAGCATTTTGGTCAGAACCAGTCGTGTAGACCGTTAATCAGACTTGACATAGTAATAACAGTATAAATCGTTCAACCATCTAATCGGAGGTTGCAATGTTCAAGAATTTAGTCGAACCCGTTGATGGCGACGATGTCAGTCTAAGTAAGGGTAAATGGTGCAAAAGTTACTTTGGTTTATGTACCCGATCTATGACGACCGTGCATAACAAACCAGCTCGGTTCTAGTTTTCGGCTAAAGCTTACTTTTTTCGTTGATTTGACTCAGCGCGGGCTGCGGCGATATTTTCATCCATACCGCGTGCAAACTCGCTATCAGCAGGAACTAAGCCTTTCGCCTTGGACCAATATTCTTCCGCTTTTTTATAATCACCCGTTTCAAAGGAGGCAGTGCCCGCGAGGGCAAGCCCTTTAAGATTATTGGGATCGATCTGTAATGCTTTTTGCACAAGGCGTATTGGCTCTCCCTTAATACTTTTATTCTCAAACGCCAAGAGATCAGCGTAGTCGACTAAGAGAGGGGCATTATTGGGGTTGAGTGCCAAAGCTTTTTTATAAGCAGCTAGTGCCTCAGGCATACGTTGTAAGGCAGCATAAGAGCGCCCTAGCATTTGCCAGCCCTCGGCATTATTGGGATCCTTTTCAAGGCGCTGAGCTAAGCGCTCGACCATTCCCTCAATATCCTGTTGCGTCAGCTGCGGTTGACCTTGATTAGCCTCAGGTAAGTACAACGCTAATGGAGACCCCACAAAAAGGTATAAAACAATCGCCCCAATCGGTAAGGTGCTAGCAATAAAAATGGTTGACCATTTTTTATTGCGTTGATGTTGCTCACCATTTAAAACGAGTTGATCTGCAGCGATCGCTCGCTCTTCTTGAAGTAAGCGTTTTTCAATATCAAGCCTTGACTCTTGCAGCTGTTCTTGAGAAATCCGGCCTTCTTGGCAGTCGAGTTTAAACTGACGCAACTGATTGCGAAGAATAGCGATGTTTTCATCCTGTTCTAGACTAATTTTTTCTGGATTTATCTTATTTTTTCGAAACGGAATAACGATAAGCAGTACCGCAACCACGGTCATGAATACTGCAATCAGGATGAAAAGAGTCATTACTGGTTTCCTAGTTTGCGATCCAGCAATTGTCTGGCGCGCTCAATTTCTTGGGCCGAAAATGTTTCTTTAGAAAGTTCTTGTTTGCGTTGCTTAATTTGACGAACCAATACGATGAGACCGAGCAGCATCAGCAAGAATGGACCAACCCAAAGCATCAAGGTGGCAGCATTAAAGGGTGGGTTATACAACACAAAGTCCCCATAACGCTCAGTCATATAGTTCAGAATTTCCTGCTTTGAGCGCCCTTCACTCAATTGCTGCCGAACCTGATTTTTGAGATCCACAGCGAGATCGGCATTGGAGTCCGCAATGGTCTGGTTTTGACAAACTAAACAGCGTAATTCATTGGAAACTTCCAAAACTCTCTTCTCAAGCGCTGGATTGTCAGAGACTAAGGGGGCTGTATTGTTTTGTGCAAACGCCACACCAGGGGTTACAAAACCAATCGTGAGTCCGGCCAAGAGAATAAAGAGATGCTTCATGACTGTAGGCTAGCAATCAATGGAACAATTTTTTTCTCAATCGCCTCTTTGGTCAGTGGCCCGATGTGTTTTAGACGAATCACGCCAGCGCGATCAATCACAAAGGTCTCGGGAACACCATAGACCCCATAATCAATTCCGACCTGTCCCTTCATATCCGATACCGAGAGGCGGTAAGGGTCGCCAAATTGCTTGAGCCAATTTTGGGCAGCCTCAGGTTTATCTTTGTAATCAAGTCCAATGAGTGGTGTACTGTGGGTTTTTGCAAAATCAACTAGCAAAGGATGCTCCTCTCGACAGGCTACACACCAAGAAGCCCAGACATTCAGAACCCAGACTTGCCCCTTCATTTGATCGGGAGAAAAACTCGATTCCTCTTTGCCAAGTACGGGTAAGTTAAACATCGGCGCAGGCTTGCCAATAAATGGTGATGGCACCTCGCGGGGTTTGAGTTGCAAACCGATTCCCAAAAAAATGAATAATCCCAAAAAGATCACGAAGGGAATGAGATAACGCCGCATCTTACGCTTCTTTCTTGCGATAGCGACGATCAGTAATCGCCAAGAAGCCGCCAAGCGCCATTAAGAAACACCCGCCCCAGATCCAATCGATAAAGGGTTTGTGATATATGCGAACACTCCATTCGCGGTCATTAATTGGCTCGCCTAACGATACATACAAATCGCGTGTTAGACCAGAATCGATCGCAGCCTCAGTCATAGGCATTTGACTTGCGGTATAGATGCGTTTTTCAGGAAATAGACTTGTGACTGGTTTGCCATTCTTCGTTACATCAAACTGCCCCTGAATTGCTGCATAGTTAGGACCGTTGATGGTTTTCAAGCTAACCATTTTGAAGTCGTAGCCACCAGACTGGGATACGCTACCAATCTGCATGCGTACATCTTGTTCAGTTTCAAATCCACGTACTGCGGTGACACCGATGATAAATACAGCGACTCCAAAATGCGCTACGAGCATGCCGTAGTAACCGGCCGGTTGAATACGGAGGTTTTGCCACCACGTCTTGTTGGGATTAATTCGAGCGCGATCGATTAATTGAGTTACTCCGGAGCTAATAATCCAAGCGGCGATTAAGAGCCCAAAGCCGATCATTGGGGTCCAAGTTCGCAACACAAGCGGAGCAACAATCGCAGAAATCGCGCTCGCTGCAAAGGCCCACTTCAGTTTGGTGGCGAGTTCAATGGGGGGTGATTGGCGCCAGCGCGCAATCGGTCCGACTCCCATTAAAAATAAAGCAGGCGTCATGAGTGGCACAAATACTGCCTCAAAGTAAGGTTCGCCCACCGAGATCTTGCCAAGATTTAAGGCATCTAGGATAAGTGGATAGAGGGTGCCTAACAATACTGCGGCTGCTGCAACCAGTAATAGAACATTGTTGACCAGCAGCATGCCTTCGCGCGAGACGGTTTCAAAGTTCCCTCCGATATTGGCTTTTGGGGCTCTCCATGCAAATAGTAATAATGAGCCACCCACCACGAGTCCCAAAAATCCCAAAATAAATACACCCCGTTCAGGATCGGTGGCAAAAGCGTGAACCGAGGTGATCACGCCAGAGCGAACCAAGAAGGTTCCCAATAGAGAAAGTGAAAAGGCCAAAATCGCTAAAAGGGCAGTCCACATTTTGAAGCCACCACGTTTTTCAGTGACGGCAAGCGAGTGCATCAATGCAGTGCCGACCAGCCAGGGCATAAATGAGGCATTCTCAACAGGGTCCCAGAACCACCAGCCACCCCAACCGAGTTCGTAGTAGGCCCAAGCACTTCCAAGGGCAATACCAATGGTTAAAAAACACCAAGCCGTAGTGACCCATGGACGCGACCAGCGCGCCCAAGCAGCATCGAGTCGTCCTGATAAAAGAGCGGCAATTGCAAATGCGAAAGCGACTGCTGAGCCGACATAGCCCATGTAAAGAAAAGGTGGATGAATAATCATCCCAGGGTCTTGTAAGAGCGGATTGAGGTCACGTCCCTCAGGAGCTGGCGGAAAGAGTCGATCAAAGGGGTTGGAGGTCAAAATCGTAAAGAGCAAAACGCCCACACTTAAAATACCCAAGACCGCCAGAATGCGCGCGATCATTTTGTCTGGAAGATGCTTAGAAAAAACAGCGACAGCTAAGGTCCATGCCGCCAGCATGAGAGCCCATAACAAAATCGAGCCTTCGTGACCGCCCCATACAGCACAGATGCGATAAATCAGGGGTAAATTAGAATTAGAGTTTTGTGCCACATACAGCACGCTGAAATCATTTTGAATAAAGTTGATTGTTAGGCAAATAAAAGCGATGACGACCCAAATAAAAAGAGCCCAAGAGGCAGGTCGGGCAATGCCAATTAGATGTGGGCGATTGGTTTGTGCTCCCACCATGGGGAAGACAGATAAGATAAGCGCTGTAACCAGCGCTAAGATCATTGCGTATTGGCCAATTTCAGCAATCATTTTTTACCCCCATACTCTTTCAGAGTAGGTGCGGCTTGTGGATCTTTTGATTTAGCTTTTTCAAGAGCCTCGGCGGCTTCAGGTGGCATGTAATTCTCGTCATGCTTGGCAAGGACTTGTTTGGCCTGAAAGATTCCTTTTTGATCAAGCTGTCCTTGGGCAACCACCCCTTTACCTTCTTTAAATAAATCAGGCAAAAGACCTTCGTACTGGACTGGGACATCGTGTGCGGTATCAGTAACAATGAAGTTCACCTTCAAACCACCAGGGTCTCGAACGATGCTGCCTTCTTTAACCAAACCACCAATTCGAAATAGTTTGTTTTTCGGTGCTTCATTGGCATAGACCTGGGATGGACTGAAGAAGAACACTAAATTACTTTGGAAGGTCTGCAATACTAAATAGGCTGCAACACCTAGTGAGGCTAGACCACCAGCGATCGCAAGACCGCGCTTTGTACGGGGTTTCATAACCCCCTATTTTGCCTAATTTCTCTCGGACTCGCGAATTTCAGAAATTAGGGTTTTTCGAAGCGCCTTATTCCGACTTCGCAGCAGGGCTATCTCAATGATCAGCACAAAAATTGTGACCAGATAAGACCCCCAAACAAAGAGGGCATAGCCACCCATGTGAAGAAAGTCGGAGAAGCTCGACCAATAAAACATTACAGAACCTCCTTGACCCAGTCGGCATGGCGCTCACGTTCCAGAATCAGGTTTCGACACCGATACAAGGCAACCGCGATGGAATACATCCAAAAGGCAAAGACCATAATGAGCATGCCGGTTAACATTTGGGTGGCCATGGTCGGGGCTTTGGTCAGACTTACAGAAGCCCCTTGGTGGAGGGTATTCCACCATTTAACCGAGAAATAAATGATGGGAACGTTGATCACGCCCACAATCGCTAATAACGCTGCGCTTCGGTCCGCTTTGCGAACATCCTCAATTGATGCGTGCAGTGACAAGAAACCAAAATACAGAAAAAGCAAGACGAGCTCAGAGGTAAGGCGAGCATCCCAGACCCACCAGGTACCCCAGGTTGGTTTTCCCCAAACGGCACCGGTCCATAAAGCGATGAAGGTCATGATGGCCCCAGTGGGGGCGAGAGAAAGCGCCAACATGCTCGCTAGGCGAGCATTGAAGATAAGGCCAATTGCTGCCCAAAATGCCATGACCAGATAAATCAGCATCGACATCCAGGCTGCAGGAACGTGAATAAAAATAATGCGGTATGAATCACCCTGTTGATGATCGGTGGGTGCAATACCTAAGCCAATCACTAACCCAATGATGGTCAGGATCACACCGCTCACCACAAACCAGGGGATTAGTGATCCAGCAAGCCCATAAAAACGCTGCGGGGCTGCGTACTTAAACCAATTTAGATTGAGCGATGACAAAGTAATAAAACCTAACAGATTAATCAGTTGAAGAGTATTGTAAGTTGATTGAGTGCGATCGTCTTTTATTCCAAGGCAATTCGAATGCTAGCCGCACTGGCAAAAGGGGCTAAAAATAATGCGATGGCAAGCATGGCACCAAGTAAAGAAAAATGGGCAGCAACCCCAAGCCCACTTTGGTAGGATTCCACTGCCCCAGCTCCAAAAATGAGGACAGGACTCACGAGCGGCAAAATAATGAGGGCTAATAAGGTTCCGCCACCACGACTCGCTAACGTTAATCCGGCACCGATCGAGCCAATTAGACTAAGTAGTGGGGTTCCAAGCAGTAGCGAAATAAATAGCACGCCAACCGTATCCATGGGTAAATTAAATTGCAAAGCAAGGATTGGTGAAATCAGGGCCAGTAATAAGCCACTACTTATCCAATGTGCAATCGTTTTAGCAAGGACAACGAGCGGCAAAGGTAGGGCGGTTAATGCAATTTGATCTAAAGAGCCATCCATAAAGTCTTCAGAAAATATCTTATGAAGCGATAACATTGCAGCTAAAAGAGCAGCAATCCAAAGCATACCGGGTGCAATTTGCATCAACAGATTTTGTTCGGGCCCAATACCTAAGGGAAAGAGGCTGGCAACGACGGCAAAAAAGATCAGCACTGCCAGGCTATCGCTTTTGCGCCTCAGCGCAAGTCGTAGATCGCGAGCAATCACACCTTGGAAAATTTTGAATCCAGAAGCGTTTGTACTCATAGCTCTAACCGAATCACACGAGCATTGTCATCGATTTGTAGGTCTTGATGGCTACTGAGCGCCACGATTCCTCCACAATTGACATGGTTGATGAGTAGGTTTTGTAGTGCACGATTTGCATCACGATCCAAGGCATTAAAGGGTTCATCTAAAATCCAAATTGATTTCGGCTGAGGAAGAAGTAAGCGACTGAGGGCGATGCGTTGCTTTTGGCCTTGGGATAGAGTTCGAATAAAGCGATGAGCCTGGGGATCCAAACCCGCTTCGCGAAGAGCGTTCATCGCCTCTTCATTGGAGATTGATTGGCCACCAAGTAGTGCCAACGACATGAGATTCTCAATTGCACTGAAGTCTGCTTTTAAGGCTGGAATATGCCCAAGATAAATCAGTTCACCATGAAATTGATCGCGATCTTCGGTGATTGGATCGGATCCCCAAAACACTTTGCCAGCATGCGGTGTGAGTAGACCACAAAGAATGCGCAGAAGACTAGACTTACCAGAGCCGTTATCCCCAGAAATGCGAAGAATGGATCCGGGCTTGATTTCAAGGTTCAACTCTTCAAATAAGGTGCGATCCCCGCGCACGCATGTAATGGACTCGAGTCGTAAGGATTTAGACATGCGCATTCATTCTTTGGGGATACTACCCAACATTAACAGTTGTTTGGTAAACGAGCCACTGTCACTTGGGCGCATGGTCCATAAATCCAGTTGAATTTTTGGGTTGTAGGGATCAACATAAATGCCATTTTTTCGTAATTCATAATGCAAGTGTGGGCCAGTGGAGCGACCAGTAGAGCCAACGTAACCAATCTCCATTCCCCGCCGTATATCGTTACCAACGACTAATTCATTATTGTAATTACTCAAGTGAGCGTAATAGGTGCGATAGTTACCGGGATGGTCAATGATGATCAGTTTCCCGTACGCTCCGCTGTATCCCAGAAAAGCTACTTTGCCATTGGCTACACTAAATACCGGTGTGCCTGTTGGAGCTGCATAGTCAATTCCCATATGGGTTCGATAGCGACGGTCTTTGCTTTGGGCTTGCGGATTATTGGGATTGGTTCGAGAGCGAATCGGAACTTGCCCAACGCCCCGCGAGATTCGTCGATAGCTTAAGGGATTAGTCCAAAAGCTGCGTTCGATGGAGTCGCCGTTGGCAGTAAAGAATGATCCCGGAATATCATCACGATTTAACCAAAATGCATCAGCTAGTACTTGATTCGTTGCAAGATCAAGAATCTCAATCGCCCAAATTTGTGCCCAGCGATCCCGAGTACCAAAATCAACAATGACACGCACTTGCTTAGGACTATTTTCTAACGAGGCAGAGTCATCCGGATAGAGTTGCTTTACGATCGAATTGAGTTCCCAGGCAAGCTCAACGGGTAATTTATCCCCTAAACGCTGGGGCTCATACAGAACCTCTTGCAACGGAATAAATAGCTCTGTCCAGAATTGCATTTGGCTCGCTAAGTTTTCTTCTTGAACTAAGTACCCCCCAAACCCGGAAGAGGTAAAAGTCAAAATCTGCGATTTCTCATTACGGTTTGGCCCATTCATGATACTGAGCGACTCGAGGCGACCCCGTTTTCCAAAAGCAACGACGTAGGGAGTGCACGAACCGCTCGCTGAGTCGAAGAACCGTACCGTTTGATTCTTGAAGTACTCCAAGAATTCAGGATCGTTGATTCCAATCCGACTTGGAAGGTTGCCTTCTCGAAACCCTCGTTTCATGCAACCACGTTGCACTTGAAAATCGGGGGCTGCATCAAATTGACTGTATTCCTCGGTACCGGGATCAGTGAGTAGCTGACTTTGATCTGGAACGGATTTACTTTGCAAGCCAGAGCCACTATTGACCGCTTTACTCGGCACGCGTTGATTAACCTGAATTCCTTTTTGGGGGGCAACTGTTTTTTTATTTGTTGGATTGGGTTTGGTAGTTTGATTTGATTGAGGCAGAGCAAGTTGACTGCACAGCAATAGGCCAATTCCAAAACATACCTTGCCCCAAAGAGCCAAAGATCGAACACAAAATCGAGAGGTATGGGTTTGATGCACAGCCTAATTATCCAATATCAAGCGAAGTCACCGACGCATTTATGCCGTAGTGCAGCATTTTTACATCCAGAAACTAGGTATGATCAGATATTGACCTTTTGGGAGCGGTAGTCGATGCAAGCCGTGATGATTCGTTTGATGACCGCCGCCTGCGTATTAAGCGTACCGTTTTCGCAGCCATGGGCTAAGAGTTGCTCTGAACAACTGGCCTCACAAGATACCTCTCGCCCTCGATCAAAGACCGTGAGCTATGACGATTGTGTTAAGCAAGTCCGTATGGATTGCGAGCGTACCGCCCGCGATCGTAAATTAATCGATGTGGCCAAAGAGAGTTTTATGAAACGGTGTCTGGCTGAATCCATCGGCAAATAATCGCTACAATCGTTTTCTTTGATTGGTTAACCAAGAAGAGGAAAAAATGCCGATTATTGAATCCGTTCAAGTGGCTACAGTGCCCGTTCCCCTCGATGTTGTCACATCGTTTGCAACACGGACCGTGAGTGAGCGTCATTACTGCATCGTCAAAGTACGTAGTAAAGATGGTCATGAAGGAGTGGGTTTTTGCTACGTTGGTTCAGCTGCAGGAAGTATCGCTAAAGTTGCCGTTGAGCAACTATTGGCCCCGAAACTAATTGGACAAAATAGCCATCGTAGCGAAGGTCTTTGGTCTGAGATGTATGCCGAATCAATTTTGCAGGGCCGTTCAGGTGCTGTCATGCGAGGCATCTCAATTTTGGATACTGCGATTTGGGATCTTAATGCGCGATCGGTGGGTCTTCCCCTGCATCAATACTTGGGATGCGTGGTAGATGATCGTGTTCCTGCCTATGCCAGCGGAGGGTATTACTTAGAAGGTAAAACCCCTGCAAAATTAGGTAAAGAGATGGAAGCGTTTGTAAAGCTTGGCTTTAAGGCAGTGAAGATGAAAGTCGGTCGCCTATCCCCTCGCGAGGAGGAGGCTCGAGTCAAAGCAGCTCGCAGTGCAGTCGGTGACGATGTCCTCTTAACGCTCGATGCCAATAATGCGTGGCGCGATTTGCCAACCGCGATGGAGTACGTACGTCGCTTCGAGAAATACAACCCCTATTGGCTAGAGGAACCATTTTCCCCCGATGCCATCGATTTGCATGCTCGCTTAGCAAAAAATACGTCGATTACGATCGCTACTGGCGAAATCGAAGTGGGTCGTTGGCGCTTTCGTGAACTGGTCGATGCCGGTGGCGCAACCATCTTGCAGGCAGATGCGGCAGTCTGTGGCGGTATTAGTGAATTCAGACGAATTGCTGCCTATGCCGATTCCAAAGGGATTACGGTTTGCCCGCACTGGTTCCATGATCTTCATGCTCCTTTAGTTGCAGCAACACCCAATGCCCGCTTTGTGGAGTTTTTTCCAGACAATCAAGTTTTAAACTTTAGACGCCTCATTAATAAGCAGTTGGCATTTAAGAATGGCGATCTCATCTTACATAAAACACCAGGCTTAGGATTTGAGTTTGATGAAACGGCGGTGAAGAAATACGCCGGCAAATCAGCTTGGGCAAAAATCACATAACAAGATTAAAACTAGAATTAAAAAAAGCCGCTTGATGAAAGCGGCTTTTTGTTCATGCAGTTCTATACACTCTCTTTGGGTTTGGCCCTAAAGTATTTAAAGAACTGCAGAACTAATACTAAGCCAAAACCAGCAAAACCAATCATGTCGGCAGTTGGTGAGGTATAGGCGAGTGCCACACCAGAAACAATCATCAGGGTACGCTCAAGGAGATTAGTCTTCTCAATAAACCAACCTTGTAAACCACCAGCAAGTGCAACAATACCAACGATGGCAGTTAGTGTTGACCAAACAATCTCCATCCAATTCGCCTGAGCCAGTGCAGTGGTGGATCCCATGAGCAGCAAGCTCACACCTGATTTGTCAAGGACAAACATAAACGGTACCAAAATCGCAGGTGCTACATATTTCCAACTTTGCAAGGTTGTTTTGTATGGATTGCCCTTACAAATCGCAGCCGCTGCAAATGGAGATAGGGCGGTTGGCGGTGAGACCTCAGATAACACGGCGTAGTAAAAAATAAACATATGCGCTGCAAATGCTGGGACGCCTAAGTTGATGAGTGCAGGTGCTGCAATTACTGCACAGATGATGTATGAAGCGGTTACTGGAACAGCAAGACCGACAATCCAGACAATAAAGGCGGTAAAAATAGCGGTGAGTAATAGAGAGCCCCCAGCGTACTGGATCACAATGGAGCTGAACTTTAATCCTAAACCCGTCAAAACTACCGTACCAACAATAAGACCTGCACCAGCACAGGTTGCTGCAATGGCTAAAACGCCGGTTGAGCCTGAGGCGAGCGCCTTCGTGAAATTTGATTCATAGAGTCCTTTGAGGATGGGTTGTTTACCCATAAACCAATCATATGGAATGATGGCCGTATCTCTACGCAGCATGCTAGTTAATGCAGAAATAATCGTTGCCCAAAGCACAGACATGACTGGCGTAAAACCCATCGCCATAAAAAGAACAATCGATATTAACGAGAAGAAATGAAACCAGTATTTTTTGCTGAGCGACCATGCACTTTCCACGGCCTCAAAATGCATCGCTTTCATGCCGTATTTACGAACATCGATTTCTACCATCGTAAAGAGTCCGAGATAAAACAAAATGGTCGGAATGATTGACATCAATAAGACGTCTAAATACGAGATCTTTAAAAAGTCAGCAATTAAGAAGGCGGCCGCCCCTAATACCGGTGGGGAAATAATCGCACCCAAGCCCCCTGCAGCCAAAAGCCCTCCTGCGGCATTTTTCTCGTAACCGACTTTGTTAAGCATGGGGGCGGCGACAGAGCCCACGGTGACGGTGGTGGCTACACCCGAGCCAGAGGGGCCGCCGAGTAAAAACGAAGAGAGAACAATTGTGCGTCCCACGCCGGATGATTTGCCACCCATGGCGGCAAAAGAGAAGTCAATAAAAAACTTACCCGCACCAGTAAATTGCAGGAATGCCCCAAAGATTGTAAACAGAATAATGAGTGTGGCAGATACGTCAACGGCAGTGCCATAGATGCCCTCAAGGGTCATATACATAAACCCAACCAAACGATCAACTGAATAGCCTTTATGAGTCCATGGGGCCGGTAGTGAGTCACCAAATAATGCATAGAGTAAGAATAAAACGGTGACGGTAAGCAAGATCATTCCATTGGTTCTACGGACGGCCTCTAAGATTAATAAGATGAGGGCTGAGCCAAAAAGGACATCGGTTGGGTTGGGCGCGGTGTTGCGATCACCAAAGTCATCCCCGCCTGAAATTGCGTAATACGCAATCGCAATCGACACAAGCGCAAAAATAATATCCCACCACATTAAGCGATTCTTGTAACGCGCCATCAGAGGGAAGCTTAAGAAAACTAGAAAAAGAACAAAGCTAACATGAACGGTTCGCAATACCTGAGTGGGAACAATCGAGTAGGCGGCATACAAATGGAACAGGGACATGCCAACTGCGACTAGGGTCAAAAAGATTGCAAACATCCCTTTGTAGTTATTGGAGTCGCCCTCTTCTTGTTTAATCAGCGCGTCTAATTTTTCTTGGGTTGCGCTATCGATTGCACTTTGGCTCATGATGTTGGTCTCTATTGAAAAATGGCCGCATCAGCGGCCATTCAAATAAATCGATGAATCGAATTAATTTACTTTAATGTTTTTCTCTTTGAAATACTTTAGAGCACCTGGGTGAAATGGTACCGGCGTTGCTGCAGATTTTTGACCTTCAGGGGTTACATTGATGTACTCGTAATGCGAGCGGACCAAGTCGATCTTGTTATCAAACACCGCCTTAACAATGTCATAGGCCTCTTTTTCAGACATCTTTGAGCTAGTAACCAAAATATTAGCTACAGAGATTACATTGTTGTCTTTATCCATGCCCTTGTAGGTCGTTTTTGGAATCACGTCCTTAAAGTACAGGTTGCCGTATTTCTTGTTCATGGCATCCACCTCTTTAGAGTGATCAATCATCACAATCTTAGTACCAGGCGTATTGGCCAAGTCTGTGACTGCAGCAGTTGGCAAACCGCCCACCCAAAAGAATGCATCAATCTTGCGGTCTTTCACAGCATTAACAGACTCTGCCACACCAAGACGCTCGCGTCTCATATCTTTGTCTTTATCAAGACCGGCAGCTTCAATGACACGAAAAGCCATTACTTCAGTTGCACTTCCTGGACTTCCAGTACTTACCCGCTTCCCTTTTAAGTCTTGCATCGTTTTAATACCCGATGCCTCGGTGGTCACAATATGCATCCGGTTGGGGTAGAGGACTAATAAAGTGTTTAAATCAACCTTCTTGCCAGAGAACTTGCCTTGACCGGTTTGCGCATCCTTGGCCGCATCAGCCATGGAGAAGCCGATGTAAGGCTTACCCGTACCGATAAGGTTGAGGTTATCGACCGAGCCGCCAGTCACCTCGGCAGTTGCAGACATGCCAGGCACTTTTTTGGACAGCACGGCTGCTAAACCGCCACCCATGGGGTAATAAACACCACCAGTACCGCCAGTCGCTACGGAAAGATTTTGTGCCTGAACGCTGCCCCAAAGCAGTGCAATGCACAGTGGCAACAATTTAAGTAATTTCATGAAGTTATCTCCTGGGATCATTATTTATAGTTACAACAGACTATAAGTCTATACCAATTTAATTGGGCTAAAGCCCTTCCATTTGGAAGTTAATTTTTCCCAAGTCGCCCACTAATTTGGCTTGTTGTTCTGCGGTTAGGGATTGAAGGGGTGGCCTTACGCGAAGCCAATCCGAATCACCGCTATAGTGGGCAACGGCCGCTTTCATGCCAGGGATCATTGGAAACTGGGCAAAAATGGCCCGCACGGCTGAGAGGGATTCTTGTAAGGCATCGGCATCTGGCTCTTGCCAACGCTTGGCAAGTTGGGCAATCGCTTTTGGATTCACGTTGGCAGTAGCCGAGATGCAACCGACACCCCCGGCTTTCAAGGTGCGTAGTAGAAATACTTCACTGCCTGCATAGACCCGAAATCCTGAACCCGCTAAAGCTTTAATGACTGATTCGGTATACGGCCAATCCCCCGAACTGTCTTTCATTCCAATGACGGTATTGGGGTAGACCTTCACTAAGCGCTCCAATAAAGGGAGGTTCAGACCAATTTTAGTTACCGGAGGAATGTTGTAGACATAAATTTTTAACATCGCATCGGCAACTTTTTCGATGACCTCTGCATAAAACGCGAATAAGCCATCGTCAGAGACGTCTTTGTAATAAAAAGGGGGCAGCATCAAAACCCCAGCGCATCCTGCGTTCACAGCGGCACGAGTCATCGTGACCGCATCGTCGACTGAGCAGGCGCCAGTGCCGGGCATTACATTCTTGGGGTTTAGGCCACCATCAATTAATTCTTCCAGCACCGCGATCTTTTGGCGCGCCGACATTGAATTTGCTTCTGAGTTGGTCCCAAATACTGCTTGACCTACTCCGTGACTTTGCAACCATTGGCACTGGCGAAGAAGTTTCTTGGCATTGGGACTTCCATCCGCGTTGAATGGTGTTAGTACCGGGGATAAAACGGCAGAAAAACTTGATGGGTGAACAGGCATCGCAATCTCCAATTACATGGCAATAGGGGTTGGTAAGGGGCGTTGATTAAAAAAAGCATCTAAATTATCGATCGCCAAGTTGGTCATCGCTTGGCGTGTTTCTTGGGTGGCACTGCCAATATGCGGTGTGAGCAACACATTAGAGAGCTCTAAGAACTGGGGATCCAGATTTGGCTCGTTCTCAAATACGTCCAAGGCAGCTCCAGCAATGATTTGGTTTTGCAAGGCAAATAGCAGATCCGATTCATTGACGACACTTCCGCGAGCAACATTGATCAAGTAGGACGAGGGACCTAAAGCATCGAGTACCTCTTTATGAATCATGCGTTCAGTTTCTTTGCCACCAGGACAGCACAGGATCAACACATCACTCCATTTTGCCAGCTCGACTAAGGAAGAAATGTAGGGGTAGGGCAGGTGCTTGTCGCGCGGACCATGGTAAGCAATCTTTACCTTAAAAGCCTTAAGGCGATCTGCCAGCTCTTGACCAATTCTGCCCATGCCCACAATACCGATTGTTTTGCCCGCCAAGGAGGTTGTAAACGGAAATGCTCCATTGACCCAATGTTTTTTGCTAACAAATTCATGCGCCCTAGGAATTTGGCGCAGCAGGGCAAATAGCATACCGATTGTGAGTTCACATACTGCATCGTTGAGCACCCCCGGGGTGTTCGATGCCATGATTCCCTTTTGTTTTAAATAATCAAGCGGGAGATTGTCGTATCCAACTCCACAGCAGGCAATCATTTTGACTTGCGGTAATTGATCTAAAAGAGCGGGGATAATGGGATAGCTTGGTCTTGTTAATATGGCCTGAACATCCCTTTGAGGGATTGAACCCTTGGGGTCGGGCATCATCACTGGCGTTAGGCGCCGCAAGACCTCATCTTGCATGATTTCAGGGAAAAATCCCACTTGTAATACGCTATTGACTGGAATCATGTCTCGATTCTATTTTTATTGGAATAATGTGACATTGTAAGTCGATATTTTTATTACTTTGGATACCACCCATTGAGCACAAATAATCATTCTAAAACCGCATCGAAGAATAATCCTCAAACCGGAATTCGTAAGGGCTTGACGCGCTATGGCGATACTGAATTCTCATTATTTCTACGCAAAGCCTTCATTAAAGCGATGGGATTTAGTGATAATGCCTTAGACCGACCGATCATTGGGATCACTAATACCTTTAGTGACTTTAACCCTTGCCATGGCAATGTTCCGCAAATGATTGAGGCCATCAAGCGCGGCGTAATGCAAGCGGGCGGCATGCCAATGGTGTTTCCAACCATCTCCATTCACGAGTCATTTGCGTTTCCAACGAGCATGTATTTGCGCAATTTGATGGCGCTCGATACTGAGGAGATGATGCGCTCGCAGCCGGTCGATGCTGTGGTGCTTGTCGGTGGTTGCGATAAAACTATTCCCGCTCAATTAATGGCTGCGGCCAGTCTTGATGTGCCAGTGTTATCAATTCCGACGGGCCCCATGTTGACCACCTTACACCAAGGTGATCGTTTGGGGGCTTGCACCGATTGTCGTCGCTACTGGGGGAAGTTTCGGGCGGGCGAAATTGATCAAGCGGAAATTGATGAAATCAATGGCAAATTAGCGCCAACCACTGGGACCTGCATGGTGATGGGAACCGCTAGCACGATAGCCTGCATGGTTGAGGCCGCTGGTTTGAGTTTGCCTGGTACAGCCGCTGCCCCAGCAGTCACTGCCGAACGCTTTCGTTTATCGGAGCTGACTGGACGCAGAGCCGTTGAGCTAAGTAAAACAGCCAGCGAAGGTCACTTCTCACCGCGCACCATCTTAAGTCCCGAAGCATTGACTAATGCACTGATTGTGTTGCATGCGATCGGCGGTTCAACTAATGCGCTGATTCATTTCACAGCCATTGCCGCGCGCTTAGGAATCAAACTTGATTTGGAGCACTTTGATCGCTTGGGTCGAGATATTCCGGTATTGGTTGATCTAAAGCCCAGCGGCTCCCATTACATGGAACACCTTTACGAAGATGGTGGCCTAATGGGAGTTTTACGGGAGCTAAAACCCCATTTGTACCTGGATTGCCTCACAGTGTCTGGCAGAACGCTGGGCGAGGAGATTGATGCAGCAAAGGTTACGAAAGCACGTAAAGTGATTCGGATTGCCAGTGATCCAATTTACCCCGTGGGTGGTTTGGCTGTTTTGAAAGGTAATTTAGCGCCACGCGGGGCGGTAATTAAACATTCTGCAGCGAGCCCTAATCTACTTAAACATCGGGGTCGGGCGGTCGTGTTTAAGTCCCTCGAGGATTTGGCTTTGCGCGTGGACAACCCAGATCTTGACGTCACGGCAGACGACATCTTGGTTTTACAAAACGCTGGTCCCAAAGGCGCGCCAGGAATGCCTGAAGCGGGATACCTACCAATTCCCAAAAAACTTGCTCAGGCAGGCGTTAAGGATATGGTTCGGATTTCGGATGCACGCATGAGCGGCACTGCCTTTGGCACGATTGTGCTGCATGTCGCTCCAGAATCAGCCGAGAATGGACCGCTTGCTATTGTTCAAGACGGCGACATGATTACGCTTGATGTTGAAAAACGGCTATTGCAATTAGAGCTCGATGATGCAGAAATTCAGCGCCGAATTGCTGCTCTTGAGACACCAGCAAAGCGTTTAAATATTCCAAAAACTGGTTATCGGCATCTCTATCAAACAACGGTTACACAAGCAGATGTGGGATGTGATTTTGATTTTATGGTTCCTTCCGCACACGGCGTAGTACCTCTACTGAAGGGAAATTGAGATGCTATTTAATCCTGCTGAGACCAAAGTATTAATTGTGGGCGGTGGAACGATGGGGGCGGATGTTGCCCTCGTCTGCGCGCGCGGGGGATGTGCCACCCAAGTTTTTGAGGCAAGCCCTGAGCGCCGTGCCATATTACCGAATTATTTTGAAACCAAATTACAAGAAATTGGTTATCCACACCGATTGCATTTAATTTCGGTAGTTGCGTCACTTAATCATTTTGATTGGTCCGAAATTGACTTAGTCATTGAGTGCGTTCCAGAAAAACTCAAAGTCAAGCAGGATTTATTTGCCCAACTTGAGCAGGTAGTTAATCCTGAAACCGTACTTGCTAGCAATAGTTCTAGTTTTCCAATTAGTGACATTGCCAATGGTTTAAAAAGTCCTGCGCGTATGATTGGCCTGCATTTTTTTATGCCAGCGCATCTTGTGCCGTGCGTGGAAGTGATCTATGGTGAAAAAACTTCGCGTTTGGTGGCTGAAAGCTTAAGTCGTTTGATGACCGCGTGTGGCATGGTTCCGGTAACAGTTAAAAAGGACTTACCCGGCTTTTTGGCCAATCGTTTGCAACACGCGCTCTCGCGCGAAGCTTTTGACTTAATTGACGCGGGGATTGTGACTCCGGAGGATGTTGATAAAGCGGTGCGCTTTGGTTTTGGGTTTCGTTATTTAGCGGCAGGCCCTGTATTACAGCGCGATCATGCCGGTGTCGAGATTCATGCTGCCGCAGGGGCCAGCATCTATCCCTCACTGAATAATAAGAGTGAGATTGCGCAGTGCCTCAAAGAAAAGGTCGACTCTGGGAAACTCGGAATGAAAACGGGCCAAGGGTTTTATTCCTGGGATGCAAATGCGATTAAAGCAGAGCGTCAACGTTACGATGATTTGCTTCGTGCTGGGCTAAAGCTCTTGCAAAAAGAGCTTCCTGAAATTAAATAAAGTGAACATACCGGTTCGTATTTGGGATTTACCTACTCGTCTATTTCATTGGACTTTAGCGATCTGTATTGTGCTCGGCATTGTGTTTGTCAAAATCGGTGGTAATGCCATGCAGTGGCATGCCTATTGCGGATACACTGCGCTTGCACTCATCCTGTTTCGGGTAATTTGGGGATTTATAGGGTCTTGGTATGCGCGCTTTACTAATTTCATTCCCGGTCCAGCCAAGCTAATGACCTTTCTTCGAGGCCAAGTCGATGGCGGTCTTGGTCATAACCCGCTTGGCGCACTCTCGGTGATTGCCTTACTAAGCGTGATTTTGATTCAGGCTTTGACAGGTCTGTTTGCAGATGACGATATTTTTTTTCAGGGGCCATTCGCAAAATACGTATCAAATAACACAGTAGCGTTACTCACCAGTATTCATCGCTTCAATCAGTATTTCATCTTTGCTTTGGTCGGGTTGCATATTGCTGCAATTTCGTACTATCACTTGATTAAACGTGAAAACTTAATCCGACCAATGATCACAGGGGATAAATCGCTTGCAACTAAACCACCGTTAGAGGTGGAGATTGATTCGTTTCGCCAGCGCATGCTCGCGCTGGCAGTGTTCTTGTTAATCAGCCTCGGCCTGTATTTTTTGATCGCCTGATCGCATTATCCAAGCCGAGCTATCAAGATGTTATTTCTTACGGAAGTCGTCGTGGCAGGCTTTGCAGGTTTGTCCTGTTGCACCTAAGGCTTTCTTCAAATTCTCAGGGTTACCAGATTGCGCTGCAGTATTGAGCTCAGCAACCGCAGCTTGCATCCGATCAGCGGCTGACTTGAACTTGGCATTTTCTTTCCAAATGGCCGGTTCAGCTTTGCCACCTTCGGTACCGGGGCCAAATGCTTGCCAAGGCAGGCTTGAGAGGGTGCTAATGATGGCAGCGTTACGCGCCACATCCTCTTTGTTGTAAGGAACCTCACCTTTGACGACTGCTGAGAGCCTACCCATATGAGCGCCCATTAACGCAAAGGCGCTTTGGCGGTATTTGATAGCATCCTCTGGCTTAGCAAATTGGGCCATTGCTGGGGTGGTAATACTCAGGGTTAGGGCTGGAATAAGGGCTTTTAGGGAAACGCGAAGTAATTGACTATTCATAAATCCTCCATGAGACTAATCAGAATTGATCCAAATAAGAATACTCCAATTTTAGGCTGCAAATATTTCATGGGGTTTGAAGGAGCTAAGCCCCAAAAAGCATCCTTAGGGGGTAGGTTAATCCTCGAACGATTGCGATAAAAAAATCGCTCAAAGGAATCATCCACCATTGTGAAATAATTCCGGTGAATACTAAGCCCAAGACAATAAAGAAGCCCCATGGCTCTAATTTGCCTAATA
>Ga0214921_10003262_pt1 | contig 25075 bp, 27 predicted proteins | sample LL1505_MetaG_FD_177992 | JGI IMG/M metagenome (GOLD analysis project Ga0214921, IMG submission 177992) | Freshwater microbial communities from Lake Lanier, Atlanta, Georgia, United States - LL-1505 | ecosystem: Environmental > Aquatic > Freshwater > Lake | place: USA: Georgia | collected...
ATAGGGATTCCGTTGGCTGGTGCTTGCACGCCAATAGCCATCAATCCTTCTGTGAACTTGCCATCTACCATACCATTATCGCACCAAGCGATAGTAAGTGTTCCCTTACCCTTAGGTGCTGGTGCTGGCTTGCCTATTACTGGTTTGTTATACTTAGACATTTTATCCCCTATTGTCTACCATTTGCCCAACGGGCAAGTTGCTGGTTGTAACTTAGTTTTCATATACATAAAGCATCCACATTTTTTACAAGTAGAAGTTAATTCTACCAATTCTGGGCAAGATTTGCAAGTATTAAACCTGCGTTCTGCCTCTTCTGGCGTTGCTCTGGGAGTTCCATTAAACATATCCCAAGGCTTTACATCATCACTCATTGTGTCCCTTTCAGGTAACTATCTTAACAAGGAACGTCGCCTGGATAACCACTTGTCGAGCAGTATACCACACAGGCAGAACTATCGTCGCTTGACGATGTGTATCTTCCACCATTGTATGTAGTGCAATAGTAAGTTACTCCACAGGATTGATACTCAGTAGTTGTCTCAGTAATAGTCTCAGTTATGCTCTCTGTATAAGTTGAGCAGTCAGATGCTGTACAGGTTCTTGTACCAGTACGAGTACCAGTGCGAGTTCCTGTACGAGATTGAGTTCCACCTGAACAGGCTGAGTAAGCACTATAACTCCACGCGCTGTATGAATAAGCACCATATGAGTATGCCCCACAAGATGGGGTACAGGTAGTTGGAGTTGGTGGAGGAGTAGGTGGTGGCGTGACAGGAGGTGGTGCTGGTGTCACCGTTGTGTACCCTGCAGCAATTACGCCATATAGGAAGTGTGACATTAGGCTGACAAGTCTCCTGTAGCAATGAATGTATTGCTGGCTGTGCATAGCAAGGCAGCAACTGAATACTGTGCTCGTAGAACTAATCCTGGTGTTCCAGTGATAGTTGTTCCGCTTGGTGTAATTGTACAAGCACCTGAACCTAGACGAGTAACATAGATTACATCTCCTGCAGAGAACACTCCAGAAGGAACCGTAAGATTTGCAGTAGATGATGAGTTAATAATAACCATCTTAGACTTGTCAGTTCCAGTCAAGGTATATGCTGCAGTCTGAGGATTAGTAGCAATGCTTACTGTTGGTGTAGTCAGAGTTTTATTTGTTAAAGTCTCCGTACCTGCTAAAGTTGCAAAATCATTATCAGATAGTGCTGTATTAAACTGTGCTGTAGTACCAGTCAATGTATTAGAAGTTAAGTTAACGGTCTTACCAGTTAAGGTTTCAGTTCCAGCCAAAGTAGCAAAGTCGCCATCTGTTAATGCAGTATTAAACTGAGCAGTAGTACCTGTGACCGTGTTAGAACCAATAGCAATAGTCTTATTGGTTAGGGTGGTAGTAGATGCACCAGTAATGGTGCCATCTGCTGCAGTGTTAAAGTAATCTAAATCATTAGATGTAAGTACGTGTTTGACTGTTGCACCGCCTGAGTGGGCAATAGCAGATGTTCCAGCACGACCACGAACGATTGTTAACGTATCCGAGGATACTGCAGTGACAAAGACAATTTCTTCAATGGCTGTGTCTGGGTCAAGTGCAATTGTAAACTGGTCAACGTTGCCACCTGCTAGGGTAACTCCACCCATAAGAGTAGAACCTGTTCCAGCGGCAACAGTAATGCTAGTAGCAGAGGTTGATAAACCTGCTGCAAGAGTAGTTTCAATAGAAGTCGAACTAAATTTTCTAGTCATTTATTTTCCTTAGCGGTTGTAACGAATTTTGGTTGGGAACTTGCCTTGCAACTTGCCAGCCTCTTCATTAAGACGCTGTTGGTATAGAGCAAAAATGTAACGAGACGCAGATGTACCAGCAGTAGAAGGTAGTTTAGAATCTGCTGTGTCTGACTCTGCTGAGGCTAAGTTAATACGTCCTGGGTCAATGTATGAAAGCAAACGATAGGCTGCGCCAAGGGCTACAACATCTCTACAAGATTCAGTTAAACCAGTAACTGTTGAGAAGTCATCAGAGTTGTTAACAAGTAATGATGGTTCCTTGGTGTAGTACACCTGAACTGTACGACCTGGCGTGATGCCATCATAGACAGTAATAGTATTGCCTGATGTAAATGCACCAGTGTTTGCCATTGGGTCTGGACGCCAACGCTTTACTGGGTACCATTCCTTAGATGAGCCAACTGACTGCCAAGTGACAGAGATTACATCTTGTACCTCTGCAGGTAGTGGATAAGTATTGACTACGCCATTGTATGTGAATGATGTAGATGCAGTACCCCACAACTTAGGAAACAATGAACCGATTGTATCGTTGATTGCCTTCTTGATTGAAGCACGTGGGAATGTTGGAGATAGGATTACAGGTGCATACTGTGCGTGAGATGCAGCAGTAGTTGCCTGGAAGCCACGACCAAAGCCAGCAGGGATTACATTGAGTGTGTTAGTTGTCTTATCAAATGAATCTACATAGATAAGTTCATCATCAATCTCAACGATACCTTTGGATAGGTTATCCTGTGAGCCTACCTTGATAGCGATATCTGTTGATGAGATACCGCTAGGGTTTGCAACATAGGTAATACGGTCTTGGTTAAGGGTGTAACCTTGCAGGTTTGCCTTAACTTCATCAACTAGATTCGATAGTGTAGCCACTAGATAACCTCTTCTTCATCTGGAGTAACGATTCCTGCTCTGTCAATAGTTCCATTAGGAAAGGCTGAGTCGTCCCACTCTGCAGTCAAAGGATTATTATCTAACTCAATAGGTTCACCTAGCATTACGCCATTGACTACTAAGCCCTTTTGAACCCAAGTAACTACATCGTTACCCTCTTCATCCTTAGTGATTTCAGGGTCTGTCGCTCTTAATGTACCCATAATTAGTCTCGATTCTGGAAGTAGTTAGTGATGTCTGCAAGGTTCTTAGGAGTCAACACAGTACGGAATACTGCTGCACCGATAAACTCCATATCGTTGTAATTGCTGCCAGTATTGCCAAGTCCAATTCTTAAAGGACCAACATTTGACAAACTTCCAGTTGTGGTATCTGTAGTGGCGGTTCCAGTGGCAACTGTATTGTTAAACAAAGCAATAGTATCTGTTGCTACATTTCTGTTAGATATAATTGTTGTTAAATTTCCTAGCGTGTAAGCGCCAGCAGTTGCACCAGTGCTTGGTGCATTGGTTCCATCGGTGACATCAAATGTAGCACGACCAGCAAGAGTTGAATTGTTAAATATGTAATATCCAGGACCACTAACATTAAGTGAATCTCTCTTGCTTAAGAATCTTGCTGAAGACGGTGATGTTGCCCAAGTTCTAACAACTGCTAAAACGCTAAACGAATCAGTAGCACCAAAGTTTAAGAAGTCTGTAGTGCTATTGCTAAAGGTGTTAGTTGCTCCTGGGTAGAGGTAACCAGCATCAATAACACCAGCACTGCGGTATGTGCTACCAGAACGGTTGATTGTTACAGTGGCACCATTAGTTGAGGATTCAGTAAATGATGCTTGAGTAAGGCTGGTAATGCTGTTCTCGAAGTTAGCATCGAAGGCAACAGTGCCATTGATACCGTTGAGTACCTGTGCGCGGAAGAACTTGCCACGGGCGGGTAATGATGTTCCAGCGAGTCTTGTTCCGATTTCTAAAACGCCAGTTCCTGAAAATATGGAAGTCACACCAGCGGTGACAACCGTTGTACCTAACTGTGTCCAAGTTAAACCGTCTGTTGATGTAAAGAAAGTTGTAGTGTTACCTGACGCTCCGTTGTCTACATCCAAGGTTGCGCGAACCCAAAGAGTCGCACCATCGGCAACTGTAGGTGCAACTGATGATGATGCCGTATTTGCAGTTGAACCGTCTGTAGTCCAACGCAAAGATAAAATGCCTGTAGTTGCACCAACTGCAAGATAATATGATTGATTTGAAGTGCTCCATTTACCAATCAATAAGTTATCAGTACTTGGTGTCCAGTCATCAAGGGCTACCTTGCAACGCAAATCAATGTCACCTGTAACATCCAACGCAGAAGCATCAGGTGCGCTTGCATAGTTAGATGCAATACCAGGCAGATACAGATAGTTGCCAGTAGATACGAATGTACCAACGCCAGACTTGTTGATAGTAACTGTGTAGGCATTGCTTGAACGGTCTACAAATGTAGTCTGAGATGGCAGTGTAATGACTGAGGCATCAGCATCTAGGACTATTGTGCCATCAATACCGTTACGGATTTGACCACGGAAGATTTTGCCTGTTGCTCTATCTGTTAGACCACCGTTACAAGAACCAAGTTCTACAGCAGCAGTTCCAGAGTAGATGGTAAATACACCAGAGTTGACTACATCTGCACCGAGTTGAGTCCAAGTTACGCCGTCATCTGAGGTAAAGAACTTTGTTGTGTTTCCACCAGCACCATTGTCTGAATCAAATGTGGCACGAATCCACTTGGTTGTGCCAGCAGCAAATGATGTAATTGTTGTTGATGAAATAACTGTAGTTGCAGTTCCATCTGCAGATACTTCAAGGAAGATTCCACCAGTACCAGAAACTACCATTCGGTAAGAACGCTGGTTTCCAATAGATGTTCTCTTAGAAACTATTGTCTGTGAACCGCCACTGCTCCAGTTGTCTAATGATATTCTTGCACGTAAATCTAAGTCACCAGTCACATCCAGCGGTGGATTATCTGGAATAGACATATAGTTGCTAGTAGCACCAGAGAGATAGACATAGTTCTCGGCTGCAGTTGAATGAGCCATATAGCGGTTGTTGACTTCCATATAGTCATCAGTACCAAAGAGCCAAGTAGGTTGAGTTACAGCAACAGTCTTGCGTCCAGAGGTGGAACGGTTGATGGTAACTGTTTGACCAGTAACTGCGGTGAAGGATGTAGCAGCACCAGTAGTAATAACTGAGGTGTCTACATCGAGGACCTTAGTACCGCCAATGCCGTTAAGGATTTGGGCGCGGTAGATTTTACCTGCAACCGTGTTTGAGCCAACAAAATGTGCACCAATTTCAACTACTGCTGTTCCTGAATAAATACTTGTTACACCAGCAGTAACAATAGTTGTGCCTAGTTGAGTCCAAGTAGTACCGTTGTTAGATGTAAAGAAAGTAACTGTATTACCACTGGCTCCATTGTCCACATCCATAGTGGCACGAACCCACAAGACTGCTCCATCTGCAACGGTAGGTGCGACTGATGATGTAGATGTTAAGAGAGTTGTTCCATCTGTGCTCCACCTAAAAGATATTGTGCCACTTGTGTTAAGAATGATTTGATAAGAGAACTGGCTAGTATTAAGTTTGCTCAATAAAGTCTGAGAAGCACTTGGAGTCCAATCATCTAGTGCTACTTGAACACGAAGGTCAATATCACCTGTGATGTCCAACGGAGCAGCATCAGGTGTTGAAAGATAGTTGTTTGCAACACCAGTGGTATACACATAATTAGTGCCAGTATGGTCTAGGAACTTAGCATCGTTAGAGTCTGCAGAGGTGCTAGAGCCAACAGTAGTTGGTAGTAGTGAGCCAGCAGTGCCAAGGTTAGTAATGGTCTGCCCAGATGCAGAGGCATCTATTGCATCAATGTAGTAGGAAGCAGAGCGTGCAGTAGTTCCTTTAAGTAGTACCTCTGCTGGGTGATTGATGGTGCGTAGTGCATCAACATCAGATAATCCAGTAGTTCCTGCTAGTTCATTACAAACTTTAGTAAGTCCCTTGTAATTATTATCTGTACGGTTAGGGTCAACAATGTAATTTAGAGCACCCAATAACCCTTGACCTGTGGTACCTGCCCAAACGTTGGCAGCACCTTGCTCTTCTAGGAAGTCATCTCTATCTGGGTATACGCCATAGTTTGCGATACGGTTGAGTTCTGCACATAATGGACTACCAGTATTACCAGCCATTGTTTTGCCTTCCTTGTTGTACGATTAAATTACTTACCATTTAACTTTGTCAGCCCAGTAGGCTGCGCTCATTTTACCTTTTTGGATATTGGCTTTGTGACGAGCCTTAAAAGATTTCTGTCTTGCAGTTGGCTTCTTATCGCCAGTGACACCCTGTTGACCAAAACGAATAGTCTTGACCTTGCTACCTTCTTTTGCTACAACAACGTGTGACTTAGTTGGGTGACTAGGTGTACGCTTTGGCTTGTTAAAACCTGCGACACCAGCCCGTTTTAATCTTGAGTCTTTCATCTGTACTTAGCCGTTTTCTTTGCAATAGATTTAGGTTGTTTAACAAACTGCTTACCTTTAGAGTTACCCTGAGCCTTGGCTTTATTGGTAGCAGTCTTTTCTGCTGGGCTTAACGCAGCCCATGCAGCAGATGGTAAATATCTTTTCTTGCCCTTAGAGGGCTTACCATCAGAGGTCTTCCACTTTTGTGCGGTCCACTTCTTAAGTGACTGCTGTGATTTAGCCAGTGCCATTACTTGTAACCTCCGCCTGCCTTTTTGTACTGAACTGCAAGCAACTGTGCTTTACGTGCAGACCATTCACCAGGGTCTCCACCTTTGGAACCAGCCTTAATCTTCTTGAAGAGTGAGGCACGCATACCAGGTTTAGTATAGTTCCCAGCAGCGTTTACTTTAGACTTTGCTGCTTTCTTTTTCATTTTATCGCTTAGTCTTTTTCATATCTGCAATTACTTTTTTAAGCATTGCATCATATTGCTGCGGAGTCATTACGACTGGTCCCATTGTTTTCTTTGGCTTTGGTGGGGTAATCTTACCAGTCTTGCTATTCTTGCTTCCTCCACCTGGAAGTGAGATTTCAAATCCTGGCATAATTACATACCCTTCTTACGGACCATAGTCTTTTTCTTTACGGTCTTCTTTACCATCTTCTTGCCAGACTTCTTTGCTTCTGCTTTAGCCATTGCCATACCCTTAGCGGTATATGGAAATTCTTTTCCGTTTACTTTTGGCATTATTTTACCTTCTTCTTGACTACGCCTGAAACTTTCTTCAGACGTGGGTTAGCCTTGACAGCCTTCTTAGATGCTTTACGAGCCCCTGCTGCAACGATTGCTGAAGCACGCTCCATAGAGATGCCCTGCTTCTTTGCAATGCCTGATGCAACCTTCTTAAATCCTGGATGTTTTGCTTTCATTATTTCATCTTCTTCTTAGCAGACTTCTTTGCAGTCTTCTTCATAGCCTTCTTGCCATATTCTTTCATCTTCATAGCCATTGGCTCAGACTTCTCGTGCTTCTTCATTGCTGCCATTGACTTGTACTTCTCGCCTTTTGCTGACATTAGATTGTTCCCACTTCTCTTAGTACCTCGGTTGTATTTTTATTGATGTGCTGTGCAGGAGGCATCTTCTCAGCGTTGTAAGGTTGATTCAGAACCTCGCTAGCATTGTATGCTGCCTCTACGTGTTGCCTTGTTGTACCACCTGGTTGCATACCTTGGGCACGTGCATCCCTATATGCTTGGAGTTCACCAGTCCACTTCTTGTCGGATATATCTCTGGTCGCATCTCCTGCGTTTAGTTGCAAAGACCTAGCCTTACAACCAAAACAATCTGGTCCACATTTAGTATGGTCAACGAATACTTCGCTAGTTGGGAATGGTTCCTCTGAGGTAGCATCACATTCCGTACAACCATACAACTCGCAATAGGGAACCATATCCCCATCTTCTAACTTATACCCCCACTTAAGAACTTTACTAATATGTTCGTGTTCCATTATGTCCCCTACTGTGCTGTGAAGTTGGCTTCTGTTACATCTATATCTGCAGCAATTAGTGCTGCCTTTGTTGCTTCACTTACTGTGTGGTTGTATCCACCACGATAAACTTCTTGATAGGTAGCCAAGTCACCATCTACTAGGTAACGTGCTTGATAGTAGACACCATCTTGACGTACGATAGTAATACCCCTATCAATCTTGTAGAAAGAAAATAGGCGATGAGCACCAGAAGGTCCTTCTGCAACCACTGGTGTTCTGAATGTATATGTTGTCATTATTCTCCCTAGTTAACTTACTGATAGACAGGGGATTGCTCCCCTGCCCACCCGTCAATCAACTCTTATAGAGCACCGATTGATGAACCTGATTCGATTCGGTATAGTGCTTCTTCGCGGTAGCGAGCAAAGCCAAGTACGCCGTACCAACCCATTGGGCGGAAGCGCATCAACTTGTCAACTACTGGTCCGATTACTACGTGTGGCTCTTCGGCAACTGCCTCAGCCATTGCTTGCTGTCCAGCAAGGATAGTGTCGTAGACACGTGTTACTGGAGTTACTGTAACTGTTGTTGTTGCAGTTACTGCAGCAGTGTTTGCTGTGTCAACTGTGAATGTTGTCGTTGAACCTGATGTAGCAATAGCAGTAATCTTGGCACCTGAAGCGATACCTGTTCCTGCAATCTTGTCACCAACTTCAGCACGTGTTGCGATAACAGCAGATGAAGCAACGCCGAATGTAAATCCAGCAGATGTTCCTGCAACTGTTACAGCAGTTGTTGTTAGAGCAGTCTGGTCTGCACCAATCTTCTCAGAGTTGATACGTGGTGACTCGATGAAGTATGCACCTTCGTATGAACCAATTTCACCAGCCCAAATGTTTTCATTTGTCTGGTAGTTGTGAGGGTCGCGCCAAGCAGCAGCACCAGTCTCAGCACGAAGGTCGTGTGAAACTTCTGGGTGGATACCTGCCCAGTACATTGCACCCTTGCGGTATGCAGCCTTGTTAGCACGCAACTTAGCAACTGCCTTACGGACATTTGCTGAAGTTAGTGTTGCAGCAGCAGAAATTGTTGCTGATGATGTAGCAGTTGAACCTGAGTAGATTACGTTGCTTCCGCCACCTAGTGTCGCCATTGCAACTGTGTCGATAGAATCGGCAAGGTTGAATGCGATAATGTTAGCAACTGCTGGGTCTACATCTGCAAGTGAGAAGAGTTCCAAAGCACGTGTTACCAATACAGAGTTACCGTACTCGTTAAGAGTAATTGTAACTGTGTTTGGTGTTGTCAATGAAACTGCATCTGGGTCAGATGTTTCTGTTAGAGCAGTTGTTGCCTGTGATAGGTCGTTGTACTTCTGTAGAACGACTGTTGAACCTGGTGTAGACTGGTTAGTTGGACGCTTATCTGCAACTGAACGAATTAGTGGTTCGGCGCGGAGAGCGAATTCGACAAGGCGGTCATACGCCTTTTGTACTAAACCAGCACCACCTGCTGTACCTCCGAGGGAAGCAGAGCCTGTTGATGTTGTGCCTGTGTATGATGTAGGCATTAGTTTGTCACCTCCAAGTGACTATGAACGGACATTATGATTGCGAGCGAAGGATTGACAAGATATCGTCTGCACTTTGTGCAGCACCTAACTTGTAATCTAAGTCTTCTGCTCTATCAGGGCTTACAGCATTACTAGTTAATGAGTCTTGCTGGCGCAATTCTGCGCGGTCAAACTCAGTAGTCTTTCGTGCTTCCTCTGCAGGTGTTAATCCGAACAAATCAGAGTTATCTTCAAGCCAATTATTAACTGACTCTTCGCTAAAATCTTCAATGTCTTTCATGATTAACCGTGCTGCTTTTAGATTAACGCCCTTTTTCTGAAGGACTTCTTTGACAGTTCGCTCACGCTGCTCTTTGGTATAATTCTCAAGTTGCTCAGTGAGTTCCTTAATACGCTTTTCATCAGAACGCTTAGCCTTCCGTAACTTTTTAAGTAAGTCACTTCCGTCTGGTTGCGTCTCGATTTCGGTATCGAGGTCATCGTCTTCTTCATCCCAGTAGTTGTTGCTCATAGCAACGCCACCCTTCTATTCGTTGTTAGTTCGCAAGCCTCAGTATCTAGTCGGGGAACTAGGCTGGCTCTTGCTCTCGGTCTATTACGCTGACGGGGCCGATAGGTCCGTTCAGGATTCTTTGTTAAATAATTCCTGCGACTGAGGAACTCATTCGTCCTACTCCAGAAGAACCAGCATAACGTGCTTCCTCAAGAGAGATTAAATTCTGTTTCTTTCTTTCTTCTGATGCTAGTCCTTGGATTCTAGCCTTCTCTGCTTCCGCTTGAGCATACTGCGGAAGACCCTGAGATATAGAACTTAAGAACTCCATTCGTGGAAGTTCTGCTGCAATTGCTTTGTAGTCTACATTAGCAGTTTCAGCATTAGCACCTGACTGCATTGCTGCCTCAGTTCCAATTGTTCCACCCATTACATTTGAATACGCACTTGACTGAACAGAAGTTGCTGCTTCAAATGCCTGCAGTCCCTGCTTAAGAGCAGCACCACCAATTTCAGCAGAGGTAATCTTCTTCTCAAGTGCAGGTAGTTGGTTTCTAGGGTCAAGCATTGCTGCTACTAAATCTCCAGTAGACAATGATGAGCCAAACTTTCTTAATGCTAGAAGAACATTTGAATCAGCACTAAGTATACGCTTGTATGCCATTGAGACACGAGCGCCGACTTCATCTGGCGCTAGTTCATTGCCAATCAAAGTTGCATATTGTTCTGTATTTGCAAACCGTTCTACATCATATGCCTTAAAAATCTTTGCATATGCTTGCTCATTGGCAAGGTAATCTTTTTCAGATAGCATCGCCTTGCCTGATGCAGCAAGTTTTGCATTTCCAGCAAAGCGCTGCAGGTATCCTGCATTGTATCGCTTATCATAACGCAGCAATGTTAGCATATCTTCAGATGAAATATCTGGGTATGCTGTGCGAATTGCTAGTAAAGTATCTGCCAACCCTGAGATATTATAAACACCCATAGCAGCAAGGAGTGCTGCATAGACTGGATTATCTTTTAAGTTAACGGATTTTGTATTTGTAGGTAGTCCTTGAATAGGTTTACCATCTGGACCAACAGTTACTATCTTGCCAGTTGCTGGGTCATAAGTAGACTTGATTCCAAGACTACTATAATTAGCATTAATACTTTCTGAAACTTCTTTTGCAGATTGACGTGTATCAATCTGGGCCTGAGTAAGTCCAGTACCAGGAACAATTGCTGTATAGTATGGGTCTTTATCTGCTTCCCAACTAGCCTGTGATGCTTCATAAGCCGCGCGTGCTCTAGGAGACATGGCTGCATTTTTTGCAGCGTTATCTTCTACTGTTGAAAAAGATGATGGAATATTTTTGTCATCATAAGGCATTCCGCTATCTAGTCTAGCCATTATGCATTAACTCCAAACGCTTGAGCCATAGCCCGTAGGTCATTATTAACCACAGTCTTATAGTATTCTGTCTTCTGAAAGTCTGGCTTCTTCCACTGCGCTTTTTCCCACTCAGTCACTGGGATTGCAGTAGTTCCTGATGCAACTTCATATAGGTCTGTAACATTAGGAGTTTTTCCATACAACTTCTCGTATGATGAAACATAAGGAGTAAGCAATGTCTTAACTGATGTACCCTTTAAGATGCTTTCTTTCCATGCTGGGAACTGTGTTGTAGCCTGGATTTGGATATTATCTAATGTAGTCTGCAATGCCTGCTGGCTACGGATACCCTTCAATGCTTCGCCATAGATAATTTTATCTGATGTAGGAATGCCATTGTCAGCATGAGCCTGACGCAATTGACGAACAACTGCACCAAGTGCACCTTGCTCCAATGCCATATCATCTTTAGTATCAGGTGTAAGTTTGGCTGCAGTGAATCGCTTCATTGCATCGTTCTGTACATACTTTAAGAATATATCTTCCTGCTGTTGCTGACTTAATGTAAAGCCTTTTGCTCCTGCTGCCTTTTGAGCCTTGTTAATCTCAGCAGCATACGCTGCAGCAGTCTTCTTATCAGGGGCAACATTGAACAAGTCAAGATACTTGCTTGTCATATTAGCAATAAGTGACTCAGGATTGGTGACTGGAATTGGCTTAGGGCCACCGCCAGTTACTTTGCCAAATGCCTGGTCTGCAAGAGAAGGGTTGCTAACAAAACGCATGATTGTCTGTGAGTAAGTCTCACCAACCTGGTCCGCCTGCTTCATCATTGTACCAAGAGCAGCATAGTCCTGTGGACGTAACGTTACAGCCTGACCCATTTTCTTGATGAAGTCGGTTGTAGGAGCCTGGCCCTTAGCATAAAGATTTGGAATTTGCCCCAATGCTGCAAGCAGATTAGCCTTCTGTGAATTGCTCATTGTAGCAGGAATTAAATATGGAGAATCAGTTGTGTAGATTGCTTTACTAAACACTGGAGCATTAGGAACAGGTTGTGCACCAGCAAACTGTGGTGGTTGGCTGACTGTCTTACCAGTTAATACAGAAGTCCCAATAGGGATACCACTGATACTTGTGCCACTCCCAGCAGCATTAGTTGGAGGTTTGTTGGCTGCTTCTCTTTCAAGTTTAGCCTGAGATGCAGCAGTCTTACTCTCTGCCTTCTTCTTGTTGGCAGCCTTCTGCTTTGCCTCGGCTTGTCCTGTTATTGCCATCGCTTACCCTTCCAATTCTTTCTTAAAGACTCCATAGAAAATCTTTTGGAAGTCTGGGTATTTAGTAATTAATCTTAGTGCTTCATTAGCAAGCCATGCACGCTGTGGTGCAGACTTTTTGTTAGCAAGTGTCTTCATTCCACTAGCAGCAATAGCATCATCGCGTAGGTCAAGGTATGCACGTGCTGCAATCAAGGCACTAGAGTCTGCTAACTTAGGGTCTTCAGATGCTAGTTTAATTTGAGCAAATGCACGCTCTCTCCATTGAGTATCATACTCTGGTTGAACTCTACCGCTAAGGTTGTAAGACTTAGTCAAGTTGCTAAGTGCATCTTGGTACTCTGTAGATGACCAACCCTCGCCAACCGAGCGTGTCATTAGACGTTCCTTTGATGCAGTATAAAGGATATTAACTGCCTTATCCATTACTTCCTTGGCTGACATTCTAGCGAATGCACCGCGTTCCTTCTGGTATTGGAAAAGAACCTTTGATAGTTCGCCATTAGGATATAGATATCCGTACACATCAGCATACTTTTGAACAACTGTAGGGTCATTCTTAATCATGTTGTATGTAGGAAGGTTAGTTGGTTCATATCCTGTAGTTGATTTAATGATAGCAAAGACTTGTTCAGGTCCATATGTATCTAGGAAGTCAACATAAGCCTTAGACTTATCACTGCCTGCTGCTGATTCAATAGCCTTAAAGTTAGTCCATAACGCTGTAGCAAGTACAGTGTCACCGTTCTTATTCTTTGCTAACGCCTCAGGACGTAAAGCGAATGGGATAGGTGTCAATGCACCAAACAAACCACGCCACATTGTAAAGTATCGTGCAAGATTTTGACCATCCTGTGTTAAACGAGACTGGTCATCTGGGTCTAGCAAGTCATACTCTCCACTAGATGCGAGGTAGTTCATGCTAGGTGCAAATGCTGCAGCAAATGATGTCTCAACACCAAATATTCCACCCAATGCACGTACCCAGTTAGATGATAGCAATGGTCCTTCTAGCAGACCAGCGTTCTTAATATCGGGTGTGCCATATGGGAATGCAATCTTAAACACATGCTCTTCAAGTTCAGTTGGTAGCAACTTAAGAGGGTTCTTATTCATTGCATCAAGGGCAGCAACTGTCCATAGTAATCCGAAACCTGCACCTGGCAGGAATGTTCCTGCACCAATTGCGAAGTTAAATGACTGTGGTTGTGCAGTTAATGCATATGGACCTGAGACTCGAGCCTCAGATGCACCAGGCATTATACCCTGTAGCGCATTCAATGCACTGCTTGCAAACGGTACAAAGAACTTACGTTCGCCAGTCATTGGGTCCCCAAAGAAGAACCCCTGATTTGGGTCGTAGTAATCACGTGCATCTGTCAACTCGTATAGCGCTGATGACTCAGGGGATGATAACCAATCACCAACCTTACCAACCTTGTAGAGTTGCGTAGGGTTATCTAGCGCAATCTTTCCCCAAGCCTTCATAGTATCTTCCCATGCTTGACCAAATGGTGCCACTAAACGTAGTTGATGCCATAGCAAGTTACGCTTTGAAGCATCATAGAACAGGTTCTCTACGTTCTTATTAGCATACTTAACAGCATATTGGTGTGCTTCATCTAGAGTTAAAGGACCACTACCGTCTGCTACATCAAGTGCACGCCATGCTTTGTGCTGCTTACCAATCTGTGCGCCAGTAATTGGGTTCCTTAATGGAGACAAACTCTTAGGTGCATTGCCTCTAAGTTCATTTAATGCCTTAGTATTAAGAGAACCAGACAAGTCATGGATTGCATCCCAGTATGACTGACGCCATTCTGGTCCCATAGTGGTAGTCTTCTCAAACTTAACAGCAATATCAAAGAATCCTTGTGATATTTGCTGTACAATTTTGTTGTTTGTCATGCCTGCAACTACAGCAGTCTTGGGTACTGTCATTAATATGTTGTCCCAATTGCCAGTATCAGCGAATGTTTGTTCTAATGTACGAGTAAAGTCCTTATGCAGGTCAATCTTTACACGCTTGCCCTTTAGGCCCTTCTTCTGGGCCTCTAGTGTTGCTTGCGCAATATCCTTGCCAGTTGGTATCTTAACAAGGGTTTGCCCTACCATTACCTGGCCTTTAGCCAGAAGTTCCTTGATTAACTGTGAACCTGCACCACGACCTGATAGTTCTTCTACACGAGCAAGGACAGACACCTGTTCACCCTTATCATTGACTCCCTTAAATAGGAAATTCAATAAACCATCTTCAGTATTAACCCAGTTCTTGAACTGTTCAGACTTAGATGCTGAGAAACGGTCAAGAGTTTTACGGCCATCACCCTTTAGGAAGTAGTTAACTGTGTCAAGTTCCTTGCCAGGCTTAGTTCCAATTACTTTGCGTACAAACTCTGAGTTGTGTAGGATGCGAACCTGGCTTGAGAAGCCTGCCCACCAGTTAGGATGTCCAAAGACTTCCTTTGTATAGCCAAGAGACTTAACTAACTTACCCATCTCACCATCGCCACCCATACCTGACATAGCATCAGACATAAAAGCAACGTAGTCGTTACCTAATTCAGCAGCAATCTCTTCTGCTGCAAATTCTTCTGCGGATGAACCCATCTTAAAGGACTTTCCGTACACATTGTCCTTGACGCTGTCAAGTTGATACAGCAATTCTTTCCATTTTGAACCACCTGGGCGACCAAGCCACATAGCAGCAGCGGAAAGTGGGTGATTTAGGAAGGAGATATGTCCTGTTCCAAATACGCGAATCTGTTCTTCGATAATATTGCGACTAATATAAGCAGGACGTACGAGAACTGACTTCTTCCAGAGGCTATTAATGTCAGACAATGCGTTCTCTGCTAGAACTACGCCTCTTCCTAACTTTAATCCAGCAAACTTTTTAGATGTTGTGATAAAGTCCTGCATTGCCTTAGGGTCTGGAATGAACACAAATGTGTTAAGTAGTTCTGAGTCCAGATGAGCACTATGAAGATTAATCTTTTCTCCACCAATGACTGCAAATGTAATATCTGCACCCTTAGCGTGCTGCTCTGCCCAGTATGCCGACATGTTAAGACGCTCAGTTTCAAATACTCGAGTGGCTTGCTTCCACAAATCAAGTTGCTCACCTGTAAATTCAGGTGCATACTTATCAAAAATTACATTGAATAGTTTAGATGTTGCAGTAATACCAGCCTTTGACTTATCTGCTGCAGTAGCAACCTCAGTCAGAATATTATCTAGCACTGCCTTGTCAAGTTTCATGTAGCGACCAACATTGTTTACAGCAGCAAGTAGTTCATCCTTGTTGTCAAGGTGAATAAGTGTACCGCCAGCCTGTGGCAATAGGGCACCATACTTGCGTCCAAACATGTGGACTTCATTTGAAATCTTTAAAATCTTGTCATGAAGTGGCATGCGAGTAAACGCCTGAGCGGATGCACCACGAATAGAATTCATTGCACGGACTCGGTCACCCTTGGGTAGTACAGTTTCAAATGCATCAGCAAGTGCACGACCAGCGGCACTGTTTGTTGCACTTTGTGTAACACCCTTAAGAGCGCGACCAGTACGTGTACCATTCTCTAGCGCACGTTGTAGAGGCTCACCATCTGCGATGAATGGTGCAATTGTGCGAAGAACTTCCTCACGTGTATTTGCCTTAGACAGTGCAACTGCTTCGTCAGCAGTAAAGCGTCCCTTAGCCATCTTCTGAATCTTAAGCCAGTCATCTTCGTTAGCAATTGCGTCGATGATATGTGAGCCTTTTTCACCAGATAGGAATGTTGAGATTCCATCATAGTCAATTTTAATATTCTTAAACTCATCTTCAATGCGTGCTAGATTCTGAAAGTTCTTTAGGTATGCTTCTGAATACTTTTCAGTTTGAATTGCAGTCTTTGCACCCTTAAGTGCAGTCAATGATGCATTAGTCTTGACCTTCATAGCCTTAAGTTGTGATTCAAGGATTGAATATTGTTTCGCAGCCTTGGCTGCTTTAATTCCACTAGATGCTTCCATTACTTTTTTGGCATCAGCGGTAGCCTTAGCAAGTTTGCCGTACGCTAGGAATGGGTCAGCAGCAACCGATAGTCCTATTTCACCGAGTGCAGTGATAACACGTGCTGCTGCAGACTCTGGATGTCCACCTGTTATTACATATGCTGCAGGGTCAAACAAAGAATATGGGCGGTAGTATGTTTCTCCGCCTTGCTTAAATGAAACCTTTGCAAGTTTTATCTGCTCTTTGCGAGAAGCAGCGGCTGCGCCTGTCTCTTCATTAGGAAAAAATCCTACACCAAGGTCAACTTTTCCATCTTGTACGAGTTGCTTTGCAATTTGAAATGTTGTAAGTTGTCCTGGTATGCTCTTAAGAATTTCACCAGGTTTTGTTTCTCCTGTTGCTCCACCCCACTTGAATGCATCTTGCCAAGAACCTTGAGTCTTAACTTGATTAAACTCATCAATTGCAGAACGTAATGGTGCTGTAAGTGTCTCAACAACTGTATTTCCAACAACTGCTGCTATTCTGCTTGCACCTTTAAGACCTGACCACAGTACACCCAAAGGTGTATTATTAAACTTTTCAGTTGAAATCTTATTGCTAGCAATTACAGCCTCGGTTTTGCGCTTATCCTGTGTCATCTTGTCAATTTGTGCAAGAGTAGTAATGATAGGATTTGAAGCAAGGGCACCTTGCCGTGCAAGTCCAGTGATTAAACCAGCAGAGGCTTCAGGATTCTGAGCAAACATTCTACGCGCATTATAACCATCGATACCAGTAATAAGAGACATGCTCTTTTGTAGGTCAGTATAGTCAGCCTGGTCTTGTGTAGTGATGCGCTCTTCTACTCCTACCATTACTGGCAAGCCATTAGCGTCTAATTTTATTTTAGGAAGATTCGCCATATTTATAGACGCCCCTGATTAGAAAGACCTTCCAAAACAAATCGCAAATCTTGATTAGTTGGGTCAAGCATATAAAGCGCTTGAACAATCTGAATAGGAGTTTCAACCTGAGGTGTAGCCATTGCTGGTAAATTTAAAACAGAAGAGTCTGGTCCAGGTCCAGAATCAGCACCGTATGTTAATACTTGGTCGGGTCGTTCAGTTGGCTGGTCAAGTCCAATTACTGGTGGAAGTTGTGGCGCTGCTGATGCAGATTGTGATGCTACTGCTGCGCTAGGATTTCCTGCTAATGCTGCAGAACCTTGGTTAGCCATATTCTGGCCACCCTCACCATAGCCAAGACCTGGCATATACATTGGTGCCTGTGTTCCGCTTTGACCATTGCCACCTGTAGCAGAAATATTTGCTGGATTGTTTTGAGGTGCATCAGGACGATTACCGCCGCTGTTACCTGGTGTTCCTGCCATGATTCCTCCTACTTAATATATTGTTCAAGAATGTGAAATGGAGCCGAAGTTCCATTGTTATTAATTGCTGCAATTTTTATTGCTTCTAGTGCAGATGCTCCTGCATGTAATGCACCCAGTGCATAATCACCACCAGAACCAATTGCATAAAGACCTGTGTTGTTCATTGCTACTGCAAAATCGCTATCGATTTCAAATAAACTACCATTGATTCCAATAATAAGACTAAGTTCAAACTTATTGTCTTCACTATCATTTGTCTTGGTAAATTCAATTCCAGATTCAGTTAGCGTCTGTTTTAATGATGGAGCAACTTTATTAATTACAAACTCATAAAGATTTAATTTTGCTTTTACTGTTACTACTGGTGGAATCCACCCATGCAGTACCACTTGTAAAGCACGATAGTCACCAGCACCACCAATAATGTAACTTCCACGTTCAACTGCCTTTACCATGTCAGGGTGGTTGTAAATTTTTCCATCTGCTACTACAAGAGAATCACTTACTATGACACAACCTTCTGTGCTTTGTACACCTATGATTGTTGTCATTGTCCCCACCTAGTTTATCGTCGAGTAATAGTTCTTACGCTTGCGTTTGCCGAGCCTTGTCCGCTAAGAGATGATAATAAACTTTGTAGACTTGCTGGCGGTTGTTCTTGCATTGGTGCTGCTTGCCCACCCATTTCGGTAGGTGTAGCGCCTCCTGCTGGAACGCCTTCGGGAGCAGGGGACGGTTGCTCAACCGCTTGTGGTGTGCCAGCAGGAGGAACTGTCTGCTGCTGTGGAGCAAAGGTCGCTTCAATTGCGTCCTCAAGTGCCTGTCCCTTTTGGCGTGCTTTAATCACAGCAGCAATCTTACGTACTACTTCAGAAGCGTCCTGGCCTTGAGTTGCCATCTGTGGAATCGCTTGAGTGTAGGCGGTAAGTGAACCGAGTAATGCTGCACGCATATCCTCGATTTCAATCTTTTCTAATTCTTGTGTAACGTTGACAGTAAATGGAAGTTCTCTCATAGCCATATCACGGCTGATTAGTTTACCACCAAGAGCCTGTAGCATAAAGATAAGACCCTGTGCTGGGTTAAGACCAGCAAGCATTCCATAGCGAACATCTGCTGAGTAATCAGCCTTGATGTCCTTTGATGGCTTGTATGTAATCTCATATGGAGAACCAGAATCTACGCCACGAATAGTTTTTTCTTCTGGGAAAATTGTTTCATCAACTTCAAAACAAATCTGAATTACATCACGAAGTGTTGACGCAAAGATTGCTTGAGCAGATTTAACCTGAGTATCAAAGGCTCCCATAAGAGCCTGAACGCCTTGACCAGTAACAATAGAGGCGTCAATGTTACCTGTTCGTCCCTCAGGATAACGAGTACCAACGCGAAGTTCTTGGCTAAGTAGTTGCTGTTCAGTAAATGCACCTTGTGGAAGTGTAAGTTCTACGCGGCGTACACCTGCTGGGTTAGCAGTGCGAATGACTGCATCTCCACCAAGTTGTAATTCCTGTACATCCTGTGGAAGTACGATTGGAGCCTGTACAGATTTCTCTGCAGCCTCCATAGCAAGTAATGCAAAGCGATTGCGTAGTAATTGGATACCAAGAACATCATCAAATTGTCCACGAAGTTCTCCATCAATGGATGGCTTACGTGCTACTACTACCATCATCTTACCAAGAGGATTCTTAGCCTTTGATAAAACTAGGTTGTCTTTGCTAGGAATATAAATGATTGATTGGTCTTTGTCATAATAACGAATCATCTCAATCTGAGCATTAAGGTCCTGCTTGTAGCCAAAGCCACCAAGGAGTTCCCTATCGTATTCAGGAAATTGCGTGACGAGTTCGCCCAATGTCATTATGTATCGCTTTGCAAATGCCACACAACGTCCGTAGCGGTCAAATTCTGGGTAAGCCCCAATAGGATTTTCTACGCGGATACGTGGCAGGTTTGCTTCTTCGTCCAATTCAATAATGAAAGGAACGAAACCGTATGTGATGTACCAATCTGCACCTGAGTACATCTGTACTGACAGGTCAGAGTGCTGAAAATAGTTAGATGCAATGCGTGTGCGCTTGTCAGCAAAGGCACGAGCCTTATCGGTGACAGAGTTAGCAGCAGAACAGTTAACTGCTGGCAGTGGAGCCATGACTTCTGATAAGTCACGGGCTACAATATCAATGAAGTTAGCAACTACGTTAGCGTCGACACCATCTGGGAAGAAATCAGGATAGACTTCAGCAATTTTTCCTCGGCGTACGGCAAGAACATCAAGGTTGCGAGCATCACGCTCACCGTTGCGGTAGCGTAAAGAGTCAACTCTTGCTGCTACCTGTTCCATTGATAATACCATTGTAGTCCTTACTTGTTTAATTCATTAGGGAATCCGCCACCCATACCAATTGGGCCAGCGAGTCCGCCACTTTTAAGTGGGCTTACTCTTGTTTTAATACGTTTGATATCTTTTAAGCGTGATTCTTGTTGAACTTTAGCCATACGTTTGGCATCAGACTTAGGCCATGACTTTGCTGCACGCAGTTCATCAATGATGCGTTGCGATTCTGGAGAGATTGCCATTACTTAGTAGACCAGTTCATACCGCCGCCCATTGGCTTGTATATACCGCCTACGTTTGAGCCGCCTTTACCAGCAATACCGCCAAGATTTCTTGTTTTGATTGGAACAGTTTTTGCTGGAGTCAATTTTCCAGTCATGCCAACCTTGCTTTCAGTGCGCGCTCTGCCACGTGCACCACTAACATTTTGAGAAGGATACTTTTTCTTCATTGCTTCATCGCTCATAAATTCCATTCCCTCACGAGAACGACGAGCGACACCACGCAATGGACCACGGCCCTTACCAGTATCTTGTGCTTTGCCCAACGCTGCTTCACCTGCTCGTGTTTGCTTGCTATTAATAACGCGAGACGGTACGGTTACTTTTTTGCCAGAAGGCTTTTTGTATGTGTTTTCCTTACGTGCTTCGTCTGCTGACTTTGCCATTGTAATCCTATCCGTATTGCTCTGCCCATTGTGAGGCAAAGGCTTCATCTAATTGTATTGAACCACGTGATGCTTTCTGCTGACGCGTAGCCCATCTGTTTGTCTGGTACTGACCAACCCGTGATGATTGTTGCATCAGTTCACGCACACGGATAACGGCAAACCATAAAGCCATTACACAGTCTGTTGGGTTCTTTGTATCTGGTTTCCAGGTAATGAGTTGCTGTACAAGGGACTTTAATCCCTCAGAGCCTTCGTTGCTTGGAATCTCTATTAAGTTGTTATCTTGGAAGCGACTATCACGGGTACTTCCAAAGAGGCTAGCCATAGAGGCTACACCGAAAGATACGTCCCACTTATTTTTGCCAGTGAAGTGTGAGTTTAACTGGCAACCGTACGAAGCCAAATAGTTGCGCAGGTCACCATCCATAGCATAGTACTTCTGGTGTGCGTTGATTTCGACTCTGAACTCTTGAGGTTTATACTTCTCAACCCACTCATGAATGAGCGCTGTCTCTTTTTGAGGAGTAGGGTCAACCATGTTGACACAATCTAAAACATAAATCTTACCGTCGCCGCGGTTGTAAGTGACGGCGACGAAAGCAGAACGACCAGATACGGCAGGGTCAAATCCAATTACCGTGTAGGTTCCGTCGATGTGCTGTGGGTGCCCTGGAGTATTGTGTTTAAGCGGTCCGCGCTTTCGCATACCGTTAACACATCCTGCAACGATTGTTGGCGAGAATATAGAGTCTTCTTGGACGTCTTCTTGTTGGTAGACCATAGCCCAGACAGATGGCGCAACTTCAGAGCGGCGCGTAAACAAAGAGGGTCCATCCCATTTCGGATAAAGTCCATCGGCATCAGGCTCGTCAATCTCGTTTTCTTGTTGTGTTGTTTTAGGCCATAGAGTTTTCCAGTTCTCAGGCTTTTCATCAAATTCTAGTACGGCAGGTTGTGAGAAGTAAGTAAAGGGCGACTTGTTACCAGTCCACTGGTCAGGGTCACGAATCATCTTGTACAGGTCAATTGGCTGTACACGGGTGCCTACGATAACTAACTTACCGTGACGGCCTAGACGAGTGATAACTTCCTTCTGAAGCCACTCAATCTGCTTCTCCCACTCGTGGGCGTTGGAACCCATCACGACGTCATCTAGGATAATCAAATCCGCACGTGCACCGTAAATCTGAGAACCAAATCCCAGTGCCTGTACGGTAGGGTCCTTTTCGCCAGAGTCACGTCCTGTGCCTAGATAAATCATATCGGCTGACCATTGGGTTGCATCAGCCTTATAACCACCGCTTGGGCCGAAGGCCACCTGTAACTTGGTATAGGCTGGATGACTTAATCTTGTCTTAATGGCGCCAAGGAACTTGCGTGCCATACCTTGAGTCTTTGAAACTACAATGACTCTAGCGTTAGGGTTGGTCACAATCTTGTAAACGACATAGTTAGTCGTGATGACCGTAGACTTGGCGTGCTCAGGTGGTACGTTAATCAGTAGACGATTAGCAGCACCTGGCTCGTAGGTCATAGAGGGGTGAACCCAACGGGGCTCGCGTCCCTCAATCAAATCTACCCAGTCAAGGTGATGCTTAAAAAGTTTAGTATCTAGGAACTGTTCAGAGAAGTCAGGGAATGAAATCTCCTTGATGTCCTTTAGGTCAGCCCTGATGCCCTTGCCCTCTAGACGGGCCTTCTCGGCACGCTCTTTGAACTCAGGGTCATTCATTGTCCATTGGCGGTAAGTGACCTCATTGCGTCCTACAGAGGTCATAGCGGCTACAATAGTCGAACCCTCGGCCAGGGTCAGGAGAACCCGTTCTTGGGCTTCCTTCTTGGAGATATCTATCTTTCCAGGCTTGCGTCCCATCAGTTATATCCCCTTATAAACCCACATTAAACACCCGTCAGTAAACGGGTATAACTATCCCAATATATATATTATATTATTATATATAAGAGTCGCGGAGTCTTAAACGGAGCGACTCCGTTATGTATTATATACATAATAGATAACCTGTTCAAAGTACTAAAACCGAACAACTTATCTTAATATATTTTTATTAGGGGTAACTGATATATATAAAAGCCCTGGTCACAGGGCATATGGGGCCCATATAACAGAAAATTTATACGGGAGACATAATATGTACAGGGGCCCCAGTTAAAAGACTCTAGGGTCAAATAGACTTATCGACTTATCGATTTGTCGACAAATTGCTTTGTCTCCATGTGTATTTGTCGGTATTTGATGGGTAGACAGATAGCCTTTAATTGTCTAACTATAAAGTAAACGTTTATTCTTGGACAGACTATCCCCCAACTGTCTACCATTAAGGGGGGCACAGTTAATTCTCAGGAAGTTCACAGGAAGTTCTAAGGTTATCCATGCCTGTATGTCTCAGATAATTCTCAGGAAACTCTCAGACTAGGTGTGATGTACTTCACACGTTTTCGACTTGACACGCCTAGTCTTGTGGGGTATTGTTGTCCTTGTCATCAGATAGGGGGCGAACCCCCCAACAGATAACAAGCAGGACACGCCGTCAGTCGTGGGTAACTTGACAAGCAAGTCGAAAGGTAGTAAAGTACCTTTCACAAGTCGAACCCCTAGCAATAGGGAGCGTCCCGACTTGACAAGTCAATAAGTGCAAGGGTGTCGCGAGTCTCGACTCGCTTACTGGTAGAAGTGTCTCGGACATGGTAAGCACGACACGCCCGACACCCTGCACAACTTGACAAGCAAGTGAAAGTGTAGTAAAGTATGACTCACAACTTAACGAAAGGACAGATAGACATGACTTACAACCCCTATGGGGGTTTAGGTAGTATCGTAGTTACGCCACGCAAGGTTCAAGCAACCGATAGACGCTTGGGCACTATGGGGGCACGACTAACCGACACTAAGCATGGCAAGGCTGTACGCCGTACACGCCCACGCCACGCTGTAACGACCAACCGACCAAAGGTTGAGCGTGTGCTACCAACCCTAAGCGAACACGAACAGGAACGCCTAGCGCGTATCCTTGCACTAGCCGAACGCGAACGCGAGTTCCGCGCCACGCTCCCAAGCGTCCACATAGACGCGAACGACTAGAATTACGCCACGCCTAGCGATAGGCTACATAGGTTCACGACCTAGCGTGGCACTAGACTTGACAAGGTGTTGAGTCTATGGTAGGCTACGCCTATCAAACTAGAGAGAGGTAATCGCATGGCACTCGTTCGTGACGTGGTCAAGGTGACCATTAAGGAATTAGGGTTCAGCAAGGTTGAGCCTGTGTCCAAGCAAGATTGGCAGATTGTGAATAACTATCTGCTTGAGAGGTGTAAATAATGACACTCTCAACTAGCGACATGTTCGCACTTATGATAGCGTTGCTATCGGTGAACATGGTACTATTGGTAGCGTTCCGTAGAGTGTACGTATTAGAGCGTAGACTCCGTAGATACGAAGGCTACTATGACGCACGATAACCTACTATTGAACCTTACACAACGTGAGGTTGAGGTAATCCGCATGGCACTACGCCTACAAGAGGACAACCATAAGCGCAACGATTTCCCTAGCCTAGTGCTAGAGGTACAAGACTTGCGCTCCAAGATTGCAGACATGATTATTGACAACGCTAGAGAATTGACAAGGGCATAACACTATGCTATACTACAACTACAAGATGACGAGAGGGGGTGAGATACATGGAGAATGATGACAACACTAGAGAGTGTACGACTTGCTCTAGTACGATAGATGACGGTGACGAGATAGTCATGAACGAGCACGCTTACTGCACAGATTGTGTGTTTGTATGTGAGGATTGTAGTGACGTCAGAGATAGCGAACAGCGCATAAGCGTTGGCGTTATGAGTTACTGTGAGGATTGTGCTAGTTACTGTCAGCGTTGCGAGGACGGCATGGACAATGACTCTAGTCGCACAGTAGACAGAGACGAGTCATGGTGTGAGTATTGCTGGGAGAATTACAGTTACTATTGCGACTCATGTTCTGAGTCGTACTCAGGTGATTGTACTTATGTACAGGATACGCCATACTGTGAGCGTTGCTATGAGTCAGAGTGTTACTGGTGTGAGGATTGTGACGAGAGTTACACCAACGATAACTCTTGCGATTGTCGTAACAACGATAACGATAGGTGCTGTCGTGGGTATCGTAGTAATGGTACTATTCACGACTACTCATGCAAGCCTGACCCTATGTTTAAGGGTAAGAGCAAGCACAACATGTATCTAGGCTTCGAGTTAGAGAC
>Ga0214921_10003263_pt1 | contig 25055 bp, 44 predicted proteins | sample LL1505_MetaG_FD_177992 | JGI IMG/M metagenome (GOLD analysis project Ga0214921, IMG submission 177992) | Freshwater microbial communities from Lake Lanier, Atlanta, Georgia, United States - LL-1505 | ecosystem: Environmental > Aquatic > Freshwater > Lake | place: USA: Georgia | collected...
AGTAACAGTATTTCCTACTGCGTTTCCAAAAGCATATATGCATATTGAAGAAGGCAAGTCGTATAAATTTAGTTTTGGTAAAACCAAAGATGGCACGGTAATTATGGAGGATGTAAATGTCAGTTAATATACAAGAGGTACTATCGCAGTTAGACCCAAGAATTAGAAAGCGTCTTGGAACAGGAGAAGGAATTACCTTTGAGTATCAGCCAACTCCAAGTTTTGGTTTGAATCGTGCTCTAGGTGGTGGGTTACCATACGGAAGACAGGTCCTTATATGGGGCAGTAAGTCTTCTGCTAAATCATCTATGTGCTTACAAATGATTGCTTTAGCACAAAAAGAAGGTAAGGTTTGTGCATGGATTGATTCTGAAATGTCTTACTCAGAAGATTGGGCAAAGCAACTTGGTGTAGATCCAACAAAATTAATTTATTCACAAGCACGTACTATTAGCGATATGGTAGACGTTGGTGTTGGACTAATGAACGCTGGAGTTGATCTTATTGTAGTTGATTCAATTACCTCAATGCTTCCTGCTATATATTTTGAAAAAGATTCAGATGAAATGAAAGCACTTGAAAATACAAAACAAATTGGTGCAGAGTCTAGAGACTTTAGCAATGCTTGGAAAATGCTTAACTACGCTAACAACAAAGTAAAACCTACATTGCTTGTTCTTATTTCACAATCAAGAAATAATATTAATGCAATGTACACAAGTCAACAACCTTCTGGCGGTCAGGCTACTAAGTTTTACTCATCTTGTGTGATTAAATTGTTTTCTTCTGAGTCAGAAAATCAAGCAATCAAAGGAAAGATTAAGATTGGGGACAAACTAATTGAAGAAAAAATTGGCAGAAAGATTCGTTGGGAGTTACAATTCTCTAAAACCTCTCCAGGGTTCCAATCTGGTGAGTATGATTTTTATTTTAGAGGTGACAATATTGGTATTGATGCAATAGGAGATTTAGTTGATACCGCAGAATCTATGGGACTAGTTAATAGAACTGGCGCATGGTATCAGTTAGATGACGGAATAAAAATACAAGGTCGTGATGGTTTTATAGAACGTGTTAAAGAAGACTTAGCACTACAAGAACAAATTAAGGCAAAAATAATTAATGCTTGAGCAAAAGTTTACCGTATATCCTGGCAAGTGGCCATGTAAAACTTGTGAAGAAGTTGTTACATCTTTAAGATATTGGAGAGAAACTGGGGATACAACATGGATGTGTACACAAAAACATATTTCAAGAGTTAGTCTATTACCTCCAACAAAGAAAGATTATGAGCGAAAAGAACGAAAGTAAAAGAATGGGTGCTAAGCAGCATAAGAATTCTGGTAGAAATACACAGAAGGGTGATGCAACATGGCGTGAATTTGTTGTTGATTTTAAAGAAGTCAGCAAATCTTTTACATTGAACAAAGATGTATGGGCAAAGGCTGTTACTGATTCTATTCAAGCGGGTAGAGATAAATCTCCAGCCATTATTGTAATTCTTGGAGAAGGTAACACAAAAGTAAGACTTGCTATAATTGAAATGAATATGCTAGAACAATTAACAGAGGAGGAATATAATGTCTGAAACAGGACCACAGAAAACAACACTTGATATGGTAAATGGTTTAACAGAGATTGCAGACTATATGCAAGACGAAGAGTTGACCGTTGCACTAACTATGATTGCAAAGATTATCATAAAGCCAGATATTCCCCTTCAGGCTGCTAGTCTTGAAATTGTGAGACTACAAGCCATTGCAGCAAAGATGTCCTTTAAAGCCACTTGGATGGCCAATGTTGACAAATCCGACAGGGCAAAGAAAAACATATACTTTACAGCAGCACAAGCAATAAACGATTTGGTATCAGCGCTTAAATACATAATGCGCTAACCTGCTATAATTAATATAAACAAAGGACAAAAATGGCTAAAAATTTATTAGAACAAGTTATGACTAAAAGCACTAAAAAGAAAGTAACAAACAGCGAAGAAGATGAAAACTTTGTTGAAGGTTTGCCAACTGCTATAAATGCTGGCTATCTTGTTAAAACAAAAACAAGGTTTGTTAAAAAGAATAATTTTTCTGCATCTAGTTTGGCCTATGGCGCAGGTGAGTGTCCAAGGTATTGGACTCTAGCATTTGATGGACAAATTACTTACGATAACTCAGATGCCATGGGCGTAGCAAACAGAACACAAGGAACTCTTGGACATGGAAGAATACAAGAGGCAATAGAGGCTTCTGGTTTACTTGCACAAGATATGGAGTTTGATCCAATACCAAGAAAATATAGTCAACAAACTCATCCAGCAATGGAGTTTAGAGTTAAAACTGATGATCCACCTTTTGACGGGTATGGAGATGTCATGATTGACTACAAGGGTGAAAGACTTGTTGGTGAAATTAAAACAATAAAAAATGAAGAGTTTGAATACAGGAAAATAAATAGACGACCTAAGATGGCTCATCTAATGCAGTTATTGTTGTATATGAAGGTTTGGAAAATGCGTAAAGGTGTTATGATTTACGAAAATAAAAACACTCACGAATTACTTACTTTGCCAGTTGTATTAAGTGAACGCTATCGTGCTTGGGCAGAAGAAGTTTTTGAATGGATGAAATTGGTTTACAAGAATTGGCAAGAAAAACAATTGCCAGAAATTCCTTATCGTTCAAATTCAAAAATTTGTAAAGTATGTCCTATTCAAAAAGCATGTGCTGAAGCAGGAGATGGAACAATTAAGATTAAACCTATGAGATTGTTAAAAGACGAAGTGGATTAATCAATGTGAAACTATGTGAAAGATGCGAGACCCCATTTAAACCAAAAGTAAGTTATCAAATTTATTGTGGAGATGTTTGTAGAGAAGAATCCACCAAAATAAAGATAGCCGAAAGATATCAAATAACTCGTAGACAAAAAAGAATAGGTAAAAAAAGACTTTGTATTGGCGGTTGTAAAGAACAACTTTCAATATATAATGACTCTGGCTTTTGCCCTAACTGCAATATAAATAAAAAAGAAGTAGACAAAATGTTAAAACAACTAAAGGGATTTTTTGACTATGAACAAGAATAATCCAAAAACAATTTGCGCTATTGATGCAAGCACTACAAGTCTTGCCTTTGCATTATTTAACAATAAAAAACTTACCACAGTTGGAAAAATAAAATTTGAAGGAAATACAAACTATCAAAAAGTAATGGATGCATGTGCAAAAACAAAAGCATTTTTTGAATACTCTGGCGGTTTTGAAGCAATTGTAATAGAGCACACAGTTTTTATGAATAGTCCAAAAACTGCTGCAGATCTTGCACTTGTTCAAGGAGCATTACTGGGAGCAGCAGGCTTAACTGGAACAAAACAAATAGGAACAGTAGCACCAATTACTTGGCAAAATTATTTAGGAAATAAAAGATTAACAAAAGAAGAACAAATAAATATTAGGGCAAAAAATCCAGGCAAGTCAGACTCTTGGTATAAATCTTATGAAAGACAGATTAGAAAAGAAAGGACTATTAAGTTAATTGAAATCAACTACGATAAAAGTATTAACGATAATGACGTTGCTGATGCTTGTGGTATCGGCCATTGGGCTATTAATAACTGGAATAAAGCAATGAGAGTGGAGGAATAATGCCAGAGTTAAACGCTAACATACCACCAATTGAGTGTTATGTACGTGGTAATTTTTTAAGAGATCAAGAAGATAGTCATGACAAATATTTTCCATGTGTAATTTTTGGTGTGTCTAGTATTAAAAGTAGAAGCCCTTTATTTCATTTCTTAATGGAAGATGGAGGAATTTGGTGGAGAATGCCAATCAATGCATTCTGCACAAAGCCAGGAGTTCCTGAAGAGCCAATCTACAACCTTGTGCTTTGGAACTCTTTTAGTCCACACATAGCAGTTACAAAATTTGAAAACTTAAGTAACATGAGAATGTCTTACATAGACAGAAATAAAAATAATATTGGTGGAAAATATTTATTTACTTTGGATTGGCATAATCCAGAAAGTAACATTCTGGATGATGGATATTCAGAAAGTCCAGGGCAACACAAATGTGGTCATGTTATTCAAAGAGATGATGGAAATTTTGCGGTACAGCCTAATAACCGTATTAGATTAAAAGAACCATCATTCGTAACCAAGAAAGATCTAGTAATACAAAGACTTATAAATACAAATAAGTGGGATGTTGAAAGTTACGATAAATGGGTTTTAGAAGACTCAAATGCGTATGACTATGATATTTCTGAGACAGAAGTTGACAAATAATACTATGGCTGCTAAACTATATACAAGCGAGGCTTGGCTCCGTAAAAGGTTTGTTATGGACAAAAAGTCTCCACAAGATATTGCCAAGGAGTGCGGGACTAGTGTTGAAACTATCTATGTATACCTTGCAAAATTTGGATTTAGGAAATCAAAACGATGATACCTAAAATTATTTGGCAAACACATAAAGAAGAATATGAAAAATTACCAAAATACATAATAGAATGTATTGATACTTGGAAAACAATAAATCCAACATTTGAATATAGATATTTTGATGATAAGGATATGGATAGTTTTATATTAAAATATTTTGGAAAAGAATGGTTAGAAATTTTAAACAACTGCCCTATTAAAATTATGAAAGTTGATACTTGGAAGTATATGATTTTATACGTGTATGGTGGTGTTTATATTGACATTGACTATATTTGTAGTTTGCGAATAGAAGAATGGCTAGATGAAAATAATAACTTGGTTATTTTTCAAGACGATAGGTTTCCAGAATTTACTCAAGCAATATTTGCTTCAGAACCTAAAAATATTATTTTAGAAGAAGTATTAAGATTAACTAAAAATGATTTATTAAAAATAAATTACAAAAAAGAAATTATTAATGTTGGAAGATTAACAGGGTATAAACAATTTAGTATAGCAATAGACAATGTTTTACAATTAAAAAATAAAGAAAGGGCTGGGCTTATTAGTAATTATGAAGATTTTAATAATTTAGATATTGTTAAAAATATGAAAATACATACTCCATATTTTAAAAAATGGGATAGATTTAATAAAAAAAATCCATTATTTTATTCAGTTCATGGAAGACTATCATGGGAAAATAACTATGGCAATTGGTTAGAATTACAAGAAGAAAAAAACAATAACTTAAGGAAAAATAATGTCTAAATTAACTGCAGTATATAAAGATGTTAAAGATTTTAAATGTGACGATCTCTATCTTCAATCAATTGGGGCGCCATCGGGCAACTTAATTTGGCAAACATGTCATTCTATAGCCCAAATGCTTATACAAAAAAACATAGCATATGGCGATTCTGCATTTGATCCTGTAAGAATTTTTAGCAAGTCTGATCCAGCAGAACAACTTAAAGTTAGAATTGATGACAAACTAAGTCGTCTTATGAAAGGCACAGACTATCCTGGAGACAACGATATTGACGATCTAATAGGATATTTAGTTTTGTTAAAAATAGCAAAGGAAAAAAATGTCAACTGAAACAGAACTAATTGAGCATCTTGATGAAGTTAACAAAGTAGTTACAGAATATCTTAAAGGCCAAGATCCAACAAAAATTTCTAAAGAATTAGATATTCCTCGTACTCGTGTTGTTTCGTTAATCAATGAGTGGAAGGTTATGGCATCTGCAAATGATGCAATTCGTGCTCGTGCTAAAGAAGCACTTGCTGGAGCAGATACGCACTATACTAAACTTATTACAAAGGCTTATGAAGTAATTGATGAATCAAGCATGACTAATAATCTTAGTGCAAAGACTCAAGCGATTAAGTTGGTAATGGATATTGAGAAATCTAGAATTGAAATGTTACAAAAAGCAGGACTCCTAGAAAATAAAGAACTTGCAGAAGAGATGGTTGAAATTGAAAGACGACAAGAAGTTCTTGTTGAAATCTTAAGAGACATTGCCTCAACCCATCCAGAGGTTCGTGATTTAATTATGAGACGTCTTTCTCAGATTGCTAAAGAAGGAGAGGTAATCACAATTGTCCAAGATGTTCAATGATTTTTTAGAAGTTTTAAAAGAAAATCAATTTGATGAAATTCCAGTAGACGCAAAAACATTTGTTGAGTCTGCGGATTATCTTGGCCAGCCAGAATTATCTTTAATTCAATATGAAATTGTAGAAGCAATGAGTCAAATTTATCGTAAAGAAGAACTACAAGAAATATTTGGATCTGTTGCTGGTGCTCAATATTTTGATAAATACACTAAAAATGAAATTATTTTACAACTTGGAAAAGGATCTGGAAAAGACTTTGTATCAACAGTAGCCTGTGCATATATAGTTTATAAACTCTTATGCCTTAAAGATCCTGCTAGGTATTATGGAAAACCAAGCGGGGATGCAATTGATATCATCAACGTAGCCATTAACGCACAACAAGCAAAGAACGTATTCTTTAAAGGATTTAAAACTAAGATAGAAAAATCACCATGGTTTGCAGGAAAATATAATGCAAAGGCTGATAGTGTTGAATTTGATAAATCAATCACAGTTTACTCTGGACACTCAGAAAGAGAATCGCATGAAGGTTTAAACTTATTACTTGCAGTTCTTGATGAAATTTCTGGTTTTGCATCTGAAGTTGGAACTGGCAATGAGCAAGGTAAAACTGCAGAAAATATCTATAAAGCATTTCGTGGATCTGTAGACTCTCGTTTTCCAGATTTAGGTAAAGTAGTATTGCTTTCATTCCCTCGTTACCCAGGCGACTTTATTTCTAAAAGATATGAAGATGTTATTGCAGAAAAAGAAACTATTGAAAAGAAACATCTCTTTATTATGAATGAAGACCTGCCACATAATGACCCAAACAATCAATTTGAAATTTCATGGGAAGAAGATACAATACTTTCTTATAAAGTTCCAAAGGTTTTAGCACTTAAAAAACCAACTTGGGAAGTAAACCCTACTAGAAAAATAGATGATTTTAAATTAGCATTTTACACAGACCTTGGAGATGCCATGATGCGCTTTGCATGCACACCAACATTTGCATCAGATGCATTTTTTAAACAAAAAGATAAATTAGAAAAGTGTATGACATTAAGAAACCCAGTTGATAACTTTAGAAGGTTTGACGAATCATTTAAACCTGATCCAGAAAAAATATATTATATTCATGCTGACCTTGCACAGAAGCATGACAAGTGTGCTGTAGCAATTGCTCACGTAGATAAGTGGGTAAATATTCAGGTTATCAAAGATTATCAACAGGTAGCGCCAATGGTTATTGTTGATGCAGTTGCTTGGTGGGAACCAAAAGCAGAAGGTCCAGTTAATTTATCAGAAGTAAAACAGTGGATCATTAATTTACGCAGACAAGGCTTTAACATTGGAGTTGTTTCATTTGACCGTTGGCAGTCATTTGATATTCAGCAAGAATTAAAAGCGGTAGGCATAAAGACCGACACCGTATCTGTTGCTAAAAAACATTATGAAGACTTGGCAATGATGGTATATGAAGAGAGAGTTGCAATACCAAGAATTCCTTTGTTACTGGAAGAAATGTCAGAACTTAAAATTATGAAAAATACTAGAGTTGACCATCCACGTAAAAAATCTAAGGACCTGGCAGATGCTGTATGTGGCGCTGTTTTTGGAGCAATATCACATACGCCTAAAGATTCTAACCATGAGATTGAGATTCATACTTGGTCTACCTCTACACGACTTGCAGAGAAGCAGAAGGCTATGGTAGAATTAGACAACAGGGAAATGCCTAATGATGTTAGAGATTTTCTTGACAGATTAAATATAATATAAACTAACAAGGAGAATAATGAATTCATTTAAAAAAATCGCTTTAGTTATGGCTGCAGCCGTGACAAGCACATTTTTTGTTGCAATTCCACAGGCTCAAGCAGCGGTAACTAACGGATATGTATTATCCGATTCGTTGGCTGCAGGTGCTCGTGGTGTAACAGTATTAGCAGACACAACCAAAGCAGAGGCTGGAGTTAATGCTGTAGTCGTATTAACCACTAGTGATACTTTGGCTGCAACAGCAGACGATAACGTAACGTTAGAAGTTGCTGGTCCTGCATCATTTACTGACTACACAGCAGCAGGATCAAACCCTACAGGGGTTACGCTTACTAGTTTAGGTAAGTTATTTACATTTACAGCAACCACAACCGCAGCAGTAAACTTACCAACAAACGTTAAGTTAACTGTTAATGGTGCAGGCACTGTAACTGTAACTCAAAAGAAGAAGGTTGGAGCAACCACTTCTACAATTGATATTAAAACAATTTATGCAGGAACAACTGCAAAGACAAATGTTTTGTCTGTAGCAGATTCTTATGTTCGTGTACAAGATACATCAACAGCAGGAACTCTAACATCTAGCGTAGATGTTGCTACTGCAACTAGTGTTACAAATACTGGCACAGGATATATTAATGTTCGTGCAATGGATGCTTATGCAGCACAACTATCAACTAGTGGTGTAATTCAAGCAAGCGCAACTGGTGGTGCGGTAGTAGCATGGGATGGTGCTCCAAGCACACAAGTTAATGCAGCAGCCAAAACTGGTACTGCTGGAGTTTTATATGTAGTTCAAGGAACTGCAAATGAAAACAAGCCAGTAAATACAACAGTTACAATTACATTTAATGGCACAGTTCTTGCAACAAAGACCATTACATTTACAGGTCGTGCAGCATCTATTCTAGTAACTGGAGTAGACATTGCACAATCTAACGGAGCACGTACAGGAACCTATGACTTTGTAGTCAAGGATTCTGCTGGTAATCAGTTGGCTAGTATTACTCCAAGTGCTGATGCAACCAAGTACACATCTCAAGTAACATCTGTTTCTGTAGGTGGGGCATCATCTGCTACTGCCGTACAAACAGGTGGTTGGACATGTGCTTCAACATCAGGTTCAGCAACAGTACGTCTTTCATATACCCACACAGATGCAACAGTTATTTATTCAAATGACTTTATTGCAGCATGTGCTAGCGGTGTAAATAAGTACACAGCAACTCTTGATAAAAAAGAGTACAAGGCTGGAGAAATTGCAACACTTACAATCTCAGCAACAGATATTAATGGTGCTAAGGTTTACGGAGCAGCAACTCTAGGCGCTGGTGTAGTAATTTCAGGTGGACAGTTAACAGCAGTTTCTGCTGCAACTTCTGCAGATGCATTTGATGCCAATGGATCAAGATTAATTAAATTTACAGTAGGTAATACTGCTGGATCATATAATTTAATTGTAGATCTACCAGCATACGTAGCAACTGATTCAGCAAAGGTAGTTTCTTACTCCGTTGTTGACTCTTCAGGCTCAGTATCTAATGCTCAAATTTTGCAATCAATCGTTGCACTTATTGCAACAATTAACAAGCAAATTGCAGCACTACAGAAATTGATTCTCGCAAAGAGATAATTTCTTAATAAAATTAGAGGGTAGATTAATTTCTACCCTCTTTTTTATTGCATTAAAATGGTATAATTACTAATATAGTTATACATTGGAGATGCCCCTTAATTGAGTAAATTAAAACGAAGACTATTAATAGCCTTTGGGGTAGGTTTATGCGTAACAATTTTTGGAATAATGGCACCAGACCATGCTGGCGCTACAGAAAATCAAGAACAAGTTGTTGTAAGTCCTGCTCAACAAGCAGTTAACTCTGCCCTTTCTACTGCTACAACAGAGGTCCAGCAAGCGATTACAGCCACAAACAACGCCTTAGTAGAGGTAACACAAGCACAAACCGAATATTCCCAAGCCCAATCTGTCACGGCAGAAATAACATCAAAAATATCTTTGGCTAATACAGAAATAAATAATGTTCAAACTGCTATTAATACTATTAGTAATATTGATTTATCTGTTACAGCAGTAGATCAAAGTTCTCAGATAGTTCAAGATGCAAAGACTACGGTAACTACTGCAACTACCGCTATAAATAATATAGCCACACAAATAACAGAGGCTCAAACAGCAATATCTGAAGTTGTAGTTGCAAAGTCAGAAGCAGTGTCATCACAGTCAACTGCTCAAACCGAACTAACCCAAGCAAACATAGCAATTGATAATGCTCAAAATGCTGTAAATGCATTACAGGCAACAATTGGAACCAGCACAAATGTTTTGGCTGGCGTTGATGATGCTGGAGTTAGAATGAATTTACCCTTCAATCTATTAATGGGACAGACTTTATATAATAATGTTTATGTAGGATCAAATGCAACAATTACCTTTGGTGTAAATGAAGGACAAAATTATTATTCAACTCCAAATGCTCCATCTGTGTCTATTGCTGGATGGGACTGGACAACTTGGAGTACAGGAACAGGAATTACTTATGCAACCACTGGAACAAGTTTAGATATTGCTTGGGATCTTCGTCCTTATCCACAACGAGATGCTTCTACACAAATGGTTCAAGTTAGATTTAATGCTGATGTAAATCCAACTAATGGGGCATGGATGGCAGATGTTACTGCTACTGGTCCAATTCCAAATGGTGCTAGATTTAATTATAGACAAACAACTGGTGGTGCAGTAACTAATATTATAGATACAAACCCTGGATCAGGTTTTGCTGGACAAATAAGTCAAGGTGCATCATTTACTCCATATATAGATCCAAATACATCAACTGTTCAAGCAGCAGTAGATGCAGCAAATGCAACAATTACTCAACTTAATCAAAGTCTTTCTCCAGTTGTTGCACAAAATGCATCAAATACTGCTGCATTAAATGCTATTAATATAACATCATTAAATAATACAGTTAACTCTGCTATATCAACAAAAAATACTTTACAGACAACATTAAATACAAGAACCATAACATTAACTAATGCTATTAACAATAATATTCCAACTCCTGCTCCAATACTTGCAGAGCCTATTATTGAAGGAACTACGGTTATTATTGCTCCAGAACTACCGACAGGATATACAGCAAATACTTGGTTTTATCAAGTTATAACAAATGATCTAACAGCAGCAAATCCTTATACTGGAGGAACATACAATACAGATGGAGCGCCAGAATCTATTCAATTAACTGGTTTGACAGAAGGTGCTACATATATTATTAGAGTTGCTAACTGGTCTGGTCCATTAAGTGATTATTCAGAAATTATAATTTCAATCCCCTCTCCAAGTGCAAGCCTAAATACTGGTGGAATAACTTATGAGCCTATTTATAATCCACCAGTAGATATCCCTACAGATATCCCTACAGATATTCCAACAGATATCCCTACAGATATTCCAACAGATATCCCTACAGATATTCCAACAGATATCCCTACAGATATTCCAACAGAATTAGCAGATATGACTTCAGATCAAATTCAAGCAGTTGTTGAAGATTTAATTAACAGCGGACCAGTCACAGAATCAGATGCTGCAGCAATACTAGATGCTTTAATAGCAGATGGAAATATATCAATAAGCGAAATATCAAATTTAACATCTAACTTAACAGATGGTGGAATTACAGCAACTGAATCAGCATTAATTGTAGATGCTCTTACAGCAGATGGTGTAGTAACAAATTCAGAAGTCACAGCATTAGTTGAAGTCCTTGTATCTGAAGGTGGATTGTCTGCAAGTGAAGCAGCCTTAATTGTAGATGCATTATCTGCAGATGGAAATATTACTACTTCAGAAGTAAATAACTTATCAGACGCTTTAACACAAGATGGAGTATTTACATTAGCAGAAAAAGATTTAGTAGCAGAGGTATTAGTTATATCTGCAGATGGAGGAGCAGTAACTGCTGCCAACATAGAAGCGGCGGGATTAGAATATCGTGATCTTCCTCCTACAATTCCAGTAGAGGTAAGAGAAGATGCAAGCGGTAATCCTGTAGTTATTACTGCAGAAGTAGCCTCTGCACTGCTTGTATTAGAAAGTCCAGCAGCATTATTAGGAGCAGTTGCTACTTGTTTTAATCCAGATGAGGCAATTGAAGGTTTGACAGAAGAGCAAAAATGTGAATTAGGCAAAGCACTACTTAATATAGGTGCCGATATGTCTATTCCAGAACGTAAAAAAGCAGAAGATATTGTGGTTGTAACGATAATTGCTGGTCAATTAATTGTTGCTACTGCACCTAGAAGAAGGAGAAACTAAAATGAAAAAGTTCAAAGAATGGGGCATGGCAGCCCTAAACGAAAACTTTACATTTCTTGGCTTCTTTGTAGCATGGGTGGTTTTAGAGGGAAGCGCAAAGACGGTGGTTGGGTATGTAACCCTAGCATCAGTAGCCATATGGTTTGCAACCATAGGAATTCGTAAAGAAGACTAATAGTCTTATCTAATAATACTATAATTCATTTTTTAATGTATAGTATAATATTAGTATGAAAAGATTGACGTCAGCCCTACTTTGCGGTATACTTGTAATAAGCCTTTCTGCTTGTTCAAGTCGTTACAGGTATGCCTGTCAAGACCCAGCAAACTGGAAAGAAGCAACATGCAATCCGCCAGTATGTGAAGCAAACGGGGTATGCACAAAAGATTTAGTAAAGGAAACTGACAATGGGTAAAAGAAGGACGCAAGCAGAACTAGATGGTTTACTTAAATTTATTCTAGGTCTTACTTTAGGGTCAATTTTATTTTTTACAACAATGGGTATTTTATATGCCCTCGTTTTTGTTGAGCAACCATTAACTGGTCAATCCGAAAACGACAAAATGTTTTTTAATGTTCTTGGTAGCGTAGCAACATTTATTACTGGAACACTTGCAGGTATTTTAATTGGTCAATCTGGTGCAAAAGATATTATGGATGCACAGTTGTCTAACAAGGAAATGGATTCTAAAAATACATTAGCAGATAAAAAACTTGAATCAGAAATTGATGAAGCAAAAGCACGGAGATTAAACAAACCTGATGGCGCAATGCCAGAGGAACAACCCGTTGATGCAAATTGGGATAAATAATGGCGGAGCAAGGTACAGCAACACGTCTTATTGAAGTTGCTACTGCAGAAGTAGGAACTGTTGAAGGTCCTAAAGATAATGAAACCAAGTATGGTAAGTTTACTAAAGCAGATTTTCAGCCATGGTGTGGATCATTCGTTAACTGGTGTGGCAATGAGGCTGGAGTAAAAATTCCAAATACCGTTTACACTCCAGGTGGTGCACAAGCATTTAAGAAAGCAAACTCATGGATTGATGGTGATTTAGCAGATCCAGAGCCAGGAGATATTGCATATTTTGATTTCCCATCTGACGGGGTAGACAGAATTAGCCACGTAGCAATAGTAGTAGCAGACAATGGAGATGGAACAGTTTGGTGTGTTGAAGGAAATACTTCAGGAGATCCAAAGGGCAGCCAACGTAATGGTGGAGAGGTTTGTAAAAAACTTCGTGCTTTTAAGAAAAACAAAAAAGGAATTATGGTTTCAATTGTAGGGTTTGGTAGACCAAAGTTTGGTTCTGCCCCTGCAGGAACTGCTAAAAAATCTCAAAATAAACCAAAAACATGCTCAACATGTGGTCAAACTATTAAATAAAGGTGTTTGAATAAGCAATAACGCTTTGATATAATTAAAGTTATACTCTGAGGGGGAAACTATGACCGTACTTGCTGTTGTGCGTGATCACGCAACTAATAAAATATATATGGCTGGTGATCGTGGTGCCTCAGATGACAATACAATTCTTCCATTAACATCTCCAAAGGTTTGGAAACTTGGTCCATATTTGCTTGGATATGCAGGAGCACTAGATGGAGAACGTATTAGATATAATTTTAATCCATATGTTCCAGATATAAAAGATTTAGATAAATTTATGCAAACTAAGTTTATTAAACAACTTAGAAATTTTTATGAAGATTGGTGGGTAGACACTACTAAAGAAGGTGATCTAGGTCTTATTATTTGTATTAAAGGTCAAATATATGAACACAATGCTATTGACATGTCCCTGTCAAAATATAATTTAGATTATTTGGCAATGGGTTCAGGAGCAGAGTATGCTTATGGATACCTATTTGCTACAGAAAAATCTAAAAACCCTCGTAATCGTGTTGTTGGAGCAGTAAGCGCAGCAATAAAATTTAGTCCAACCTGTATGGGTCCAGTTGACGTGGTAAGTGTATGAAAAAAATAATAAAAAAAATTAAAAAATATTTTTATATTAAAAAAATAAAAAAACAAGATAAAAAAACAAAATATGTATACTAATAATTTTGATTATTGGAGTCACATTCAAGATTTTTCTGAAAATTTTAATTCTAAATCATTTTCAGTAGGTCATAACATAAATTATGAAAAAAATTTATTAGGGTTTCGTTGTGATGAATTTATAACAACTCATAAAGGCAAGCATCTGCTTTTTTCTGGATGCTCTCATACATATGGAGTTGGTTTAAAAAAAGAAGAAGTTTGGGCTTATAAAGTTTATGATAAAATAAGTAAAATAAATAGTTGTTCTGGATATTTCAACATTGCAGAAGGAGGAAATAATATATCAAATTCTATTTTAAATATATTTAAATATTGTAAACAATTTGGCAATCCAGATTTAATATTTATTAACTTACCAAGTCACTCAAGATTTTTTAATTATAAAAAAGATGAATCTTCCTATCGCCTAATAAATTATAAAGAATTTGATGATATGTACTATATTATAAAATTAATAAATTATAATTATTATTTTATGCTTGAACAATATTGTAACACTAACAAAATAAAATTATTTTCATTTAGTTGGGACGTTGATAAAAACAGAACACCATTTTTTGAAACAACAAATAATCTTTTTAATGAGTATAAATTTAAAACTTTTCATTTTATTGATGAATCAATTTTATTTGACAATTTGTTTTCTTTAAAACAAAAATATGATAATGAATTTTTTGATAAAGCAAGAGATGGACAACACCGAGGCACTGGGACGCACATGTTTTGGTCAGATTTTATTTATAATAAATATTTAGAAAGTTTTAACAAATGATAATTCTTGGTATAAACGAAACATCTCATGATGCGTCAGTGTCATTACTTGAAAATGATAAAATTTTATTTGCAGGGCATGCAGAAAGATATAGCAAACAAAAAAATGACTGGTATATCAATGATAGTTTAGTAAAAGATGCTTTGCAGTATGGCACACCAGATTACATTGCCTACTATGAAAAGCCTCTCCTAAAGGCCTCCAGACTGGCTTTAAGGGGTGGATCTGGAGAATGGAAACCAAGGTTTGATCTTCCTGGCATTCCAAGAAAATCTTTTAGTCATCACTATTCTCACGCAGCAGCAGGATACTATACTAGCAAATTTAATGATGCTGTTGTTGTAGTACTAGATGCAATTGGAGAATACAATACTTCTACAATCTGGACAGGTGAAGGTAATAAAATTAAATTAAAATATAAAAAAAATTATCCAGTAAGTTTTGGATTATTTTATTCAGCCTTTACGCAGTTAATTGGACTTATGCCAAACCAAGAAGAATATATTATGATGGGTATGGCAGCATACGGCGACTGGACAAAACACTATAAAAAAGTTAACGAATATTTCCCTTCACATAATATTCAAAAATATAATTTTCATAAAGGAATTGCCGACTGGGGATGGATTAATTCTGAGCAAGATAAATTTGATATTGCAGCAGCAGTACAAGTAGTATATGAGCAAAGGCTTAATGATTTTATGCGTATGGCAAAAATAATTACTGGTAAAGATAATCTTGTTTTTATGGGTGGATGTGCTTTAAATTCTTCTGCAAACACCTTATTATGGAATATATTTGATAATGTTTGGATTATGCCAAACCCTGGAGATGCTGGAAGTTCTTTGGGAGCAGCAGCAGCACTATATGGCAAACATTTAAAATGGAAAGATCCATACCTTGGCTATGATCTTGGAGGAAAGTATCCTGTTCAGCAAATTGTTGACGGTATATTAAAAGATGGAATTGTAGCAGTAGCAACAGGAAGAGCAGAGTATGGACCAAGAGCACTAGGAAATAGAAGTATTCTTGCGGATCCAAGAGATCCAGAGGTAAAAAATAAAGTTAATTTAATTAAACAAAGAGAGTTGTTTAGACCTTTTGCACCAGTAGTTATGGCAGAGCATGCATCAGAATGGTTTGATATGAATTTTGAAAGTCCATATATGCAATATACAGTAAAATGTTTAAAACCAGAAAAAATACCGTCCGTTGTTCATGCTGACGGAACATCTAGAGTTCAAACTGTAAGTAAAAGTCAGCATTTAGGGCTGTGGACTGTTCTTGAAAAGTTTTATAAGATAACTGGAGTACCAGTTTTACTTAATACTAGTTTAAACATTAAAAGGCAACCTTTGTTTAACGATGAGAATGATATTTATTTATGGGAAAAATATTATAATAACAAGATTATTAGATAGTTATTTGACAGAAATAATTCAATGGTGTATGATTTATATATGGCAAATTTTGATGATATATTAAAAAACTTACAACAAGAAGAATCTAGTTTTAATGAGTTTAAAATTTGGTTAGAAAATGGAATTGAGCGGGGATGGGTAACAGAGCCGTTTTGTAACACTCATGAAGGAGATCCTTATATGAGCGAACCAGAAGCACAAGAGTGGGAAGAGGGCGGAGACCCTTGTCAAGTAGTAATTAAAATAATAAACAACTAGTAGAAAGATTAAAATGAAAAAAATAATTTATGGCTTAACGATTTTATTGTTTTCTGTATTTATAAACCAACCAGCAAATGCAGGTATGAGTGTTGGGCAAATGGTAGGAAGTGGCGTAGTTGAAGCACCACAAGCCCCATCTTTTGCACCCAGCACTGGTGTCCCAACTAATGGATCTTTTGCAGTTGTAGATAGCAATGGTAGTGTGACAAACACGGTCGTTTGTGGTAGTTATTGTGCCAATGGTACATTTGGTCCAGGTGGAGATATGGCTGTGCTTCAAATTCCAAACAGCGATTCTGGAATTTGGTTTGGTCCAAGAACTACAACATATGATAAAGAATCTAAAACTTTTACTGCAACAAATCCAACATCTGAAGAAATTGAAACAATAGATGGAGACTCTTCTACAAAAATTTTTGGTAATAGAACATTAACGTTTGTTTCTGGAAATGTGTTTATAGATTCAAGTGGCAGTCCACAGGGAATTGCGACAGGTTGGTCAGAGAATTCATTGGCAAGTGTTTCTGTAACAAGTAACAATATTAAAGAATCTTTAGACTTGGGCAACAAAAAAACAAGTCAACAAGTGAGAGACTTAATACAAAATTCTAATTTATTATTGTTAAATGACAGAGTGCAAGTATTAATAAACCTACTTGGAAATTGGGTTAAGTAATACAAATGTTGCGAAAGTAACTCAATGGTAGAGTACTACCTTGCCAAGGTAGATGTTGCGAGTTCAAATCTCGTCTTTCGCTCCAAGGCCCTATCTTCTAGTGGTCAGGATACCAGGCTTTCATCTTGGTGAGCAGAGTTCAATTCTCTGTAGGGCTACAAATTCTGATATAATAGTTATATACCTGCCCATAAGGGGGGTATATTAACTTATTCGCTTGAAAGGGGAATAAAATGGTAACACAGTTCGCAATGGATCTATTCAATGATCCTTTTTTTATTGGCTTTAACAGAGAGTTAGGCCGTTTAAGTACAGCACATAAAATAAATTCACAATCATATCCTCCATATGATCTTCTGAAACTAGATGAAGATACATACCGTTTATCTGTTGCTATCGCAGGATTTACTAAAGAAGATATTAATGTTTCAGTAGACAATGGAACCCTTGTAATTAAAGGTGAAATTGTTGAGGTCACAGATGCTGAAGTAGTTCACAAGGGAATTGCTGGTCGTAAGTTTGTACGATCCTTTGCTCTTGGTGAATATATGGAAGTGTCTAGTGCAGAACTAAAAGACGGAATGCTGACAATTAATATTGTTCGTGTTATTCCTGAAGATAAAAAACCTAAAATAATTAAAATCAAATAATAATAACAACCTGGGCATGTTGCAAAACTGCCTATTATTTGATATACTTGTAGTAGAAATTAAAGGAGAGTTTATGCCTAGGTACGATTATAAATGCTCTATATGTTCTTCACAAATTGAGTTTGAAAAAACAATTGAAGAAGATAGGTTTCCAGTATGTTGTAATGAATCTATGCAAAGACTTTGGAGTGCTCCCGCTGCAATTTTTAACGGTAGCGGATTTTATTCAACCGACAACAGAAAGTAGATGTATAATAATACTATGACTAACATTGTTCAAGAACATCCCAGCGTAGTTTCAAAAGAATACATACTAAATGCCAATGATCGTTGTGATAAATGTCAAGCACAAGCCTTGGTTAGAGTTAAAGGTATATCAGGACAATTAACATTCTGTAATCATCATTATGAAAACATAATGAATAATCCTGAATCACACAATAAGATGATGGCTTTTTTAGTAGAAATTCTTGATGAGCGTGAAAAACTTATTAAAGACAAAAAAATAGGGGGAATATAATGTATGAGTATTTTGTAAAAGAAGTAAAAAATGTTGTTGATGGAGATACTATTGATGTTGTTATTGATTTAGGTTTTGATATTTTGTTTGCATCTCGTGTTCGTTTGGCTGGTATTGACACTCCAGAGTCACGCACAACTGATAAAGCAGAAAAGGCCCTTGGTCTTGAAGCAAAAGAATATTTAAAAAAATATCTTAAAGATGCAAAATCTGTAGTAATTCGTACAGAAAAAATGGATTCTTCAGAAAAGTATGGTCGTATTCTTGGCTGGGTCTATGTTAATGGAGAGTCCGAATCGGTCAATAATAAAATGATTAATGATGGTTATGCTTGGGGATACCTTGGTGAAACTAAAGTTAAAGACTTTGATGCATTAAAAAAGGCTAGAGTTAAATCTGGTAAATAAAAAATATGACTAATGATGACGAATGGAATGAGTCACACATTGGTTTTGTTGGATTGCCAAGACCATTTTCAAAAGTTTTAAAACAACATCAAGTAAGGCATGCCTTGGCTCCAAAAACACCAATACCTTGGCAATCTAGAGCACAAAATAATCAAGATGGTTTTTTAAGAATAGTACAAGAAAATGAAGATATTGTTTATTCTAAAAACCTATGCTCTTATTGTGGAGTAAAAATAAATAATGATGAGAATGTTATTAGATGGAAAAATAAAGAATTAAATAAGATAAAACATGATGGAAGATTTGTTTTATCAGATATACACCCACTGCATTTAACCTGTATGAAACAAACAAGGGTATACTGTCCAGGAATGAAGAAAAAAAAAGAAGAAGAATTTGAGTATGGGAAATATATAGATTTAGAAAAAAATGCAAAAACAGAAAGAGAGTTTGTGCTTAAACTAATGATAGAAAATTTTATTAATGTTTTTTATTTTACTGCAGATTGGTGTCAACCATGCAAAAATATTAAACCAATAATAAAAGAAATAAATAGAGAAAAAGTTGGATTAAAATTTCATATGATTGATGCAGACATAGAACAAGAGTTGGCTAAAAAATTTAAAATTCAGTCCTTACCAACCTTCATAATTATTAATCAAGGCAAAGAAATACAAAGACTAACGGGGTTACAAACAAAAGAAAAATTGCAAGAGTTTTTAACTTTTGCTGAAATGGGGAACCATGAAGAAGTTATTAAAAAGGATGTTTAATCCAGATGGGAAAAACATGAGTTCAGATGAAAATGAAATGATTGAAAAATTAATCCTTGAAGGAGCACTTGAGGTTGCTGGTGTTGATTCTGAAGATGGCTCATTGCTATATTCATTTACCTCCAAAATTGAGCAGGTAATGCCAGAACTTTATCACGATCACCTTAATAAAGTTAATGCTGAAATACTTTCATTATGGGAAAGAGGATATGTAGACATAGACTTTTTAGCAAAAGAGCCAATAGTAACAATTACAAATAAGTCTTTTGATCCTGTAGAAATGTCAAAACTACGTAAGCAAGACGTCTGGGCTATAGAAGAACTTAAACGCCTAACCCGTAAGAAATAACTCTGATATAATCGTTATATAACCTAGGAGGTTTGATATGCCAGCAGGAAAAGGAAAGCCAGCAGGAGGATATCATGCAGGAGCCAAAGGCTCTTATGGATGCAATGGATTTCCAACAGTAAGTGCAGACGGAACAGTTCATGGATGCCATCCAACAAAAGCACAAGCACAAGCACAGGCTCGTGCTATTTTTGCTAGTACTGCACAAAAATTTATTTCTATTATAGAAAAATCAATGCCTAAAGAAGGTGATTTTGTTATTGCATCTGGTGAAGATGAAGTTTATGTTGGAATTATTCAATATGTAATGACAGATGGTATGTTTGGAATAGAATATTCTGATTATTCTTTAAAAGCATCAACAGAAGAACCAGTAGTTTTAGTTCGTATTCTTGAATTTGAAGAAGGTTATGGATGGGATGAAACTGAAAATTTAATTGGCGTAAATGCTTCTATGATAACAAAAATTGAACCATTATTTATTCCAGATCTTCAAAATAATAGTGCTATAAATTCAGAAGTTGCCATGACAATGAATGATACTCAAATTGGTAAAGCAAAAAAACCAAAGTATGAAGATTTTATTAAACCAAGAAGTGGTGGTAGTGAACCATCCAATCCAAAACTTTATGCAGCAGTTGTACAAGCAGCAAAAGATAAATTTGATGTTTATCCATCTGCCGTTGCTAACTCTTGGGTAGTTCAAGAATATAAACGTCGTGGTGGTACATATAAATCAAAATTAAAATCTACAACAAAAAATATTTGGGGCGGAGCATTTGATCCTCTGACATTTGAAAAATAATGTCTAATAAATCTTCTGCTTCTTATTATTCAAATCATGCATTTAATCCAATGCAAATTAAAAATGGTAGAATTGTTCGTTTAAGAAAAGACGGTAGCATTAAAGCGGACTTAGGTCCATACATAGTAAAACATAAAAAGGTGGTAAATAATGGCAAATAAAGAACAAAAGGGTAATGCTAATAAAAAGAAAGAGCCAAAGATGACTCTTAAAGAAAAACGTGCTGCCAAACAAGAAAAGAATAATAAGAAAAATGGCTGATACATACACTCCTACATCTGGCATGAAGGCTGCTGCTCGTCGTGCTTTAAAATGGAAAGCAGATGGCAAGGCTAAAGGAGCAGGAACTCCAGTAGGCTGGGGTCGTGCAACTGATATTGTAAATGGATCGGCAATGTCTCTTAGTACTGTTAAAAGAATGTATTCTTTTTTCTCACGTCACGAGGTAGATAAAAAAGGTAAGGGATTTTACGATGGTCCAGAGTTTCCGTCCAATGGAAGAATTATGTGGGATGCTTGGGGTGGAGATGCAGGATTTTCGTGGAGCCGTGCAATTACACAAAGAGAAAAGAAAAAACTAGAAAAGATTTGGCAGGGAACTGCCTTTGATTTAAGAAAGTAAGGGGCAATGCAGAATTTAGAAAAAAATGAATTGATTCAACTGGTAGGATTTTATAAGCAAAAACTATCTGACGTAGAACTAGAGTCATTAAAACTACAACTTGAGGTTAATAAACTTAACTCTATGGTTTTAAATTTAAGCCAAGGACCAGTTAAAAAAACTAAATAATATGGAATATTTATTAGTTATAGGCTTGACATTGTTGTCTTATTGGTCTATAATTAAAATATCAAACAAAAGAAGAATGATATTTTTAAACAAAAATAAATATAGACAAAGTTCTATTTATGAAATAGTTAAAGATGTTGTTCCAAAGCAAAGGTTTGATAAGCCTAAAGTTATAACGCAATCTCAAAGACATATTCAAAAAAATATGTTAAGAGTCGTAATAGCAGAAGGAAGTGCATACTGGATATTGAATAATGTTTTTTATACTGCAAATGCTATAAATGGCAGAGTAGATGAAGAAACAATAAAACCATTAGATATTGAAAATATGCCAACAAAAGAATTAGACAAGATGTTATCAATACTTGATGACTTAAAACAAGGGGCGGAACCAAATGATAGTGGCAGTACAAGGAACAAAGGAATTTAACGACTATAACGTATTCCTTCGTGCCATGAGCGTTGCTTTATCTGGCATGAAAGATGGAGATAATGATTTTATTATTTACTCCGCTGGCCCATCAAGAATAAATCACTTTGTTTCAGAGTTTTCTAATTTATCAGAACGAGGAATGAAAGCAAGAGGCAAAAAGATTAAGTTTTATAATGCTGCGCCAATATGGTTAAGTGAAAATATAAATCAAATTAATTATTTTGTTTTTTTAAGTCGTCCAAAAGAATCAAAATCAAAATTAGTTTTAGTTGCAGAAGCCAACAATATTGATGTTGGTCTTTTTAGGTATTAGGAGAATAAAATGATTATTAGAAGTTTAAATACAATGGAAAAAATTATAAATAAAAATAAAAATCTATTATGGCTTGGATGGGATGTAGTTGATTTAAAAGAATCGGATACTGCAAAAACATCTCCTATGGGCATTAGAGTAAAAGATAAATGGTATTTGCATAGAATTTATAAACCTGGTCGTAATGGTTGGGACATACCAAATAAGTATAAGGATTAGTCTTGAAGCAGCATTTGTGGAAAGACGAAGCCTTGTGTTTAGGAATGGACAACAACGCATTTTTTGATAAATATGAAGATCATGAAGGATCTAGAAGAGATGTTGACGCACTTTGCAAACAGTGTCCAGTAAAAAAAGTATGCTTTGCAAATGGCATATCTGGAAAAGAGTGGGGCGTCTGGGGCGGAGTTTATTTAGAAGGTGGAGAAGTCTCAAGAGAGTTTAATAAACATAAAACAAAACAAGACTGGTCAAATACTTGGCAAGCCTTAACAATGGAATAAAATATGAAAAATAAACTACCAAATAATTTAAATTTAATTTCTATTTCTGGGTGTGGTCATTCTGGAACTACACTAACAGCAACTGTTTTAGGTGCACACAAAAACTTATTATTAATTCCAACTGAAACAAGGATGTTCCTTGACGAATCATACGATATTAATAATTTTATTTTTAATAACTATTCAGATAAAGAAACTATGGTCATAGAAAAAACTCCAAACCATCTATATGTTTTAGATAAAATAAAAAAAGAATATCCAGATACTAAGTTTATATTAAATATAAGAGACCCAAGAGACATAGTCTCATCACTTTATAGCAGGTTTGAAGATTGGAATAAGTCAATTGATAGGCTTAAAAAAGACTTTGAATATGTAAAAAAGTTTTATTTATTTGGACATTTAGTTAAATATGAAGACATTGTTAATAACTTTGAAGATACCTTTATTGATATTTGTAAATATATAAAAATAGATTTTGATGAAAATATGTTAGAGTATTATAAATATGCTCCAAATTGGTACGGAGTAGAAAATCCAAAAGATAGTGATGGAAAAGACAAAGTATATAAAAATAATATTAGTAATCACGAAATAAGACGATCTTGGCAAGTAAAGCAACCGCTTTTTGACGGTACTGGTAGATGGAAAAAAGAACTAAGCAGTAGTCAGATAGACGATGTAGTAAAAAATATTGGAGAAATGGCCAACTTCTTTGGGTATACTATATAATGGTTATGGAGAAAAAATGATTATACAAATAATTGGACTACCTGGCTCTGGTAAAACGGAACTAGCAAAAACCCTTAAAGAGCGTATCAATGCTATTCATCTTAATGCAGATGAAGTACGTGCAACAGTTAACTCTGATCTTGGATTTACCGTTGAAGATCGCATAGAGCAGGCAAGGCGTATGGGGGCTATGGCAAGACTTATTGCTAATCAAGGAGTTGCTCCAGTTATTGTAGACTTTGTTTGCCCAACAGATGCGACAAGAGAAGCATTTGGTAAACCAGATATTTTAATTTTTATGGATACAATTAAAGAAGGCAGATTTAAAGATACAAATAAGATGTTTGTGGCACCAAAAGAATTTGACTTCATGTTTTCTGATCATGAAAAAGATTCATACGAAAAAGCAAGTTTAATTATTTCTTTGTTTGAACTACATGATTGGTCTGCACCAACAACACTTATGCTTGGTCGCTATCAACCATGGCATGAAGGGCATCATGCTTTGTATTTACAGGCTGGAATGAGAACAAATCAAGTACTACTTGGAGTACGTAATACACATAATACTAGCAAAAAGGATCCACTTACATTTGATGAAGTAAAGGGTTATATTGCTAAGGATGAGTTTATGAAAGATGCAATGGTATTGCGTTTGCCAAACATTACTAACATTGTCTATGGCCGTGACGTGGGATATAAAATTGAACAAGTAGATTTGGGGGTAGACATTCATGCTATTTCGGCTACTGAAAAACGTCGTGAACTGGGTATCTAATGTTGGACACGGAATTGCAGATGCAGAAGATAGATTTGTTAAAAGCATGTTTGAAGAGGATATAGATCATGAAAGTAACGAAGACTAGATCATTTGTTAAAGCACTAAGTTATCGCATTTGGGGAACACTATCCTCTGTTGTTGTTGCTTATGTCATTACAAAAAATGTTTCGTTATCTATAACAATTGCTTTTTGGGAAACAGTTGTAAAAATATTTATTTACTATGGACACGAACGTGTATGGAATTATGTTCAATGGGGTAGAAAATGATGTATACAGACGAAATGCGTAGGGCTGTACACTCCATCACACCGCCTAAAGGATTTGGCATAGAGATTATTGACAATGAGCACTTTCTTACAGTAAAATTAGATGAAAGAAAATTTTTACACATGGGGCACGATGATAAAATATCAGCCCTTCAATATGTAGTAAAAATAAAAAAGGCTTTAGAGATAAACGGAGCAATTGTATTAGTTACAAGAGAGGCAGTAAAATGATAAAACAGATTGGCTTGTTTTTTATTTGTAAAATTAAATCACATAACCTTGTTGACGCTGGCTCTTGTCCATTTACTGGTAAAAGTTATTCAGCCTGTCTAAGATGTGGAGTAACAGTAACAAAATGAAAAAGAAAATAAT
>Ga0214921_10003264_pt1 | contig 25055 bp, 24 predicted proteins | sample LL1505_MetaG_FD_177992 | JGI IMG/M metagenome (GOLD analysis project Ga0214921, IMG submission 177992) | Freshwater microbial communities from Lake Lanier, Atlanta, Georgia, United States - LL-1505 | ecosystem: Environmental > Aquatic > Freshwater > Lake | place: USA: Georgia | collected...
CCGCACCAGCACCCGCACCAGCACCCGCACCAGCACCAGCACCAGCACCAGCACCAGCACCAGCACCAGCACCAGCACCAGCACCAGCACCAGCACCAAAGCCCGCCGAGGTTAAGCCAGTAGCGCTAGCACCAGCGCCAGCACCAAAACCACCAGAGGTCAAGCCAGCCGAGCCTGCTACGCAAGCCCCTTCGACTGCGCCGCAGACAAAACCTCAATAATTATTCAACTAGTTAACTCCATTAATTAACTTTTACGTTCATATATAAATTCTGGAGTACGGCTTTAACGCATTAGTAAATAGCCATTAAACTCAGGGTTTGCAACAAATAAGTACAAGTTTTCAAAGAGGTTATTTATCTCTTTAGATTTAATTTGCATAACTTTATTTTCTTAAAGGCGAATGGTGATGGCTTTTAATTTTTTTGGGTTCAAGAGTTCCCCTGATAAAGATAACGAGTCGAAGAAGTCTGAGCTCTCTTCAGAAAAAATTCCTGAGCCCACAAAACCACTCTCCTTTGAAGAGGCCTTAGCGAGGCAGATTCAAAACAAGGCCGAGAGCGCAGCACTTTCAACACCAACGCCTGAGGAAGTAGCCGTCGTACCCAAAGACGAAATATTTTTTGAAAAAGCGCAAGTCGCGGAAGAAAAAGTTGAAAGTGTTGAGGCTGCGCCTGCACCTGCACCTGTTGCACCTCCCGCAGTGACTGAGGCGTTATCCAATGCTCCATCCCCTAGTCCTCAGGCGGTTGCTGCTGAGAATGTTCCCCAAGCCCCAGCACCAGAACAACAAGAAGTCCCGGTTCAAGTGCCACTTGTTCCTGCTACAAGAGAAGATGTAATTGCTGCGTACAAAATTTTCCTAGACCGTTTGCCCGAGAACGAAGAGGTGATTACCCCGCGTATTGGTATTGCGCGCGAGAGAATTTTGAGCAGTTTTATGACGTCCAAGTATTTCTTGAGCAGGCCTAAAAATATCCAACTGCTGCTGCTGACTGCAATTCAAATTGAGCAAAAGGCCAATTTATGAGTCCATCTTCACGTAATCTGTTGTTTGTGTGTGGCACGCCTAGGTCAGGTACCACCGGCATGCAAGCCTTGTTGACTGGTGACGAACGCATAGCTCTCGGTATGGAAAGATATGGCGCTTATTTAGGAAATGATTTCTACGAAGGTCTTTTTACCAAAGAACGTTTCTTTGATTTTGAAACTGACGAAAGGGATAAAAATCGTAAATCCTCAGCGGAAGCCGTAAGGCATAAATTTGACGACGCTACTTTCATTGGCGACAAAATTCCTCTTATGTATTTGTCCCACTCAAGGGTGAGTGCTGTATTTCCCAATGCGAAGCATGTCGTTATGTTGCGCAACATACTAGACATTTGTAACTCCTATAAGACTCGGAAAGAAGACCCGGAGGACGATTGGGAGTTGGATGTTGGTCAGGCTGTAACGCATTGGAACCAGTTGTTAGATTTTATTGTTTCCGAGGCTAAAGACCCAAACATTCATGTAGTTGTTTATGAGGATTTCCTGACTGACATCATTCACTATAAAAATGTATATAAGTTTTTAGGTTTGGAATTTGATGAAAGCTGCGAAATTCGATATGCGGCAATGCTCAGCAAAACTAAGCGACTCGAGGATAAACGCAACTTGCTGCTTACGGACAGTGAAAAGCTTGCAATTTTTAAATCAGCCAACCTTGGTACATACCAAAATATAATTTTGGGAAAAACAGAGCCGTCTCCAACGTATTCAAGTGAAAAGCCTAAAGAGATTATTGGTAAATCAGACCCTAAACTGAATCGGCAAGACGTTATTGCGGCTGCCCGCATTTTTTTGGGCGAACAAGAGCTAGCGGATGCGACAATTGAGTCTTTGGTGGGCGCTACAGGTGAGGAGGCGCTCAATTACTTTATGAAAAGCCAAGCCTTTCAAGACAATGATTTCAACGCGCGTTTGGTGGTGGGCATGGCCAAAGAAATTCGCACAAGAGTGAAGACTGTATGACCGATACGCCTTTGGTGTCTGTGGTGATGCCAAGCTTGAACCAAGCGCAGTTCATTGAGCAATCCATTCGCAGTGTGCTCGAGCAAAGCTACGAGAACACGGAACTCATCGTGGTAGACGGTTTGTCTACGGACGGCACGATTGAGCTTTTGGTCTCTTTGCAAAAAGAGTTTTCTGGCCGATTGCAGTGGGTGAGCCAAAAGGACACGGGACCCGCACAAGCCCTCAACCATGCCATCTCGCTTGCCAAGGGCGAGATCATTGGATGGTTGAATTCTGACGACTTGTACTTGCCCAGCGCGATCATGCGCGCGGTGGACCACTTTGACGTCAATGAGCAGCACCAGATGGTCTACGGATTCGGCCAGCACATCGGGCCCTCGGGCCAGTCGCTTGGGGAGTACCCCACCAAGCCGCCTTCTTCGCCAATGGACACCTTTTTAGAGGGTAGTTTTATTTGTCAGCCCACGGTTTTTATGCGTGCTAAGGCCTTGCAGCAAGTTGGGGTGCTGGATGAGACCATTGCAACGGCCTTTGATTTTGATTTGTGGGTTCGTTTCTTTAAGCGCTTTCCTCGCCAGATTGGTTTGATACGAAGAATGCAGGCTTGCTCTAGGTTGCACGCAGCCTGCTTGACCAAGCGCCAACGCAAGCAAGTTGCCCTGGATGGCGTGCGTGTGATTACCAAGCACTTGGGGCCAGCGCCAGAGCATTGGTTTTGGACACACGTGGACGAGATGTGTGAGAACCACCCCTTCACGGCAGAGACCTTGCCTTTGACAAAGCAGTTGGAGAATTTTTTAATTGAAATCCGACCGATGGTGGAGGCTGAGCGCTTTAAGCAATTCATAGAAACGCTCAAGCAAGATTACCGTTTTGGGTTGTCCAACCCGCAGCTCTTTGCCACGGTGCAACCTGACGGATGGGTCAGTAAAAAAGTGCATGTGAAATACAAGTGGGACGGAATTCCCGCTACGAATGTTATTTTGGTTTGCAATGCGAACTGGCCCGTCGAGGGCAAGATGCGTTTGAAAATATTGACACCTTCGGGGGCTATTCAACGCTCAGTAGTGGACTGCCCATCTGAATTCGCGCTCAGTTTTGACGTGCCCCAAGAGCAAACATCGGGCTCCATGATGTGGACGGTTGAAACTGACCAAGGCTTTGTGCCCTCTAAGCATGATAATAACTCTGACGACTCTAGAAAGCTGTCATTTCGTGTCACGGGGCTCAGGTTACAAAACCCAGCCACCCCCACTGCGAAACCTCCACCCCCTCCTAACCAGTAAGTTGGCGCCAGAAGTAGGCCGATTTCACAAGTAGGTCTTGATAATCGGCAAGTACTTGGAGGCTAAGGCTTCGAAGCTGAAACGTTTACCGTCTTCAATGCCCACCTGGTTGCGTGAGATCTTGGCTTTTTCTCTGGCGTGTGAAAGCTTTTCAACAGCTTGCCCCTCGTCTGGCTCTGCCCACCATGAGTCCTGGGTAAGTTTTGGGTAGTCACCCGCCTTAGCTGTGGCCTTGTTCCAACTAACAAGACAAGCATTGTCTGGTGTCAAAAAATCCTTGGGGCCAGAGAAATCGGTAGTGACCAAGTAGAGTCCGTGCTGCAAAGCTTCAACCAGTGTGCGGCCAAACCCTTCGCTGCGGTGAAGTGAAAGATAGCAGTCTGATGCACTGTAAAGGCTTGAGAGCTCTTGGGGTGAGAGGGTTTGCTGGATCACTTTGATGTTGGGTAGTGCTGGTATCCAAGACAAGCTGCTATCTTTAATATTTTCCCAGCGGCTAATTTTTAAAATCAGATAAGCGTCTGGGTGCGCTTTAGCAAATTCCATAAATACCCGCAAAGTAGCTTGCGGGTTCTTGCGCTGCATAGTGGAGCGCGCATCAAATACGAACAGCACAACAAACGCTTTTGGAGGTATTTGCAGCAGCGCTCGAAAGTCAATATTGGCGGGGGGGTGCTGCACAACAGGCAAGGGAAGTGAGAGGGTGAGGCGGCGAGATGTTTTAAAAAACACCTCTTGGACAAAGCGTGTAGGGCACCAAATTTGGTCCACAAGTTGAAGTGCATTGGCCTGCTCGGCTGGAAAGTCAGGAAGCTCCCACAAAAAGTAACCGATTTTTTTCTCAGGTTTACTAAAGAGTTGGGGGTGCAAGTCGGCTAATTTTTGACACTCGATGGGCGACATGAAAAAAATACTGGTCTTGTAGTCCACCTGTGTGAGGTGTGACCAACCTACCTTGACCAGTCCCTGAACGTCTGTGGGTATGTCAATGACGGAGAAGTTGATCTTTAAATACTCCAGCATCGCCGCAAAAGAGCGCAGGTCCTCTCCAAGCCCCATAGGCGAGGTCGCGTAGCCAAGCAGGTTGAAGCCTCGACTAGGAGTTTGGGTGGAGGCGGGCAATATAAAAGTCCGTGATTTGCTTAGCCATATCTTCAACAGACTGGCTGTCAGTGTGCAGGTGAAGCTCTGGCGCTAAGGGTGGTTCGTAGGCGGAGTCAATGCCCGTGAAATTTTTAATCTCACCACGGCGTGCTTTTTTGTACAGGCCCTTGGGGTCGCGTTCTTCGCAAATATTGATGGGTGTGTCTACAAAGACTTCAAAGAACTCGTTTTCAGCAAACAGCGTGCGAACCATTTCGCGATCAGCCCTGTAGGGTGAGATAAAAGTTGTGATGGTGATGAGTCCGGCGTCGATCATGATTTTGGCTACCTCAGCTACACGGCGGATATTTTCAATGCGGTCTTCTTGCGTAAAGCCCAAGTCTTTGTTGAGGCCATGACGGACGTTGTCACCATCTAGCACGTAGGTGCGATAGCCACGCTCAAACAGTTGAACTTCTAGCGCATTGGCTATCGTACTTTTGCCAGAACCGGAGAGCCCAGTAAACCATAAGACACAAGGGTGTTGGTTGTTTATTTTGGAGCGCAAGGCCTTGGTGATTTGAAAATATTGCGGCTGAATGTTTTGCGCGCGGCTCAAAGGGTGGTCAATGATGCCGGCGCCAACAGTGAGGTGACTCACGCGGTCAATCAATATAAAACCACCTGTTTGCGTGTTGTCTACATAGTTATCAAAGACGATAGGCTTATGGGTGATGAGGTTGCACACGCCGATGGCGTTGATATCGAGCCTGTTGGTCGATACGTGTTCAAGCGTATTGATATTGATTTGGTACTTGATCTTGGTAAGGCTGGCATTGACGGTATGTGCGCCAATCTTGAGCCAATAATTACGCCCTGGCATCAGCGCTTCTTTCGCCATCCAAACCACATGGGCTTGGAACTGATCTGCAACGGTAGCGGGCGCTTGTGCGTCGCTCATTAAATCGCCACGCGATGCATCAACTTCCTGCGATAGGGTTATGGTGATGGCTTGGCCTGCTATAGCACTCGCAAGGTCAGCGTCTTTGGTGACAATTCGCGCCACATCCACTTCTTGTCCAGAAGGTTGAATGCGAATGCGTTGACCGACATTGATGCGACCTGAAGCAACTGTGCCGCTAAGGCCTCTGAAATCTTGGTGGGGGCGATTCACCCATTGAATGGGCATGCGAAATAATTGATTGCTAGGCGAGTCCCTTTCAATGGGCGTTGTCTCGAGGTACTCCATAAGTGTTGTGCCAACGTACCAGGCCATTTGCTGAGTAGGCGTGGTGATGTTGTCTCCTCGCAGTGCTGATAGGGGGATGGGGGTGACATCAAGATCGCCGAGTAGTTGGGCGAATGAAACAAAGTCTTTGCAGATGGCGTCAAACGTTTGTTGCGAATAGTCCACCATGTCCATTTTGTTCACGGCTAGCACCACTTTTTTAATGCCCATGAGCTTGGCTAGGTAAGTGTGGCGGCGGGTTTGTGTCAAAACACCTTTACGAGCATCTAAGAGCACCACGGCTAGATCGGCGGTGGAAGCACCTGTCACCATATTGCGGGTGTATTGTTCATGCCCGGGCGTATCGGCAACTATGAATTTTCTTTTATCGGTAGAAAAAAACCGGTACGCCACATCGATAGTGATGCCTTGTTCACGCTCCGCCGCCAGTCCATCGACAAGTAGGGCGAAGTCGATGTCTTGACCCTGGGTGCCTATGCGCTTGCTGTCTGCCTCTAGGGCTTTGAGTTGATCTTCAAAAATCATTTTTGAGTCAAACAGCAGCCTGCCGATCAATGTGCTTTTACCGTCATCCACACTGCCACATGTAATAAATCGCAAAAGATCTTTATGTTGGTGGTGGTCAAGGTAGGCGTTGATATCTTGACCAATTAACTCGCTGACATGCGCCATTTAGAAGTACCCCTCTTGCTTTTTCTTCTCCATGGAGGCTGCAGAGTCGTGGTCGATCACACGGCCTTGGCGCTCAGAGGTTTTGGTGAGAAGCATCTCTTGGATGATCGTGGGCAGTGTGTTGGCCTCTGACTCGACCGCGCCTGTCAGCGGGTAGCAACCAAGGGTGCGAAAGCGGACTTTTTTAAGCATAGGAACTTCATCCGCTAGGAGTGGCATTCGCGTGTCATCAACCATGATGAGTGCGCCATCTCGAACAACCACAGGACGCTCTTGAGCAAAATACAAGGGCACGATGGGGATGTTTTCAAGATGGATGTACTGCCAGACGTCTAGTTCGGTCCAATTAGAAATGGGAAAAACTCGCAGGCTTTCGCCTTTGTTTTTGTGCGTGTTGTAGATGTTCCAAAGTTCTGGGCGCTGATTTTTAGGATCCCAGCGGTGTTGGGCATTACGAAATGAAAAAATTCGCTCTTTAGCCCGAGATTTTTCTTCATCACGCCTAGCTCCGCCAAAAGCCGCGTCAAATTGGTATTGGTCCAAGGCTTGTTTAAGCCCCTGGGTTTTCATGATGTCTGTGTGGACCTGAGAGCCATGCGTAAAAGGGTTGATACCCATGGCGACGCCTTCAGGGTTTTGATGCACCAGTAATTGAAAGTCATGCTCAGCCTGCATCCGTTCTCTAAATGCATACATATCTTTGAATTTCCAGCCGGTATCGACATGCAAAAGCGGAAATGGCAACTTGGAAGGGAAAAAAGCCTTCAGAGCAATATGCAACATGACCGCACTATCTTTACCTATCGAGTACAGCATGACGGGGTTGTCACACGTGGCGACAACCTCGCGCATGATGTGGATGCTTTCCGCTTCAAGCCTTTGGAGGTGATTGAGATGCTGTGGGCTAATAATGTTGTCTTTAGCGTCGTTCTGTTCTGCTATGTGCACCATGGAATTAACTTAAAAGGGGAGGGGATTGGTAAAGCTAGTTGCCAGCTCTCAAAGGTATTTGCCTATTTTGTTACAAATGCTTCAACCAGTACCTCATGGCTAAAACAAATAAGGCACCCGTGAACAGCAAGGCTCTTGCATTTGCGACGCCAATAAATGGTCTTTGCTGAAATAGGCGGCAAGCACGAACTGCCAGCCAAGCAGTTATAAGTGCGTAGCATAAAAGTTCGATTTGTGATTGGGTCATTGTGTCGAAGGTATATCAATTACTGATCATCCTAAGAGGCTTTGGGGGGATGCTAATTCAAAGGTTTTTCAGGTATCTACTCGATTAGATAGTTAAAGCACTTTTACAACTCTCTCCTGCGGCAATCCTCCAAAAACTAATTTTTAGACCTTAAGAGGTCAAAAATTAGTTTCTTAACGAAAATTTGATAAATTTGATCCTATAGGAATAAATAATTGCAAAATTTTGCAATTTATGCCATATTATGGCCCTTAAGGGTCAAATATGAATATAGAAGAATCCAAACTTAATGAATTAGCAAAGGCGCTTGAAGCCGAGCGCAAACGACAAAATCTTTCTCGTGAGGAGGTTGCTGCCGTTTGTGGCGTGAGCGCGTCTTTTATTAGAGATGCGGAGTCACATCCAGAAAACTGTAGCCTTGGCAAGTTGGTAAAGCTTATCGGTGGCTTAGGGCTGAGATTAGATGTCGTTGATTTGCCGCCTGTACAAGAGGTATCTAAAAAGCAATTAAAAGATCAAGAAAAATTGGGTTTGCACCTAGCACATGTGAGTCGACGACCTGATTTTGGGGTGTCTGGTGAACAACTGGCCTAAACCATGATCAGACTTCGTGTGTGGGCGAATGCACAACCCATGGGGTGGTTTGGTCATGAGGCGGCGCAGTATTTTTTCCAATACGACGAGCGATGGATCAGGGATGCGCTAGCGTTTTCTTTGGCGCCCCAGTTCGTATTAAGGCTCGAGCCCTACAGAGGTGAAGCGGTCAAGACCTTCTTTGCTAATTTGCTGCCTGAGGGGGTGCCGCTTGATGAAGTGCTAAATCAGATTCAGATTCGCGATGCAAATACTTTGGAAATTATTGGTGCCATGGGCGCTGATTTGCCAGGCGTTTTGTCTATATTGCCAGAGGGCAAAGAGCCAGACACAAGACAAAAATACAGTGAATTATCCAAAGAGGAATTAAGTGTAAGGGTCAACGCGCGATCAAAAAATAGGCCCCTGCTAACTTCGAACGTTCAGACGCGTATGTCACTTGCCGGGGCCCAAGACAAAGTGGGCTTGCGTTACGACGATAAGCGGGATCTCTTTTATGACAGTGTCGGGGGTTCACCGACCACGCATATTGTTAAGCCAGACTCGAGACTTGCGCGTTATCGACCAAGTGCTATCAACGAGTACCTGTGCATGAAGTTGGCGCATGCAATGCACATTCCGGTGCCTCCGGTTCATTTGATACAAGTACCCGAGACGCTTTATGTGGTGCAGCGTTATGACCGCTTGGTCGAGGCTGGCAGGATCATCTGTGCGCATCAAATTGACGCATGCCAACTACTAGGTGTGGGTGCCGATTGGAAGTACGAGCGGCAAGGCGGACTTGTGAGCCTCAAAAAAATCGTGCATGTCTTTCGCGATTTAAAGCTATCGGGTAAAGACTTGCTATCTGTGCAGAGATGGGTAATGTTCAACTTCTTGATAGGTAACAGTGATGCGCACGCCAAAAACATTTCTGTGATGGTCACACCGCTTGGTTATGCCCTGGCCCCTTTTTATGACCTTCTATGCGTGCAAGCCTATGGAGACAATGATTTGGCATTGTTTATTGGAGATGAGAGTAACTATCTTGCTGTGGGAGCACATTCCTGGGAAGCTTTTTGCGATGACTGTGGATTTGGTTTCAAGCCAACCATGAATCAGTTTGAAAAAATGGCTAGAGATATACGCAAGTTTTGGGACAAAACGGTGATTGCCGCTACAAGTCAATATTCGCTTAGCCAAACTGAAAAAGAACTGATCGAGCGAATCGGAACTGTTATTGATACTAGCAGCAGAGCGGCTTTGTCGATGGTTGGTGCATAGGTCTTACCGCTTCATCCCCGCCAAATACTCCCCAAACTCCAACCCCGTCTCAGGATGGCGCAACGCAAATTCAACCGTGGCTTTTAAGAAGCCTATTTTGCTTCCACAGTCGTAGCGCACACCGTCGTAGGCGTATGCGTAGACGGCTTCTTCTTTGAGTAGGCTTTGGATCGCGTCGGTGAGTTGGTATTCACCACCAGCGCCAGGCTTTAATTGGTCGATGTGTTTGAAGATGGTGTGGTTGAAGATATAGCGGCCCACCACGCCTTGGTCAGAGGGCGCGTCTTTGGGTTCAGGCTTTTCTATGATTTGCGACATTTTGGTAAGCCGTTCTCCTGCCAGAGTGCCTTTGACAACACCATACGACTTGCTTTGCTGGGGCAAGATTTTCTCAACCGCAACGATGGAGCTGCGGTAGTGTTTGTAAAGATCGACCATTTGCTTCAAGACGCCAGGCTGGTTGTCTAGCAAGTCGTCCGCCAATATGACTGCAAACGGGTCATTGCCAACCAATCGAGCTGCGCAATTGACTGCGTGCCCCAAGCCTAAGGCTTCCGCTTGGCGCACATAAACGCAGTTGACGTTGGCAGGCTTGATGTTGCGTACCAATTCCAACAGTGCTGTTTTGTTTTTTTGTTCGAGTTCGTGCTCCAACTCGAATGATTTGTCGAAATGGTCTTCAATGCTGCGCTTGCTGCGGCCCGTGACAAAAATCATCTCGGTAATACCCGCCTCAATGGCTTCTTCGACCGCATATTGGATCAGCGGCTTGTCCACCACGCATAGCATTTCTTTAGGGCTGGCCTTGGTGGCGGGTAAAAAGCGGGTGCCAAGACCTGCGACTGGGAAAACTGCTTTTCTAATCATTTCTTCATCCTGTCATGTAACGTTCATGCCATATTAATCTGCCAAAATGACATTTTTACAAAACTAATCAATAAATATGAAAATTTCTGTATTTGGCACGGGGTATGTGGGCTTGGTGCAGGGCGCCATTTTGGCCGATGCGGGCCACCAAGTGATCTGTGTCGATATTGATGAAAACAAGTTAGCCCGATTGCGAAAAGGCGAGATCCCTATTTTTGAACCCGGTTTAGAGCCCTTAGTCAAAAGCAACTTTGCCGAGGGGCGACTCCTTTTTACTTCGAATGCTGCAGAAGCCATCGCCCAATCGGAAATTCAATTTATCGCTGTGGGCACGCCGCCCAATGAAGACGGCAGCGCAGACTTGCAACACGTGTTGAAGGTGGCCAGAACCATTGCTCAACACATCACCGGTTATGCGGTGATTGTTGACAAGTCGACGGTGCCTGTGGGCACGGCTGACAAGGTGAAAGAGGCTATTGCGCGAGTGTTGCAAGAACGCAAAGTCAATTTTGAGTTTGATGTCGTCTCAAACCCAGAGTTTTTAAAAGAGGGCGCGGCAGTAGCAGATTGCCAAAGGCCAGACCGCATCGTGATTGGCACCGACAGTGCACGTGCAGAAAAACTCTTGCGTGAGTTGTATGAACCCTTCAACCGCAATCACGACAAAATTTTGGTCATGGGGGTGCGCAGCGCTGAACTCACCAAGTACGCTGCCAACTGCATGCTCGCCACCAAGATCAGTTTTATGAACGAGATGGCCAATTTGGCTGAACGTTTGGGTGCCGACATCGAAGACGTGCGCCAAGGGATTGGCAGTGACTCACGCATCGGCTACCACTTTATTTACCCAGGTGCTGGGTATGGTGGTAGTTGTTTTCCCAAGGACGTGAGTGCGCTTGTCCACACTGCCCAGCAACTGGGCTTTCAGCCTAAAGTGCTAGAAGCAGTTGAGGCACGCAACCAAGATCAAAAGCGTGTGTTGTTTGACAAGATTCACACTTATTTCAAAGGCAACTTGAAAGGCAAAACCATAGCTTTGTGGGGGCTGTCTTTTAAACCCAATACCGACGATATGCGCGAAGCGCCTAGCCGCATATTGATGGAAGCTTTGTGGCAAGCAGGAGCCAAAGTGCAAGCCTATGACCCCGCTGCGATGGAAGAGGTGCAGCACATCTATGGTGCGCGCGCAGACCTCATGCTCTGCGGTACCAAAGAGGCTGCACTATCGGGTGCGGATGCATTGGCGATCATGACCGAATGGCGACAATTCAAAGCGCCTGATTTTGACGCGATACAAAGCGCATTAACGAGCCCCGTGATTTTCGATGGCAGGAACTTGTTTGAGCCAGCACGAATGCGTGAGCGTGGGTTTGTTTACTTCGGCATAGGGAGATAAAGCATGATTCCAGTGATTCTTTCGGGTGGGAGTGGTTCGCGTTTGTGGCCTTTGTCGCGCTCAATGCGACCCAAACAATTCTTGGGTGTCACTGCAGAGCAAAGCTTGTTCCAACTTACCCTGCAACGCTTGAAAGGCGCTCAAGTGGGGGGTGCTAAAAAAACAACGCAACTCGAGCCCATGATTGTCTGCAATGCAGACCACCGCTTTTTGGTTGGCGAGCAATGCCGTGAAATGGGCGTCAAACCCTTGTCTATCTTGTTGGAACCCGTTGCGCGCAATACGGCGCCCGCGATTGCAGTGGCTGCTTTTGCTTCGCAAGCGTCTGCGGCAAAGGGGGAAGATCCGGTGCTTTTAGTCTTGCCATCGGACCATGTGTTTGCTGATGTGCAAGCGTTTCACCACGCTGTGTCGGTAGGCTTAAAAGCCGCCGAAGGTGGTGCCATGGTGACGTTTGGCATTGTTCCAACCCATGCGGAAACTGGCTACGGCTACGTTAAAGCCACTCAAGCGCTGAACCCCAATGCGGCTGTGCCAGTAGATAAATTTGTTGAAAAGCCCAACTATGAGACGGCACTGGCGTATGTGAAAGACGGCGGCTATGCATGGAACAGTGGCATGTTCATGTTCAAAGCGTCGGTGTTTTTAAAAGAATTGTTGGCTTGCAATCCAGAGATGCATAAGACCTGTAAAGCGGCTTGGGAAGCGTCTAAGAAGGACTTAGAGTTTGTGCGCCTAGACCCAGACGCATTTGCCAAGTGCCCCTCTGACTCGATTGACTACGCCGTGATGGAGCGCACCAAAAAAGCGGTGGTGGTGCCACTAGATGCTGGATGGAACGATGTTGGCGCATGGTCTGCTGTGTGGGAAGTGTTGCCCCAAGATGGCCAAGGCAATGCTAAGCGAGGCGATGTGATGCTGCATGACACGACCAACAGCTACGTCCATGCAGACCGACGTTTGGTGGCCTTAGTCGGTGTGCAAGATTTGGTGGTGGTGGAAACGTCTGACGCTGTCTTGGTTGCGCACAAAGACAAAGCACAAGATGTGAAAAAAATAGTCGACCAACTCAAAGCACAAAAGCGCACAGAGGTCGACTTGCACCGCGAAGTATTTAGGCCGTGGGGGTCTTACGACTCGGTAGACCACGGCGAGAGATTTCAAGTCAAACGTATCACGGTTAAACCGGGTGCCAAGTTGTCGGTGCAAATGCACCACCACCGCGCGGAGCACTGGGTCGTGGTGTCGGGGACAGCGTTAGTGCGCATTGGTGAAGAAGAAAAAATGGTGATTGAAAACCAATCGGTCTACATTCCTGTCGGAGTCATCCATTCACTCGAAAACCCTGGCAAAGTGCCGCTGCACTTGATTGAAGTCCAATCTGGTTCCTATTTGGGTGAGGACGATATCGTGCGATTTGAGGACAAGTACGGACGGGCGAACTAGTGGTAGTTTTAGGAAATACGCAATGACAATCTTGGTAACGGGATGTGCTGGATTTATCGGTAGCAACTTTGTGCACACTTGGCTCTCATCCTCTGACGAGACGGTTGTCAATTTAGACAAGCTAACTTATGCCGGTAACCTAGCTAATCTAGTGACTTTAAAAAATGATCCTCGCCACGTGTTTGTGCAAGGTGACATTGGCGACCGCACATTGGTGGCGGAGTTGCTGACTAAGTATCAACCGCGCGCTGTATTGAATTTTGCTGCCGAGAGCCATGTTGATCGATCTATTCACGGACCAGGAGACTTCATCCATACCAATGTGGTGGGTACTTTCAATTTGCTAGAGAGTGTGCGTGCTTACTGGACGCAACTGCCCGAGGGTGGTGCAAATTTAAAAAACGCTTTTAGGTTTTTACACGTAAGTACCGACGAGGTGTACGGCACGTTGTCGCCTACCGATGCGCCGTTCAAAGAAACCAACCCGTACGAGCCCAATAGCCCTTATTCCGCCAGTAAAGCGGCAAGTGACCACTTGGTGCGCGCATGGCACCACACCTATGGCTTGCCCGTACTCACCACCAATTGCAGCAACAACTATGGTCCTTACCACTTTCCAGAAAAGTTGATTCCCTTGGTGATTTTGAACGCCTTAGCGGGCAAGCCCCTGCCCATTTACGGTGATGGACAGCAAGTGCGTGATTGGCTCTATGTCGAAGACCACTGCCGCGCAATTGCGCGTGTGTTGGAAGCAGGCGGCTTAGGTGAGTGCTACAACATCGGCGGCTGGAACGAAAAAGCCAACTTGGATGTGGTGCATACCCTGTGCGCAATCTTGGATGAGTTGCAACCCCGTGCAGACGGTAAAGCTTATGCAGACCAAATTACCTACGTGAAAGACCGCCCCGGCCATGACAGACGCTATGCGATGGATGCCAGCAAGATGGAGCGTGAACTCGGATGGAAACCACAAGAAACATTTGAGACAGGAATTCGCAAAACTGTGCAGTGGTATCTCGCCAACCAAACTTGGGTCGAAGGTGTAACCAGCGGAGCTTATAGGCAGTGGGTCGATAAGCAATATGGTGACTGATATGAACCACCGCTATCGTTTTCTTTTGCTCGGTGCCAATGGGCAGTTGGGGCACACCCTGGCAAGTGCATTGGATACGCTCGGAGAGGTGCGCGCGCTCACGCGCTCAGATGCTGATTTATCAGACCCTTGGGCTCTTGAAGAGACTTTGAAGCCATTAGTGCAAAGTTTTCAGCCCCATGCGATTGTGAATGCTGCCGCATATACAGCGGTAGATAAAGCAGAGACAGAGCATGATGCGGCTAGGCGCGTCAATGCGCATGCTTTGGGTTTGCTCGCCGAGTTAGCGCAAGCTGCTAATGCAGTGCTAGTGCATTACTCCACTGACCATGTTTTTGACGGGACGGGAACACGGCCTTGGGTTGAAGATGATCCAACGAATCCTTTGTCGGTTTACGGCCAAACCAAATGGCTAGGTGAAAAGTCTTTGGCCCAACATTGCGTCAAGCATTTGATTTTGCGAACCAGTTGGGTGGTAGGTGCGCATGGCAATAATTTTTTAAAAACGATGTTGCGATTGGCCGCTGATAGAGACGCCTTGCGCGTCGTAGCGGATCAAATAGGGGTGCCCACATCGACAGAACTATTGGCGCATGTCACCGTAACAATGCTTGAAGCCATGTTGCAAGCCGAATCGAATGACAAGCGATTTGGTATCTACCATGTTGCTGCAAGCGGTGAGACTTCTTGGCATGCCTATGCGCAGTATGTCATTGCAGGCGCGATAAAACGCGGCGCATATCTCAAAGCCAAACCTGAATCGATAGAACCCATTCCCACGAGTGCCTACCCGTTGCCCGCACCGCGGCCGGCTAACTCGCGGTTGAACACGGAAAAAGTGCGCGCAAACTTCTGCGTTGCGCTGCCATCTTGGCAGGAGGGGGTGGATTCCATCTTGGATGATCTGGTCAAACCATCGGTCTCCAAAAACCCTTAATCTATTTTTAAAATATTTATGGATCTAACCACATGACTAAGCAACGCAAAGGAATTATCTTGGCTGGTGGCTCGGGTACACGTCTCTACCCAGTGACGCAAGCGGTCAGCAAACAACTCATGCCGGTCTATGACAAGCCCATGATTTACTACCCGCTCAGCACCTTGATGTTGAGTGGTATCCGAGAAGTGTTAGTCATCTCTACACCCCAAGACACCCCGCGCTTTGCTGAACTCTTGGGTGATGGAAGTCAATGGGGCATGCATATTGAATATGCAGTACAACCAAGTCCTGATGGTTTGGCGCAGGCCTTCATCATCGGAAAACAGTTTGTGGGTGATCACCCCAGCGCATTGGTCTTGGGGGACAACATTTTTTACGGCCACGACTTGGTCAAACACTTGCAAAGTGCTGATGCCCGTACAAACGGTGCAAGTGTTTTTGCATACCACGTCCATGACCCAGGGCGTTATGGTGTGGTGGCGTTTGATAAAAATCAACGCGCTTTGTCTATCGAAGAAAAGCCAAAGCAACCGCAATCTAACTATGCGGTGACGGGCTTGTATTTTTATGACGAGCAGGTGTGTGATATCGCAGCCCAAGTCAAACCATCTCACCGCGGAGAATTAGAAATCACCGATGTCAACAAACGCTATTTGGAAATGGGGCAGTTGAGCGTGGAGATCATGGGCCGTGGATTTGCATGGTTAGACACGGGTACCCACGAGAGTTTGATGGAGGCAGCAAGCTTTATCGCCACGCTACAAAAGCGCCAAGGCTTGATGGTCGCTTGTCCAGAAGAAATTGCATTTATGCAGCAGTGGATTGACGCTACTGCATTACAAAAACTCGCTACGCCATTGGCCAAGAACGGCTATGGGCAGTATTTGTTGAATTTGCTGAAATAATAGTGCATGGCATCCACTATTGAAACATTACAGACAATTTTTCAAGCGCAAGCTGCGCTTGAAATAGCGGTTCTTGTGGGTAGCCGCGCAGATGGAACTGCTAAAGACAATAGTGACTGGGACATTGCGCTGCGTTGGACAAAGCAAACGGCTCCAGTCGATCAACTCATGTTGACAGAAAAACTTCGCCAAGAGATTTGCGCTAGCACCAGCTTACATCCAGACAAGATCGACTTCATTGATCTTGCTTCAGCGAAGCTTGCTATGCGAGCACTCGTTGCGAATGAGGGGCGCGTGTTGAAGGGTGACAATTCCCTGCCATGGATGCATTTCTTATCCTATACCTGGGGACAAATGGAAGATTTTGCTTGGAGACAAAGCCATGCAATTTGATTTGTACCAAGAGGAATGTGCTCGAACCGCTGATTTACAAGCTGGTCTGCTAAATGAAGCCAAGATGCGTTTGGTCAATGGCAAAACACTCAGTTTGTTAGAGCAGGGTGGTGTTTTGCATGCGTTCCAAGTTCTGATTGAGAATGCTATTGGTAAGTCTAAGCATTGTTTGAAGGCCTTAAATGCGAGTGTCCCCGTTTCTGCTTACGATTGCTTCGTGAGCCTGCATCAGCAAGGAAAAATTACACAAGATGATTTAGCGCAATGGAACGCAGCAATTGGTTTGCGTAACCGTATCGTGCATGACTATATGAATGTGGATATGCAATTTGTTTATGGATTGATCATGGCAGATAAACACGCTTTCGTTGCTAATTTTCTGCGCCAGCCTATTTAAGGCTTTTTAAAACCATGCCATATCAAGTCACTCCCACTGCATTAGAAGGCGTTTTGATTTTAGAGCCCAAGGTATTTGGTGACGCACGTGGTTTCTTTTTTGAGAGCTTTAATAGCCGAGATTTTTCACATGCCACTGGCTTAGATGTGCTTTTCGTGCAAGACAACCACAGCAAATCAAGCCAAGGTGTTTTGCGTGGTTTGCATTACCAGATACAACATCCACAAGGCAAATTGGTGCGTGTCACCCAAGGTGAGGTGTTTGATGTGGCAGTCGATATGCGCCGCTCATCGCCGCAATTTGGTAAGTGGGTCGGCATCAACTTAAGTGCAGACAACAAACGCCAACTGTGGGTGCCAGAAGGCTTTGCGCATGGTTTTGTGGTGTTAAGTGGCACAGCAGAGTTCTTATACAAAACCACTGATTACTACCACCCTGAACATGAACGCAGCGTCTTGTGGTCTGACCCAAAGATTGGCATCGATTGGCCGTTTAACTTTGAACCCAAGCTAGCGGCTAAAGATGCACAAGCCGCGCTGTTCAAGGATGCGGAGACGTTTGCTTAGAAGTTTAGGGTGCTGCGGGTTCTCCAGCAGATGCCGGTAAGGAAGGGACAGGAGCACTATTAGCCTTGCGTCCTACCACAGCAAATACTGACCCTTGTTTAAGCGAAAACACTTGGTAAGGGCGCAAATTGGTTGAAAGCGACAGACTTTTGACGATGGGGTCCACTGGAGTTCCTTTGAGAAAAGTTAATATCTCAGAAGATTTCAAGCCGTAGCTGACATTGACCGGTAAATCATTCATTCGCTCGGCGACGTTAAGAGCATTGAGTTTTTTTTGCACCATGCCGACAACCAAACCGTCTGGTGCTAGAACAGGACCGCCAGAGTTTCCCACTTGCACTTCAGCGCTGAACTGGAAAAAGCCTGCATCAAAACTCTCGTTGCGATCACTGCGGTTACCGTTAACTAGCCCTTGGGTGATTTTTTTACTCAAGCCCTGCAAGCGGGGCTGGGGAAATCCGATGGCCATGACTTCAAGACCTGTAGGAACGTCAGACCAATTTGCAAAACTCAGGGCAGAACCGGAAACGGCTGCCTTGATGAGAGCCAAATCTAGTTGGTTGTCGTATTTGATGATTTCTGCCTTCACCCAGCGCTTGCCGTCAATGGGGCCGACCCATACAGAGTCTTGGTTTCTCAAAACATGTTGCGCGGTTAACAGATAGCTTTCGGCCACGATAAAGCCTGTGCCCACTGAAAACTGAGGCGGTGGAGGGGTTTGCGCCCTAATTTGTAACGAAAATGCCACTAAGAATATGGCGAAAAAGAGAGTTTGAGTCAAAAATCTTTTCATTACGACATTAAACTACGATTTAAATTTATTGGGAGTTAAACCAGTGGCCAACTCAAAAAACAAAATCGCAGCTAAAAAGCCTTCAACCTCTAAAGAAATAGCTAACCTCAAGCCCACGACAGAGGTAGTCAGAAAAATGGTAACGCCGCCTGCTGGTTCCAAATCTAGACCATTAAAGCGTCCAGCCCCTGTGACTCAGGTTGTGGATCAGCCAATCCCAAGCCAAGTCCCCATTAAATTAGCGCCTAACAAAGATGATAAGGTTGCTAATCCTAAAGATGATGCAGACAAATCCAGTACCCCCGCAGTTGACTCCAAACTCGAAAGTAATCTAGCCAAACAGCCTCCACGTGCGCTCAATTCACCAGTGCGTATTTTTCAGATTTATTTTGAAGGTTGGCAGCGTGAACTGCTAGACCCAGCCTTCTATCCGCTAGACAACAGCAGAGGAACCTCTGAGTTGATGGAGTTTGCGGTATTTGAGCAACTCCAAAAAAACCAAGCTACACAAGGTGCAACGCTTTGGGGGGCGCTATCTTGGCGTTTTGGCGAAAAAACAGGGATGCAGGGAAATGATTGGGTAAAGCAGATTTTGGAGCACCCTGGTAACGATGTTTATTTCTGCAATCCCCATGTTCAAAACGAAGCAATCTTTCACAATATGTGGTTACAAGGTGAGACCTCGCATCCTAGCTTTTTGGATATTAGCAAAGCCTTTTTTGTTGCTGCCGGCTTAGACGATAAAGAGCTAGCCGCTATTCATCCGTCTTCGGTTTATTCTTCAGCCAACTACTTTGTAGCTACCCCGAAGTTTTGGGAGTTATTCATTCCATATGTACGCAAGGTGTTAGTTGCAGCTGATAAAAAACTCAATCCAACGATCCGTGATGTTCTGCACTCAAAAGTCGCTGACGATAAAGGGTTGCACGGTGGTGCTACTTATGTTCCCTTTATTGTGGAGCGCTTGTTTGGATTGTTCATGCGCACTGAAGGTAAAGAGCTAAAAGCCTACAAAATCGCACTACCTGAGCGTGAGCGTGAATTAAATGTTCATTTGAAGTTATTGCGTGAAATGAAAGATGTAGCGCATCGTACGCAGTCTGCCTGGTTAGCAGCTTGTTGGGTGAATTACCGCAACTTGTACTTAAGCCAAACGAATACCAAGGACTGGTGCGAAAAGTATTTACGCGTAATCACCCCCACTGAGGTGCGTTTCGTTTAACGCAGCGCCGCTTTTTTGATGGACTATGTCAAGGTCGAACTCTCTGAACTGAGCCAAAGTGATTGGTCTGTGGATGGTTCCATTATGGTCATGCCTTTTACCGATGCAATTTCAGCGAGCCGAGCAGCAGAACTTGCTGCGGCGCGTTCTGGCGCCAAGGGCTTGCTGTTGGCTATCCATGACGACCAAAGACAAGGTTTTGTGCAAGTGGTGAATCTTGCCTTTGCCGCAACCAAAAGCCCATGGTTCGGGTTCATGGCGCAAGACGCTTTCGCCGGACGCGATTGGATGGCTTTGGCTTTGCAGGCTTTGCATAAAAACCGAGGGGTGTTATTGGGCTTTAATGATGGCAAGTGGCAAGGGGCCTTGGCGTCTTTTGGTTTGGCTTCGCGTGCTTGGGCGAGTACTAACTACCCAAATAGCGCTTTTTTCCATACTGGCTACCAACGGCATTACGCTGATGCAGAGTTAACGGTGTTGGCGCTTCATGCTCAGGGCTATGTGTATGAACCCAACAGCGTATTGGTGGAAGTAGATTGGGCTAAGGACGGTGCGGCAGTGAATGCATCTGACCGCGCCTTGTATCGTCAGCGCGCTGCATGGGGCTTCGATTCTCGCGTCAAAGATACAACGCTAGCAAATATGTTTGCATGAGTTACATGAGACCGATCAGGGCGACCTTATGAGCATTACACAATTCAACGCCACTTACACCCCAGAGGAAGATCGGGTGCTGTTTCGATTCAATACCAGCGAATCACAAGAGTACCGCTTGTGGCTAACCCGTTTGATTGTCAGAGATGTATTGGCGCTGGGTGCCCAAGCCAGCGTTGCTGTGTTAGCCAAAGAGCACCCGCCAGAACAAGCCAAAGCCATTGCCGAATTTAAGCAACAAGCCAAAGCGCAAAACCCGAATTTCACGACCTTTGTGCCAGCCACTCAATTTCCTCTAGGTGCTGATCCTGTCTTAGTACACAAAGTACGCTTCACCATTGAAAGACAAGTGACTAATTTGGAGTGGATGTTGCAACGCGGACAAGTGTTGACCATGCATATCACCGAAGATATGGTGGGGCAAATTCGCTTACTTTTACAAACCGTTGCGGGGCGAGCGCAATGGGCCTTGGATGCGCCTGCTTCTGTGGTGCCAGAGCAAGAGATCAAACTGGCAAATGACCCATTAGCGCAAGTCGATCCTGGCAAAGTGATTCACTAAATCTTGCAACCAGAGTTTTATTGCATTGCCATCGATACAAGAACTCCTAAAGCTCGGCCAAGAGGCTATGGAGCAAGGACATTGGCCACAAGCCGCACAGTTTTTTGGAAGTGTGGTGCAACAGCAATCACAACATGCAGGTGCATGGCATAACTTGAGCGTCTGCTCACTTGCTTTAGGCAAAGCGCACGCAGCGATAGAGGCCTGTGATAAGGCTTTCACCTTGTCGGGTAACTTGTGGCAAAGCCAGTTGATCAAGGGCAAGGCCAGTTACCAGTTGGGACTCATCGATCAAGCACAAAGAAGTTTTGTCTCTGTCTTACATGCAGACCCTAGTAATGCGCCTGCGCGTGTGGCATTAGCTGATTTGTATATGAACCGATTGGGTCAACCCCTGAAGGCTTCGCAGTTGGTGCAACCTTTGTTGCAGCAACCAGAGCACCGTGAAGACGCAGAACTGACGCAATTGATGGCAGGCTTGTATGACCGCGATGCTTCTGCGGATTTACACAATACGCGTGTTATGGCCTTTTCTCGCCGGTCGCTACGCTTAGACGCTGATACAAATGAACGCTTAACGCGTCAGAAAAAACAACGATCTGCTGAGATTGTGCGAAAGCGACCCCGTGTCGGTTTGATATCCCCTCAGTTTTGCGTCTCGCCCGTGTACTTTTTAACCATCGCAGGGTGGCAGCATGTGGCGAAAGGGTGTGACATCGTGGTGTTTAACCGAGGACACAACCAAGATTGGGCGACGGAGAAGTTTCAAAAGCTTGCATCGCAATGGCATAACGTGCAAGAGATGTCTGCGCAGCATTTGGCGCAAGAGTTACTGGACGCCGATATCGATGTGCTCTACGACCTAGGGGGGTGGATGGACCCTGTGGCGCTCAAAGCACTGTCGATCAAACCCGCTAGAAAAATGTTCAAGTGGGTCGGTGGGCAAAGTGTGACTACGGGGCTAGACAGTTTTGATGGGTGGATAGGCGACACATGGCAGTCGCCTGATCGTTTGCAATATTTGTACAGCGAGCCATTGGTGAATATTGCGCAAGGGTATGCCCACTACACGCCTCCAAGCTATATGCCGGCTATCCCCCACTCGAAACGGGATGAGCCCGTCATTTTTTCTAATCCAGCAAAATTATCTAGGGCTTTTTTAAAATATCTGCAAACCATCAAAGGCCGTAAATGTTTCATACATCGGCAATTCCAGTTTGCAGCTGCGCGTGAAAATATATTGAATTTCTTTGACCCCAACGAGGTGAAGTTCATCTGCCCTCAAAATCACCAAGAGGCTTTGCAGATGTTGGGACAACACAAAATAATGTTGGACACTTTCCCTTATAGCAGTGGCCTCACTGCGCGAGAAGCGCAGGCAATGGGTGTGAAAGTTATTGCTAAGGCAGGTTTGTTATTTTGTGAGCGTCATACCGCGCGCTTGGTGTAGGCCACTTGGTTGCTATGGCTAGCCCAATAAGGTTTGTTTGGCAATTGAATCTAAGATTTGTTTCACATCGGCCGTGCTTTGCAAATCCAGGCCTTGGTCGAGTTGTTCATTTTTAAGGCCAGGCCATTGTGTGTCTGGCAGAAGTTTGCGTTTGCGGCTATCTAAGGTCCATAAAGCACCAGCATGGCCATGGTCTGTTCCATTGCTGGAGTTGCTGCGCAGTCGTCTACCGAACTCACTCATGACAACTATCGTGACGTCTTTACTCGCGGCCTGTACGTCGTCAAACAATGCGCGCACATTGCTGGCCCATTGACGCACTAAGTTGTTAATGCGACCTGTTTGGTATTCATGCGTGTCCCAACCACCAAAATCTACACAGGCTACTTGTAAGCCGATATCCATACGTATGAGTTGCGCCACGGTTTGCACGGCGTGCTGCCATTCATAGTTTTCAGTGTTGTATTTGATGTCTTTGGAAGGGGTATAGGCCGCAATAGCGCTACCTGTTTTAGGAGCTTTGGACTCAAGTAGCGAAAGTTGGCGCAGGGTGTCTTGCGCGCATTGCATCAATGGGTCTGACATTGGCGTGCCCACATAAAGCGATTCCAAAACCGATTTGGCTTGCGCTTCTCCGGTAAGGTTTATGCCCCAACGTAACTCCCCCGTCAAACTCAAGCCCGAGCGCAAACCTTGCAAGCTGCGCATTTGGCCTGCGGATGTGGCTACAAAAGGGAGTGTTTGCGGTTTCTCCGTATTGGCTTTGATGTAAGGGGTTAACCAACCTGGCGTGGAAGACAGAATGCGTTCGTTGGCCGATGAGGTGTTGGCTTCTAATATTTCTTGCGCCACAAAGTGGCTGCGTGTAGCGTGCTTTAAGCCACAGGCGTGCAAAAGCTGTGCGTGCCCGCTCTGGAATAAATCTAGTAGCGGTGCTGCTGCAGGGTGAATGCGGCAGTCGAGTTCTGTTGTAAAACCTTTGGGTAATCGAATGCCGGGCGTAGCACCGGAAGACAAGATGCGCAGCTCTGGGGGACGAGCGGCAATGTAGTCACGGTCTTCTACAGGGGCTGCTATGTGCAAACTGTCTGCACCACCACGTAAAAAAACGACCACCAAGGGAGTGGTTGGCTGGGCTGCAAAGCTCAGGCTATGAAGATTGGCCGCACCAGCCAAAGAGCCGACTGCAAAAGTTTTGAGGAGTTCACGGCGTTGCATGGTGTTATTTCCATTGAAACGCAGGGCTCATGCCTACGTAGGCCAATGTGTGGCGCAGGTTATTGAATTCACCGTTATCAGCGCCCAGGATGCGTTTATTGGGAATGTTGAGTGTCTTTACCAACGAAGTCCAAATGTCGTTGAATTTTGAAGGTCCAACCAAAAGTTCGCAGTGGTGTTTAAGCAAAGCTATTTCATCTAAAGGCAGAGCAAATCCTTTACTTAAGTGTTCTGGCGCTATAACTCCTGTAGCCCACCAGTTGTCCATCAACGCCCAAGGAAACATCCAACGTCTTCGCATGGTTTGCGTGGTTAACCAATACTCGGTGACATCAGGATGTCCATCGGGCGTGGGCCATAGGTAGAGACGTTGACCCGTGTGTTGTATTTCATTGACCAGTCCCATAGACGGCGCAAAAGGCAGCTCTAGCTTGCGGACAAAGCTTGCGGCTAGCTCTAAAGGGCGTTTGAGTTTCTTGCCATTGGGTGACTTGAGTGCCTGGGTGAATTCTTGTGAAGCAAAAATATGTGCCAACACGCGTGCGATTTGTTGTGGGTGTTTGATGTTGTCTTGCCAAACCTTGGCGCTACTGGTGACTAGAGAGTTAGGGGGGATGTCTGCAACAAATCTGCGACACAGTTTTTCACACAGATGGAGTGCGGTGCCTGGATGTTCTGCTAAAAGTAACAAAACTTTTTTGCCGTCTGCCATCGCGGGTGAAAAAGGGTCAAAGTCTTGGGCTAGCACGCGCTTTTGGTAAGGGTCGTGCCAACTTTCTAAATATGTGAATTGGCCAGTTTTAGGCAGTTGTGTGTTGCCTCCCAGTCCACGGCCATCTTCAATCACCCACCCAGTGAATGCACGGGCTGCTTCGTAAACGTCTTGGTCAATATAGCCTTTAGGGGCGCCTTTATCTGCGCCTGGAACTTGCTTCCATTTGCTGTAGAGGTCATTGAGGTAGTGTTGTTTGCCAAGGGTGTGCAATTCAAACAATTCACGCGCAAAGTTTTCGTTGGGGGCGCCTGTACGAGAACTCCGGTTGTTGAGAAAGATCAACATCGGCGTGCTTTGTGCAACGCCTGAGAGCATTTGGGCAAAGTTACCCAAACCGTGTTGACGGATGCATTCACGCTCAAATGTGGGCATGGCTACTGCAATGCTGGCGTCACCAGCATGCACATTGAAATGGTTAAGCCAAAAGTCAACCATTAACTCTTGGATTTGCCATTTGCTGTAAACCGCTCGCAAAGTGCGCGCAACTTGCAACTCGTTGAGTGGGCGCATGCGTTCCGCATAGTGCATTTTGGTTTGACCATCTGTGAGAGGCCAGAGTTCTTGGGTGGTTTTTTGTAAGCTGCCTAGAGGCCGGTATTCATTAACAGCGCCCCAGTCTTCGCTAGCCCCGTATTGCATTTTGAGGACAGCTGAACGCAAAACTTCGTCCAAGACGGGGTCTCCTTGTTTGGGATGAAGTTGCTCTTGTATCCAAGCAGTCAAACCATTTTTTTGAACAGCATCTATCTCAGCGCGCTTGGCGCCAAAAGTCAGTCGTTCTAATGCTTCTATCGACATGCTGATTTAATGTGGATTAATTCACCATCACCAACTTACCCATTACCCCACGCGACCCCATCTCCGCATAAGCCTGCTTGAGTTCTGCCATAGGCATGGTTTTGTGAATCACAGGTTTTATTTTCCCTTGGCCATACCACTTTGCTAACTCTTGCATCATGGCCGCATTGGCCGCACTTTCACGGCGCGAATAATCGCCCCAAAAAACACCCACGATAG
>Ga0214921_10003265_pt1 | contig 25049 bp, 26 predicted proteins | sample LL1505_MetaG_FD_177992 | JGI IMG/M metagenome (GOLD analysis project Ga0214921, IMG submission 177992) | Freshwater microbial communities from Lake Lanier, Atlanta, Georgia, United States - LL-1505 | ecosystem: Environmental > Aquatic > Freshwater > Lake | place: USA: Georgia | collected...
ACTTCAAGTGCATCGAAGAATTTGACGATGGCCTGCGTGCAGGCCGCGTTGGAACAAGCAGCAAGTAGTGGGGTAGTGGCTGTGCATGAAAATGGCGGACCCACAGTTAGTTCCGAAGCAGATTTTGCAGTGATACAGGAATTTTCTCGATTTCCTGATGTCCCCGCGATATATCCGTATTGGGCGGATTTGAATCCGCAGAACGCTCTAAAACTGGGCGCAACTGGCGCTGCGGGTGACCTGAGTGTGGACGGTTCTATTGGCTCGCGATCTGCAAAACTGCTAGAGGTTTACTGCGACGCGATTGATAATTTTGGGCTGGCATACCTTGATTCAGACCAAATAGCCCAGCACATAGTTGCCACGACGTTGTTGGGGATTCAGGGCGGATTCCATGCAATCGGTGACGATGCATGTGCGCGCGTACACAAGGGCTTTGAATTAGCGCTTCAACAAGTTGACGCTGGAGCTATACGCGCTTGTCGACACCGCATAGAGCACTTGAGCATGCCCAGCACAGAGTCTTTAGCTCTGTATGCAGACTTAGGCGTAGTGGCCAGTGTCCAACCAGTATTCGATTCCACTTGGGGTGGCCCGGGGGGCATGTACGAAAGCCGATTGGGCACAAAACGGCTCGGCACTACCCATCCATTTGCCGACATGGTTAAAGCAGGTGTGGTCTTAGCATTCGGTTCAGATTCGCCAGTTACGCAGATTCAACCGTGGAATTGGGTGCGAGCCGCAAACCAGCATCATCAACAGAACCAGAGAATAAGTTTGCGCTCGGCATTTAATGCAGCGACTCGGGGTGGTCATCGCGCAGCTCGCAATGACAGTTCTGGAGTCTTGGCGGTTGGCGCCCCCGCAGACATAGCCATTTGGCAGGTAGCAGCTTTTGCCGAGCCATCTGCGGTTGATGTAGCAACTGCTTGGTCTACGGATCCGCGTTCAGGAACTCACGCTCTACCTGATCTGACTAATTACAATCCGGTGTGTCTAGCCACATTAAGAGATGGCCTTGCGATACACGACAAAGAAAGCTTGTTCGGTGTTTAAGCAGCTGAGAAAAATTATCTTGCCGATGTCTGCTGGCTTGATTCTTTACTGTGCATTTCGATATGACATCTGGTTACTAACGATTCTGGCTATCGCAATTTTTTATCGGCGGCTTGTCGACCAGCCGCTACAAAAGCGATTACTAGTTACCTTTGGGTTCGCAGCCGGATTTTTTGTTCCGCATTTGTGGTGGATTTCGGTTCTGGGTTTCGACGCACTCTTGCTGCTTTCTCTACTTTGCATGGTTCTCTTCGCACTTATCGCATTCCTGCCACTTCATTCGAACAACTTTTGGAGCAAGCTTGAATTCGCGAGTGCTTGGGCGCTCATTGAATTGGTGCGCTCACTCTATCCTTGGGGTGGTTTTGGCTGGGGTTTGCTGGGTTATTCGCAGACAACCGGTCCACTGGTTCAGTACTCCAGATACGCAAACGTAGCGCTGGTTGCGTTTGTGGTCGTGTTGATAGCCGCGATGGTTTCTGACTTTAGGATTTTGAACCCAAATATATTTAAGAAATCTAAAGAATTGCTCCTGGTAATCACGTTATTGATTATTGGCGTCGTTCTGCCTGCACCGCAGACGAATGGCGTTTTCAAGGTAGGTGTTGTGCAAGGTGGTGTTGTGCCGGCTTTTGTCCCTGAATCGATCAGGGCAAGTCAGGTTTTCGCAAATCACTTAAGACAAACGCAGGCGCATGCGGATTTATTACGGACTTCAGACGTGGTTGTTTGGCCAGAAAACTCGGTCAACCTGCAAGAAGAATCGGGAATAGTTGGCGCCCAGATCCAGGCGGTTGTGGACCAAATAGGCAAACCGTTCTTGATCGGTGTTGTACGTACTAACCAAGATGGCCAGCTCGAGAATGCAGTCCTTCTCTGGCTACCAAAAACTGGTATCACAGCTAGCTACGTAAAGAACCACCTCGTGCCTTTTGGCGAATACATTCCGATGCGCAATTTATTGGCAGCTCGGGTCGGGCGTCTGGACCAAATTCCCGCTGATTTTGCGAAAGGATTAGGGGGAGGAGTAATCGAGGTAGCCGACACCAAAGTTGGAGCCGCCATTTGTTTTGAAGTTGCAGATCAAATGCATCTAACAAATTTGGTTGACGATGGCGCACAGGTTCTGATTGCAGCTTCGAATAACGCCACATACTTGGGCACACTGCAACCGGCCCAGCAATTTCAAATCTCGAGATTCAGCGCAATCGCACATCAGCGGACAATGGTAGTTGCCACCACAACTGGAGTTTCAGGCGTGATTTCAGCAAGTGGAAACATCTCGCATCAAGTTACCGACTCTGGTGCATCGGTATTTGTCGCAGAAGCAAAGCTTTCTGACAGTGAGGCGTTTGCGGATAGTTACCCAATGTGTCGGTACCTTTTTGTATCAGTGCTTTTTATGATTGTTCTAACGCGCAGAGCGCGGGCAAAATTCAAGAAGCTAACTGCTAATAGGTCTGCCGTGTGAGTTCACCAACAGCAGGTATGGTTGTCCCGTGAGCGAATTGCAGTACTTATCTCTGGGCAAAGTCTTAGTGATCATCCCCACATACAACGAGATAGAAAGCCTGCCGGTCATTGTCTCAGCAGTGCGGCAGAGCGCGCCCACTGTGCACATTTTGGTGACTGACGATAACTCACCTGATGGCACAGGAAAATTAGCTGATGATTTAGCAACGGCCGATTCGAATGTACAGGTTTTACATCGCAGCGCTAAGAACGGACTCGGCGCCGCCTACTTAGCAGGTTTTGCCTGGGCAAAAGCTAATGGTTATGACGTTGCCGTTGAAATGGACGCAGATGGTTCGCACCGCGCTGTCGATTTGCCGCGACTGCTAACCGCGTTAGTCGACGCTGATGCGGTTTTAGGTTCGCGCTGGGTTAAGGGTGGGGAAGTGGTCAACTGGCCATTAACTAGGAAGATCCTCTCGCGTGGTGGCAATCTGTACACACGCTTGATGTTACGAATTCCGCTACGCGATGCAACTGGCGGTTTCCGCGCCTACCGCATGGCAGCGCTCGATGTAATGGATGTTCAGTCGGTGCAAAGCCAAGGATATTGTTTTCAGGTAGATCTGGCTTGGCGAGCTGTGCAGAACAGACTCCGAGTTGTTGAAGTCCCAATAACTTTTGTCGAGCGTGAACTTGGAACTAGCAAGATGGATTCCAAAATCGTTAAAGAGGCATTGTGGTTAGTTACGCTTTGGGGAATTGAAAAACGCAAAACCGCCGTGAAACGTTTGTTCAAAAAGTAGCTAGGCGCTTCGAAGTGAATCATAATCATGCAATTCATGAAGTTTAAGCACAAAGATTTCGGCTAGTTCATTTTCAGAACGGCGCTCTCGAACGATTTCATAATGTGAGCGCCGAGTACGAATAGGCGGGCGTTCAGGAAGTTCCACACCCGGTAACCCGGCTATTTCACCACACTCACATTCCCAAGTAGCCGGAATCTCTTCAGCATCAGCGGCAAACGGCAGGGTAGTTTTGTGCCCTGCCACACAGGTGTAGGAAACTATCTGAACAGCTACGTGTTCGCCACGATCAATTTCGTAGCTGACATGACTTAGTGAACTTCCTCGCATTGATTCATCTGACATGATGATCTCCTAGCCTCGATTGATTTCATCAATCTGTTATCGCGTTTTTACCCACGTTAGATTGCATCAAACACAAATTTTGGAAAACCTTTAGTCGATAAGTGTTGGCGCTTGTTTACTGTGGATTGAGAAACTATTTCGAGCCAATCAACGCGATAGTCAGAAAAGATTTCTCATGGCGATTGCTGTCGCAGGTTTTGTACCTAGAGCATGTGCCGGATATCTATCGGGGAAAAGTGCCGTTTACTGGCACCACTCAACTTAGATGAATAGCCGATAAGATACATTATGTCAATCTACGGAAATCTCGTGAAATCTGCAGAATTTGGCCACTGTTACGCGAAACCCCTGGCTCGGACTGCAAAAATTACCTGGCCCGACCGTACAGCGGCGACCAGCCTGAGTTTGCCTAAGCACATGCTGACAAAACCGTCAGTCATTAGCAACTCGGCTGCAATGCGCTGTGAGACTAAATCTAAGCGTCTTGAAACGCTTCTGGGCTCGGACATGAGCAGACCAAATTGCGGTCCCCATAAGCCCCATCAATTCGGCGTACGGGTGGCCAGTACTTGTTATCGCGAGGGCTAGCGCTTGGATAAGCACCAACAATCTGGTCGTAGGCCTGGTTCCAGCCCGTTAGCAAGAATTCGGCCGTATGTGGGGCATTAACTAATGGGTTATCGTCAGCTGGCCAAATCCCCTGCTCGACCTTTGCGATTTCGGCTCGAATTGCTTTCATGGCACCGATGAATCGATCTAGTTCAACTAATGATTCGCTTTCGGTTGGCTCAATCATCAGAGTTCCCGGAACTGGGAAAGACATAGTTGGGGCATGGAACCCGTAATCCATTAGACGCTTTGCCACATCGTCGACCGAAATGCCACTTGTTTTGGTTATCTCGCGCAAATCCAAGATGCATTCATGGGCGACAAGTCCCCCATTGCCCCGGTACAAAACTGGATAGTCATTTTCTAATTCGTGCGCCAAGTAATTAGCGCTAGCCACGGCAACAGAGGTTGCATCCTTGAGTCCAGCAGATCCCATTAAGCGGATGTAGGCCCAAGCTATCGGCAAGATGCTGGCACTTCCCCAAGGCGCTGCGCTTACGGCACCTACCCCACCATCGGCGTATCCCTGCCCGATTGGTCCAGCTTCAGGTCGAAGTGGATGCGAAGGCAAGTAAGGCGCCAAGTGCGCACGTACAGCCACAGGGCCAACACCTGGGCCACCACCACCGTGCGGGATGGCGAAAGTTTTGTGTAAATTCAGATGCGAAACATCAGCGCCAAATTTTCCTGGCTTAGCGAGCCCGACCAACGCATTCAGATTAGCCCCATCAACATAAACCTGACCGCCAGCCTCGTGAATCAAATCGCAAATCTCCTGCACCGAAGATTCATAAACTCCGTGCGTAGACGGATAGGTAATCATCAGTGCCGAAAGTGAATCTGCATTTGCTGCAATCTTCGCTTTCAAATCTTCGACATCTACGTTGCCTTGATCATCACAAGAAACAACCACGACCCGCATGCCGGCCATTACAGCTGAAGCCGCATTAGTACCGTGTGCACTACTTGGAATCAGACACACATCACGCTTTGATTGTCCTTGTGCTCGGTGATAGGCCCGAATTGCGAGTAACCCAGCGAACTCCCCCTGCGAGCCAGCATTTGGTTGCAGGTTGACGCTGTCATAACCAGTGATTTCAGCTAGCCAGTCCTGCAATTGTGTAATCATCGTCAAATAACCGGTCACAGTGTCTAGCGGTGCGAACGGATGGATCCCACCGAACTCCGGCCAAGTAACCGCCGCCATCTCTGTTGTGGCATTTAGCTTCATGGTGCACGAACCAAGCGGAATCATCGAGCGATCGAGTGCAATGTCCTTGTCGCTGAGTCTGCGGATGTAGCGCAGCATGTCTGTTTCGCTGTGATACGAGTTGAATACTTCATGCGAGAGGAATCCCTCTGTTCGCCTAAGTTCAGGGACTATGTCAGTTTCGGTGTGTACTGGGTAACCTTGCGCTGGAATTGAAGTTCCAGTCCCCGCCGAGATGGCGCGCCACAGAGTGGATACTGTTTCAACGGAAGATGTTTCGTCGAAACTTATACTGACCGCATCATGTCCGCCATCGTAGATCGCAATACCGAGTTCACGACAGGCATTCACAACTGCCCCGGTTTTACCTGGAACAATTACTTGAACTGTGTCAAAGAAATTTTCAGTCGTAACAAAACCTGCTGCGCGCACTCCCCTGGCAAAAGTTACCGCAAGTTGATGCGTGCGTTCAGCAATCCTCTGTAAACCTTGTGGGCCGTGATAAACCGCATACATCGATGCCATAACAGCTAGCAGTACCTGAGCCGTGCAAATGTTACTTGTGGCTTTGTCGCGCCGAATGTGCTGTTCACGTGTCTGTAAGGCTAAACGATAGGCCAAATTACCCGCAACATCTTTGGTGACGCCGACTAGTCGGCCAGGCAACGAGCGCTCTAGGCCATTACGAACTGCCATGAACCCTGCGTGTGGTCCACCAAATCCGATTGGCACACCGAAGCGCTGTGTGGAACCAACAGCAATGTCGGCTCCCCAACTTCCTGGTGAGGCAAGCAGAGTTAGCGCCAAAAGATCGGTTACTGCTACAACCAACGCATCGGCCGAATGGGCGGCCTTAACCAAATTTTGTAACTGGCGAATCGCACCGCTGCTGGCTGGGTAACTAACCAGCAAACCGAAACAAGATTCAGGAAGTTCCTGTGCACTTTGCACATCAATCAAATGGATGTTTATCCCTAATGGTTCAGCCCGGGTTTGCAGCACCGCTAATGTCTGTGGATGCGTATCGCTATCAACTAGAAAAGTTTGCGACGTAGATTTACTCATACGGCGAATTAGCGTCATTGCTTCCGCAGCTGCAGTTGACTCGTCCAACAACGAAGCGCTTGCGATGTCGAGCCCAGTTAAATCCGTGACCATAGTTTGAAAATTGAGCAGTGCCTCTAGTCGTCCCTGCGAAATCTCCGGTTGATAGGGCGTGTATGCCGTGTACCAAGCGGGATTTTCGAAAATGTTTCGGGCAATAACACCTGGCGTATGCGTTCCGTAATATCCAAGACCGATCATGGGAGTTAGGACAGTATTTTGATTGGCAAGTTCTCGAAGCTCGGCCAATACTTCTGGTTCCGACCTACCTTGATCTAGCGCAAGTGGTTCACTTAGCGCAATGCCAGCTGGCACTGCCGCATCGGTAAGATCTGAGAGCGATTCGTAGCCAAGAGTTTTGAGTATGTGGGCAATCTGCGCGGTATCTGGACCAATGTGACGGGTTGAAAAATCATCAGTCGACACCAGGTTATTTGTAATTACCTCTGACACAAAAACTCCACAGCAAGTTCGGATGCGCTAACGCATCTCCCCCTCTGTTGCTGTGGCTTCAGAGTTGCCGATCCCGTAAGGTTCTTTTGCCTGAGAGGTTATGAGGACACTTGCCCCGTCGGCGCTGCAGTTAAGCAGACTCTCCCTTGCAGGTTCATAAGCATCTCAAGTTTAACCCAGAGAGCTTAAAAAAGTGGTTAGGCACCCTCTCGGGCGCGACGTCGCATTGAAAGTTCATCTGTTGCAGACGATGTTGGAGCTTCTGATTCCGTCCGCTCGCTAGGTAACTGGCTCAGGCTACCTTCAACCTCTTGCCAAACTCCCTTGAGCGCTATGCCAAACACCGCCTGGCCATGAGCCAGGAGGTCGACAATTTCATCCGTTGACATGCAGGCATAAACACTAGCGCCATCGCTCATCAAAGTGATCCGAGTGAGGTCGTTAATTCCGCGGGTACGAAGGTATTCAACGGCGGTACGAATCTGCTGAAGTGAGACACCAGTATCCAACAAACGCTTGACAACTTTAAGTTCAAGAATGTCGCGGAAACCATAAAGACGAGCAGTGCCAGAACCCGTTGCTGGGCGCACAGTAGGTTCAACTAATCCGGTGCGAGCCCAATAGTCGAGCTGACGGTAAGTGATACCTACTACCCCAGCCGCAACTGGGCCGCGGTAACCAAGATTTACTAGTTCAGTTATTGCCGATTCTTCACCAAGCAGGCCTTGTTCCCCAGCCACGATTTTGGCTTGTGCTCGAGCTACTTCTTCAGCGATTGACTCTGCTGATGTGCCTTCGTGCTCTGACATTAACTATCTCCTTGAGGAAGTGCGGGCGAGCCCGCGGGGAAACCTTCGGACTTTCACAATATGTGTATCCAAGGTTCAGGTCAATCATGCTGGCCTGCGACACGCCGACAGTTAAGTATAAATGTTTAGTTGAGGGTTGGGTTGAGGGTTTATTCCCTTATTTTGCCTAGGAAAAGTCTTCCGGCCGGATTTGCTCGAGGAATTCTCGAAATTGGGCCAACTCTGAATCTTCATCATCAGCTGGCTCATTGCGTTCGTCATCAGTTACAAACTGTCCTGCGGTTTCCATCACTTCATCTGCGACAAATATTGGCACCTCTGCTCTTAATGCCAACGCAACTGCGTCAGATGGCCGAGCGCTCACCGGATCATGGTTGGCAAACTGCAATAGTGCATAAAAAATTCCGTCGACCAATTCAGTGATAGTTACTGAGGTTAGCTGGTCACCAAAATTTGAAATTACATCATTTAACAGATCGTGGGTCATTGGTCTTGAGACTTCAACTTCATCCAAGGAAAGCGTTATTGCGCTGGCTTCAGGGCCACCAATCCAAAGCGGCAGGAAACGTGGGCTATTGATTTCGCGCAAAATCAATACCGGCTGGTTCGAAGGAAACTCGATCCGCACGCCAACGACTTCAACTTGTGCCATATGGCTAGTGTAAGGCAGAACCTAAATCTGTTCGTCCAGTAACTGACGAAGAACTAATTCGTGCAGGCGCAATATTGCATTGGAAATTTGTAAAGCCGATTCCTGAATCTCAGCCTTCGATGCACCATTTCGCCCTGAGCGAGCTGCTGTAATGATGGGCGCAAACAAATCTATTTCTCTACCAGCAGAAGATTTAACGGTCTTTAAATGACGAGGCTCCAAGCCAAAGCCCGCTAATGCTCTAGCGGTCTCAACTATAGATAGGTCTCGTCCGTTGTAATGACCTTGATCATCTGGCGCAATTAAGCCAAAAGCAATTAGGTCCTTTATCAGCTCCTGGGAACCCTCTACATTGGCCAGTAACTCGTCGTGAGTTAGCCGGACCGCCTTCGCGCTTGCTGATTCATCGATTGAATCTGTGCTCAGCAGCCCACGCGGCGGCTTGGGCGTTACGTCGCCAATCGCTGGTGGCTCGAGCCCACGATCCATCGCATCTATGTGACCCCGAATTACCTTGAGCGGCAGGAAATGATCGCGTTGCATACGAAGTATGTAGCGAAGACGTTCTATGTCAATCAGCGTGAATTTGCGGTATCCGCTCGCTGTTCGAGTGGGAGTAACTAATTCATGCGTTTCCAAGAACCGAATCTTTGAAATAGTGATTTCCGGAAATTCTTCGATTAGTCGGTTGATAACCTCACCGATTGTGAATAATGCATGGCCAGACGTTTGACGCGAGAGTTCCTGAGTCATTTACCTGTTATGCCTGATCCTGATTTGAGATAAATACAAAGCGATACTTGCCAATTTGTACTTCATCATTATTCGCCAAGACAGTTGTCGTGACTAAATTTCGATTCACATAAGTGCCGTTCAAACTTCCAGAATCGGTTATTGTCCAATGACCATCAACGTGGGCAAGAGTGGCATGCGAACGTGAAACCGTTACGTCATCTAAAAAGATTCCAGTTTCAGGTGAGCGGCCGATTGTGATTGGCTCGCCGCTCTTAGCATTCAGGGTGAACCTCACGCCTTCGAGTGCGCCACGGGTTACAACAAGAACTGCGTTTCCACTTGCCAATTCTTGAAAGTGCTCTGGATTAACCGCAGGGAATTCGCGGGTATCAACTGTTTTCTCGAGATTATAAACACCAGTTTCCTGCGGTGTTGAAATCAAGCCAGCACCACAAGAAGAGCAAAAGCGCGCGCTGACTTCGTTCTCGTGTCCACACATAGGGCAGTTTGCCATCTTCGCCTTCTAGGTCTATTCGCCAGTGATTTGTTGATACGCTACCGCGTCAAGCAGTTCAGCGAGGGCTATTTCGGAATTTTCAACAGTAATGTCGGCAATCCAGCCCTGACCGTACGGATCAGAATTTAGCACCTCAGGCGCAGTCTCAACGCCGTCGTTTCGTGCAGAAATAGTTCCCGATACCGGAGCATAAATGTCACTCACACTTTTTGTGGATTCAACTTCCCCACACTGAGCCCCCGCGGTAACACTTGCACCAACTGTTGGCAAGCTAACGAACACGATGTCGCCCAAGGCGTCCTGGGCATAATCTGTAATGCCAAAGCGCACGGTGTTTTGGTCAACCGCAACTACCCATTCGTGTTCTGCGGTGTATTTCAAATGCTCGGGTGTTTTTGCCATGGGATAAGCGTACGGCATGACGTACTAAGGCATTTGCAGAGGTACCGTTGCGTTTATCTCAACATCGGGCATTTCGGTTATGACAACCCGTCCCCCGCCCGACTGCACTGTATCAACGAGTCCACCCGGAATCCGCAGTGCTGGTGATAGAACTGCGCTATCGCCGACCACCTTAATAAAGATCGGCAGGTGCAACTCAGTGCCCGAAACAGAAACGCCAGTCTCAGTATCAGCAAACCAAGTATTAGCAACTACGCGAACTGCTAGATCGCGATCGGAAATCTCAATTCCAGTCGCACCAGCGTCGCGCAACTCTTGAATGGCGTCAAGCAAGGTGGTTGCCGTTAAATTCCGCGTAATCGTTACTTGAATGCCCGAGCCGGCTAGCTTTTGCGTGCCAGCTAGTTGCGCCAGCGCGTTTGCCCTTCGCTTTGCCTCGGTCACTGCCTGATATTCATTTCCACCAAGCAGAGTTTGCCGGGCATTCTCTAATCGTGTTGCCTCTGCCTGCAATCGCGCCTCACGACCGGACAAGTCGTCCAAGACGGCCACAAGATCGCTTTGCCGAGCATTCGCTAGAACTGCGTTTGCAGATGAACCGCTGATGGCCGCTGTTGTGGCAAAGCCTAGTAAAACAAAAATGGTAGTAAGTAAAATCTGCGTACGGTTCAGTTGCGGCTGCAAGGATCGTCGTAGTCGAAGCCGAGCGATGCGACCGCTCTTTGCTGGACGATGTTTGGGTTGGCTGACCATGTTAAGCCTTCAACAAATGGCGGCGAATGGCGGCGACATTGGCGAAGATGCGCATCGAGAGCACAACCACGACACCAGTTGACATCTGAGAACCCACGCCAAGCTGATCGCCTAAGAATACGATTACGGCCGCAACAACCACGTTGGACACGAACGAAATAACAAAAATTCGGTCGTTAAAGATTCCGTCAAGGACTGACCGCAACGCGCCAAAAACTGCGTCAAGCGCGGCTACGACCGCAATGGGTAGGTATGGCTGCAGCCACAGCGGAACTGTTGGATGAAAAATCAGGCCAAGTAAAATGCCAACAATCAGACCGATAGCAGGTATCACTGTTTGCCTCCAGATAGGTTCACTGAACTTGATGCAGCCGGAAGTGTTGTTTCACCAAGTGTTGCTATGGTCCAGACTACGCCGTACTTGTTCGCTAACTCTTCAAGCATGAGTCCCGCCACACCGTCGCGAAATGTGCCTGCGGTGGCATCGGCCGAATCGCTGATTGCCACAATTCGATAAGGCGGCGACAGCGGTCGGTAGTCCACCAAAATTGCCGGGCCTGCATTGCGAATGGCAGACAGCGCAGTCAACCGCTGGCCATTTATGGCTATGCCGGTTGCGCCAGCAGCCCACAGGCCGTTTGTCACAGATTGCACATCACGATCTTGCACTTTGCCGAGTGAAATTTCTGTACCGACAAATGAGCCTGAATTTGGTGCATCATCGAGTGTTACCTGCAGGCCAGGTCCAGTCAAGGTTGTGAATCCAGTTGCTCTGCGCAGGACTTCCAATCGCTTTCGTGCTTGTTCCCCTAGAGAAGTTCCCGCAAGGTGAGCACTTTCAGCAGCGGCCAAATCAACACCTGATTGTGCAACATCCTTTTGTGCCTGTGCTACTCGTTGATCTGCCGCTTTTATCCGATCGATAAGTGCAAGTCGAGTGAGATTGACTTGCGCAGATTGCTGTCGCTTATCAACGACTGCCGCAATGAATACCAGTGCCAACAAGACAGCTGAAACCGCTGCTAGTCCTTTTATTATTGGCGAAGTATGCCGATCTGCGCTAGCCGATTGGTAGTCGGAAGCGACCGCATCAGCCAACAGCGAATCAAGCGATGGGTTACTACTCAACTGCGCTCTCTCCTAGACCTAAGTTGCGGTACTGCTGCGTGTACAGAACAGCGCCATACCAATACAAGGCTAACCCCCAGATAAGAAATGCGAATGCGACTTGGTGTGCGATCAGCCCAATGGTGCCCGAAAATGTACCCAATAAAACCAGCGGAAATGCCCAAAGCAGATTCATCGTGGCGGCTTTGCCGATGAAATGCACCGGGAACCCTGAGTAGCCTTTTTGCTTAAGTAGCCAAACTAAGGCGAGCATGTACAAGTCACGCGCTAAAAACAGCGCTAGAAAGACCAGTGGAAGTTCGTGGGTTAGCACCAAGGCCACGATGGCGGCAAGAACATATAAACGATCCACAAGCGGATCTAGCAATTCGCCGAGTCGAGTTCGCTGATTTAATTTCCTAGCAGCATAACCGTCAAGCCAATCGGTAAAGCCACTAAAGAAAAGAACGATAATAGCGAGTCCATAACTTTTCTCTACAGCTATTAGCCAGAAAAAATATGGCACTCCAAGCAAACGCAAAAAACTTAACGAATTGGGAACGTTAAAGTTTTGCCGCATGAACCTAATTTATTCACTGAGTTCGGAAATAACGGATTCCGCCACTTCTTTTACTGACATCCGCTTATCCATTGCAGCCTTTTGTATCCATCGAAATGATTGTGGTTCGTCTAGCGAGAGTTTCACCTGTAACAGACCTTTGGCCCGATCAATTAGCTTGCGAGTTTCGAGTGATTCGGCAAGATTGTCGCGCTGCGCCTCAATACTTTGCTTTTCTAAGAAACGACTTTTTGCTATTTCAATAGCCGCAACAACATCGGCTTCGGTGAATGGCTTCATGACATAGCCCATAACACCTGCGCTACTTGCTTGCGCAATGATGTCTGCTTGGCCAAAAGCAGTTAGTAACACAACGGGAATGTGCTCGCGAACGCTGTGTGCCACTTCGATTCCATCGAGTAATGGCATCTTCACATCAAGAACTGCGATGTCTGGCTGAAGCTCTTTAATTGCGGTCAGTGCCGCTTTGCCATCACTGGCCTGCCCCACAACGTCGTATCCTGCATGCGTCAACAGTTCGACCAAATCCATTCTGATGATAGATTCGTCATCTGCGACTACTACCCGAGTTTTAGTCATAGACCTAGCCTATGTGCAGAGTTAGCAATAAGCACGATAACCTAGTGTGCACGCCCTGGTACTCCAACTGGCAGAGAGCGCGGTCTCAAACACCGTTCAGTGTGGGTTCGAATCCCACTCAGGGCACAATCTGCTAAAGGCTCGAAATCGAGCCACGAGTCCTTGCAATTGCGCCAAGCAGTCCGTTTAAAAACTTTGCCGAGTTCTCAGTACTCAAACTTTCAGCGATTTCCATCGCCTCAGAAACAATAACCGAAGTATCTGTATCTTGATGCCAAACCAATTCAGCAACAGCTACTCTGGCAATCGCTCGATCTAATGCCGGCATTCTTTCTATTGTGCGATCGGCAAGATAAGTGGAAATAATTTCATCGATTCGCGCAGTGTTGTCATCAACAATCTGTGCAATTTCGATTGCATATTCATTGACCTCAGGATTTCGGGCAAATACTTCAGAAATTGGCACGCTGCGCTGTTCGGCTTCAAAGAGCGCCTCGACAGCGCGGGAACGTGCTTTAGTTCGGGTACGCACTTAGTTGACGCGACCTAAATATGATCCATCACGAGTGTCCACTTTTACTTTGGTATTTGATTCTAAGAAAAGTGGAACCTTAATTTCAGCACCAGTCTCCAGCGTGGCTGGTTTTGTGCCAGCACTCGAGCGATCGCCCTGAAGGCCTGGTTCGGTGTAGGTAACCATTAGCTCAACACTGGCTGGAAGTTCAACGTAAAGCGCGGCGCCTTCGTGAATTGCAACCACTGCTTCTTGATTCTCCAACATGTACTTTGATGCATCGCCCACGATGGTGTCTGAGATTGGATATTGATCGTAGTTATCTAGATCCATGAACACCCAGTCCTCGCCATCACGGTACAAGTACTGCATGTTGCGCTTATCGACGTTAGCTGTTTCAACCGAGACACCAGCATTGAAGGTCTTATCAACTACTTTTCCGGAGAGAATGTTCTTGAGCTTGGTGCGCACAAACGCAGGACCTTTACCTGGCTTTACATGCTGAAAGTCAACTACAGCCCATAGCTGTCCATCAATATTTAGAACTAAGCCATTTTTCAAATCGTTTGTGCTTGCCACTTTTGTGCTCCTTGTTACCTATCCGATTTCTTGCAATTCATAAGCGAATACCGTCAAATTTTCGTATCCAGTGTCGGTGACCACAATTGTGTCTTCAATCCGTACTCCGCCTTGATTAGGCAGATATACGCCTGGCTCGATTGTTATAACTGTTCCTGCATCAAGTGTAGTGGTTGGGTCTGCCGATAAAAACGGGTCTTCGTGTATCTCTAGACCCACGCCATGACCTAAGCCGTGACGGAAGTTTTCCAAGTAACCTGACTGTTTCAGCGCTGTAGTTGTTTGCTCCAGCACAAAAGATGCCTGAACTCCGCTCTTAACAACTCCACGCGAGGCGCTCTGTGCTGCAAGAACCGCTTGGTAAATGTCAATCTGCCAGGTTGACGGTTTACCAATTACGAAGGTTCGCGTGCAGTCACTGTGATAACCCCCGAGCTTTGCCCCGAAATCAATCTTCAATAGGTCGCCTTGAATGATCTCTCGGTTTGTGGGCTGATGGTGTGCAATTGCACTATTTGGCCCGCTGGCCACGATTGTTTCAAAAGCAATCGAATCGGCGCCAAGGTCAATCATTGTTCGCTCTAACATAATGCCGATTTGCTTTTCTGTTAATCCAACCTGCACTTGTGCAATCACAGATTCCAAGGCTGCCGTTGAAATTTGGCAAGCCGCCTTAATCAGTTTCACTTCCCCAGCGTCCTTAACAATGCGCATTTTCTCTATTGAGAATTCAATTGGCGTAAAAGATATTTTCGGATTGATTTTCTCAACTCGAGCCAAGGTGGCCACGGTTACATCGGTTGATTCAAAGAGACAAACAGGAGTTGTAAGAGCGTTCACGGCGCTTACATACAGGTCTTTTTCAATGCCGATTTCGACATCAAAGCATTCGCTGGCAACCTGAAGTTCGTATCTGGAGTCTGTGTAAAGAATTGCCGCGTCTTTCGAAATAACTAATAGCGCGCTTGATCCCGAATAACCACATAAGTAGCGAATGTTGATCAGATTGGTTACCAGAAAACTTTGTTCAGGAAGTAGTGCATCCTGTACCCGGTCTATTCGGGACTGCATCACAGATTACGAAGCGCTGACAAGGCCAAAATGTAGGACTGCGCGCCAAATCCAGCAATCGTTCCCGTTGCCACGCCAGAGACTAAGGAGGTATGACGAAACTCTTCGCGCGTTAGTGGGTTACTCAGGTGCACCTCGATTAGCGGTGCAGATACCATTGCTGCTGCATCACGAATTGCTACTGAAGTGTGCGTGTAGGCAGCTGGATTGATAATTACTGCTGTCCCAGATGATGCCGCTTCTTGTAACCAGTTAATCAAATCGACTTCATCATTTGATTGGCGAAAATCGATTTCAAAGCCGTTGTCTGCTCCGAAGGCTGCGCACATGGCTTCAATGTCGGCGATTGAAGTACTGCCATAAACTTCAGGCTCGCGCTCCCCAAGTTTGTTCAAATTAGGACCGTTTAGAATCAGCACTTTACGCATGAGTTCCTACCTTCACAATCTCTTGGTACGCCGCAAACGGCAATGTCGGGTCTGGACCTTCAAGAATCGCAGGTTTGGCTATGTCATCCAAAATAACAAAACGCAGTAAGTCTCCCCGCGATTTCTTATCTATCTTCATGGCTGCCAACAAATCATCCCAGCGACCATCGACATATGTTGTCGGTAAGCCAACCGATTTAAGTATGGATACGTGTCTGTGAACTACTTCATCCGAAAGTCTGCCCGCTAAACGCGCTAGGTGTGCGATGAAGACCATTCCAACTGATACAGCGGCGCCGTGCCGCCAGCGGTAATTCTCAACACGTTCAATTGCATGAGCAAAAGTGTGACCATAGTTGAGGATCTCACGACCGACGGATGTTCCGAGAGTTTCGCGAAGATCTCCACTCACGACATCGGCTTTCACTTGAATTGCCCGCTCAATAATTTCCTGCGTATGCTCCCAGGCGGGCGAAGTTGCACCTGCTGGATCAGACTCAATAAGCTCAAGAATTTTTGGATCGCGAATAAATCCAGCTTTTATTACCTCAGCTAAGCCACTGATGTAATCGTTGCGTTCTAACGATTCAAGCGCATTTAAATCGCACAAGACAGCAACTGGCGAATGAAATGCCCCGACTAGATTCTTGCCATCTGCGGTATTGATGCCGGTCTTGCCACCAATTGCCGCATCCACCATGCCGAGCAATGTGGTCGGGATGTGTAGAACATTTACTCCGCGTAGCCAAGTGGCAGCGGCAAATCCAGCAACATCAGTCGTTGCTCCGCCACCTACCGAAATAATTAAGTCATTGCGGGTAAAACCAGCCTGACCTAACGCATGCCAACAGAACTCAAGTACCTCTGCCGATTTAGAATCTTCGCCGTTTGGAATCTCAATCCCGATTGCGGTTACACCACTTAACGAAATCTTAATGGTCTCACCAGAGACACTAAGTGCGCTCGGATAAATTACGGCAACTCGATCTACCCCAGCAAGAAAATCATCAATGCTTGCGAGCAAATTGCGCCCGACAATAACTGGATATGTGCGATCGGCCGTTACGGTGATGGTTGTCATGCCTCATCCTGCTGTTCGTTCACAAGACCAATTATTGCAGTGACTACATCGGATGCTGACATTTCTGATGTATCGACTTTGTGGGATGCCACCTCAACATATAGTGGTTCGCGGGCTTGCATCAAATCTGCAAGCTGCCCTCGGACATTACCTAGTAGTAGTGGACGATTGCGGTTTAAGCCAACGCGCGACACAGCTCCGGCTAGATTGACCAATAGCCAAATCACTGTGTGGTTCTTAACTGAGCTTCTTGTCGCCTCATTTAGCAATGACCCGCCACCAAGTGATACAACTCGGTTATCACCTGCCAACAATTCGGCAATAATCTGCGCCTCAGTTTCTCGAAAAGTCGCTTCGCCATCTTGCGTAAAGATGTCAGATACTGACTTGCCTAGACGATTTTCAATTTCAACATCACTATCAAAAAATTCGCGACCCAGTTCTTCAGCCAACATTTTTCCAACTGTGGATTTACCGGCGCCGGGGACACCGACTAATACGAGATTAGTCACCAGATACACCCGCAATGTTTGCAAGAAAACCTTGTACATTGCGCGCGGTTTCGGTCACATTGTCGCCACCAAACTTTTCCAAAACAGCTTCAGCTAAAACAAGGGCAACCATAGCCTCAGCTACCACGCCAGCAGCTGGCACGGCGCAAGCATCTGAGCGCTGGTTGATGGCCACTGCAGCTTCACCAGTTGCAACATCTACTGTTGCTAATGCCTTAGGCACAGTAGAGATTGGTTTCATGGCGGCACGCACTCGCAGTACTTCGCCAGTGCTCATGCCACCTTCAGTGCCACCGCTTCGGCCGGTATGGCGACGCAAGACGCCATCGTCATTGAAAATTTCATCGTGTGCCAGGCTGCCGCGACGACGGGCAACATCAAAGCCATCGCCTACTTCAACACCTTTGATGGCCTGGATACCCATAAGCGCGGCAGCAAGTCTTGAATCAAGGCGTCGATCCCAGTGCACATGCGAGCCCAAACCGACTGGCACGCCCGACGCTACGACTTCTACAACGCCACCAAGTGTGTCTCCGTCAGCGTGTGCAGATTTGATTTCTTCTTGCATTGCCAGACTTGCTGTCGGTGAGTAACAACGCACTGGATCTTCGTCAATTGCAACCAAGTCTGCGAAACTTGGAACTACATCGCTATCAGTTGCCACTGACCCGATTGAAACCACATGACTAAATACTTCAATGCCGGCAACCTGACGCAAAAATCGCTTGGCTACTTCGCCAAGTGCCACTCTGGCCGCAGTTTCGCGGGCGCTGGCGCGTTCAAGAATCGGGCGGACATCGTCAAGTGCATACTTTTGCATTCCAGCTAAATCAGCATGTCCTGGCCTTGGACGGGTCAGCGCAGCATTGCGAGCCAACGATTCCAACTCTGCCGGATCAACCGGGTCGGCTGACATCACTTTGTCCCATTTTGGCCATTCAGAGTTGCCAATCGAAATCGCAATAGGTCCACCCATTGAGCAGCCATGACGTACGCCACCAGTTATGGTTACTGCGTCTTGTTCAAATTTCATGCGCGCGCCGCGGCCAAAGCCGAGTCGGCGACGGGCTAACGCGAATTGAATGTCTTCGGTAGTGAATTCAATTCCAGCGGGCAAACCTTCGATTAGCGCCGTCAGAGACGGACCATGAGATTCCCCTGCAGTGAGCCAACGCAACATGCATCTATTGTTTCATGTTCCCTATAGGTATTGCTAATTAGCCACTCATAACGGCTTTCATGGCAACAAGAATTGCACTGAAATACATGAATGGTCCGAATGCAATCGCGCTAGTTCTGCTCGCCTTGCCCATAACCCACATTGCGACGGCCGTCATTGCGGCCAGACCAAATGAGATCCATAAGCACCATAGCCACTGGCTGGGTGCGTACCAACCAACCATCAGTCCACAAGGTAGCGCGAACTTAACATCGCCAAAACCCAAACCATTTTTGCTAACTGCAAACAGCAGCAAAAAAGTTCCGCAAATGTAACTTGTGCAAGTAACCATCGGCAACCAGCCTGACCATGCACCACTACGTAGTGACGTAATAGCAAGCACGCCAAGCAACACAACCGTGAGACGAATCGTCAATATGTTCGGTAGTCGATGTTCGCGAATGTCGACCAACACCGCAGTAATGCCAAACAGCACAAAGGTGATCAAGGGAATTAACGAGACGATTGCTTGGCTCATTGTGCCCGGCCAATGTTCGCTGAATTTAAACTGCTAGTGCTTTCAAAAGAGCCTCGCGCATCTGGGTGATTGGAGCCTCCACCCCAGTGAACAGCTCGTATTGCGCAGCGGCCTGATGTAACAACATTAAATAACCTGGACAAATCGCTCCCCCTGCCTGTTGCCAGCGAGCAGCAATCTGTGTGGGCCAAGGATGGTAGATCACATCGAGTAGCAAACCAGAAGCACTTGTTACTTCTGGCAGTAATTCATTAGCTACATTGGCCGGCGTGGTATTGATCACTAGGTCGCTGTTAAGCCATTGTGACTCACTTACCTCGGGTGCAATAAAAGTTATCCCCAGTTCATTGGCAATCGCATCACACTGCGCTATTGCCTGTGAATTTCGGGCCAATAATTCGATATGGGTAATTCCCAGTTCTCTTGCCGCAACAATTGCCGATCTGGCAGTAGCACCTGAGCCGATAATTGTGCAGGTCTGCGCCTTGGAGACTCCAGACTCAGTGCAAGCCCGCACAATGCCGTAGATGTCAGTGTTGTAGCCAATAATCTGCTCCGCAAAAACCAAAGTATTTATCGAGCCAGAAATCTCGACAAGTGGCGTAACTACCTCCGCTACCTCAAATGCAGCAACTTTGAGCGGCATGGTTAGTGACAACCCCATCCAGTCTGCATCTAGCCCCTGAACAAATTGACCCAGTCCAGACTCGGCAACCTCATGGCGTTCGTAGGTATGCGCCAAACCTTGCGCTAAATATCCAGCGTTGTGCAAAATCGGCGAGAGCGAATGCCCAATTGGCTTACCCAGTACAGCAGCTTTCATTTCAACAGCTCCCTGGATGGCTGGAACAGAAACTCAAGAACTCGTCTTTGTATTGCAAGAACTGGGAATAGGAATCAGTGAATTTAGTTTCCTGCGTATCTAAGTCAACTGTGATGAAGTAAAGCCAGTTGCCTACAGCCGGATTACTGGCCGCCTCTACAGCTGCCAATCCCGGATTATTTATCGGGCCTGGTGGTAAGCCATCATGAACGTACGTGTTGTATGGCGTGTCTATCGCCAAGTCCGCAGTAGTCAAAATAACTTGCTTGCGATTAAGTCCATAGGCCACAGTTGAATCCATTTGCAGTCGCATTGGTTCGGCCAAGCGGTTCAAAATAACTCGGGATACTTTATTAAAGTCTCGCGGATGTGCCTCTGCTTGAGTTATGGATGCAATTGTCAATAGTTGCTTGGGCGTCAATTTCAGAGTCTCGGCCCGATTGAGCAAATCGACAGACTTGAATTGGCGATTCGCCGTGCCAACTATCATTTGTAAAATCTCGAGCGCTGACGACTTTGTGGGCAAATCGTAGGTGGCCGGGAACAAGAATCCTTCGGCATCTCCATTTGCCCAACTCGGTAAACCAAGATCTTTTGGATTATCAAGAAGAGCTTGGTATACGGATGCAGCAATTCCGGTGCGTTCGGCGAGCAAAGCAACAATTTCGCTACTGCGAAGTCCCTCTCGAATCAACAGGCCGTCGAAAATTCGATGCGATGGATCCTGTAGTTCGGCCAATGCGGACTTCACTGAGATTCGAGTGCCAAGTTTGTAGGTGCCGGCCTGAAGGTTGTTACAGGCTGGTTCGGTACTGCAAAGACTAAGCAGGCGATCGACCGACGAAATCACGCCAGCACTTTTTAGCGTGTTGGCGATAACTGCAACAGAATCACCTTTTTGGATTTTCACTTTTGTGGTTCCGGTGGCTGGGCCTGAATAATCGGCAGGCGGCAAAATCCGACGCGCAATGAAAAAGCCGGCTAGTACTACGACTACACAGATTAATGCAAGAACGAATGGCGTTTTACTACGTCGTTGCCCAATAAAGTTCGAATCTACTTCATCCACACTTCTAGGCTACTTGTATTCAGATGAGATTTCGGTTCCTGCCAACGCTTGCGTGCGTTTTTCGATGGAAAGTGCAAGTTCCAGAATTTCAACCGCTGCTGCTTGATCCACAAGATTCTTCGATGCTTTTGCCGATTTACCACTATCGCGCAGCGCGCCCAATGCACTCGAAGTTGATAGCCGCTCATCAAGTAGGCGAATTGGGATCTCTTGCTTACTGGCAACTAGTGATTCAGTTAGCGTGTTCGCAAATTCTAAAGCGGACTGCGTTGACTGAGTATTGTTGCCCTGCAGGTTGATCGGTAAACCTATGTAAATGGCACCCGGATCAATTTCTGCAATCAATTCGGCAACTCTGGCTGGTGTTTGTTCATCAACCAACAAAGTCATTACAGGAAGGGCAAGAATCTGATCTCGATCGCACTTGGCAACACCGATACGAACCCCGCCAACATCAAAGCAAAGTCTTACTCCTGAATTTGCTGCGTTAGTCAAGCAAGCCGCCGGCTAGTTCGATAAACGCAGAGTCCAGGCCAGCAATGTTTGCCCCCGCGCCTTGAGCCATGTCTGCATTACCTCCACCGCGACCATCAATAGCCGTCATTACTTTGGCAAGAACTTTCTGCGCAGAAATTCCACTATCACGCGCAGCATTGTCAGTAGCCACGACTACTGACACCTTGTCTTCGCCAACGCAGGCTGCAACAACAACATTGTTGTTTGATTTCAGGTCAGACTTTGCTGAACTTACGATGTCGCGCAATTCGCCCGCATCTGTTCCCGAAGGCGCAGTAAATCGATAGAGATGTGTATCGGCAATTTTCGTCGGTTCCCCGACCAAGCCAGAAACATCATTCATTAGCGCCTGACGACGAGCTTTAGCGATGTCGCGTTCGGCATTCTTTAGCCGTTCCAGAGTTGAACCGACTCGATCGACCAACTCTTCTGGACGGGCTTTCATGATTTCGGTTAATTGGTTGACTAAGTGATGTTCACGAGCCAAGAAGCGGTAAGCATCGGCCCCAACGAGTGCTTCCACGCGGCGCACTCCCGCACCAATTGAGCTCTCGGAAAGGAAAGTCACGATACCCAACTGTCCTGAGGTGGAGGTGTGCGTACCACCACAAAGTTCGCGAGCCCAATCACCTACACTGACAACTCGAACCTGGTCGCCATACTTTTCGCCGAATAGCGCCATCGCGCCGGTTTCCCGCGCTTGCGCTTGTGTCATGTATTCAGCAGTGACCAGCAGATCCTGAATCAGAATTTCGTTAACCCGTGCTTCAACATCGGCAAGAACTGACCCTGGCACAGCGCCACTACTTGGAAAGTCAAAACGCAGGCGCCCTGGTGAATTTTCTGAACCCATTTGAGTTGCGGTTTCGCCGAGCGCTTCACGGAATGCCTTGTGCACCATGTGGGTTGCGGTATGCGCGCGTGAGATCGCAAGTCTGCGCTGGACATCTACATGAGTCACCGCATGGTTTCCGACAGATAACGCCCCAGAAAGAATTCGACCACGATGTACAAATAGGCCGGGTACTGGTGTTTGCACGTCGTTGATTTCAACTACGGTGCCATCATCAAGAGTAATTTTTCCATGATCGCCCAGCTGGCCGCCGTTCTCGGCATAGAAAGCGGTACGCGACAGAACCACTTCTACTTCTTGACCTTCTTGTGCGTCTTTGACATCGACACCATCAACAATTAGTCCGGCAATCAGACCTTCAGACTCCACATCTGTATAGCCAGTGAATTCAGTAACACCCGCAGAGTTCATGATGTCGCGGTACAACGTAACAGCAGCTACGCCGCTCTTTCGCGCCTGGGCATCGGCTTTCGCACGAGTACGCTGCTCCTGCATCAAGCGCCTAAACCCGTCTTCGTCGACCGAAATACCTTGCTCGCTGGCCATCTCAAGTGTGAGATCAATCGGGAAACCAAAAGTGTCATGCAGGGCAAAAGCGGAATCACCAGAGAGCTGCGCCACGCCCGCAGTTTTCAATTCTTTAACAGCAACATCGAACATTGATGTACCGCGCTCAAGAGTCTGCAGAAAAGTCTCTTCTTCAGCCACGGCGACCGAAACAATTCGACCACGTTCGCTTGCCAGTTCTGGATACTGCGCAGCCATCGACAAAATAGTGGCATCAATAAGTTCAGCCATCGCCAAATCTTTGCCTCCGATTAGGCGCATGTTTCGCACTACTCGACGCAGGATGCGGCGCAGAACATATCCACGACCCTCGTTTCCTGGCAGCACTCCATCGGCAATCATGAACGCGCAGGTTCGGGAATGATCGGCAATAACGCGTAATGCAATATCTGCGCGCGCATCAAGGCCATATTTTTGGCCACTTACTAGGCTGGCCCGATCCAGGATCACTTTGGTCGTATCAATTTCATAAATGTTGTCGACACCTTGAAGTAGTGCGGCCATACGCTCTAAGCCCATGCCAGTGTCGATGTTCTTGGCCGGAAGTTCGCCAAGAATTGGGTAACCTTCTTTACCTGGTCCATCACCACGCTCGTACTGCATAAATACGAGATTCCAAACTTCTAAATAGCGGTTCTCATCAGCGATAGGACCGCCTTCACGACCATGCTCTGGACCACGATCGTAATAGATTTCCGAGCACGGACCACATGGACCAGGAACTCCCATCGACCAAAAATTGTCGGCCATGTCGCGGCGTTGAATACGCTCCATTGGCACACCGACTTCTTTGTGCCAGATGTCAACACTCTCGTCATCGTCAAGATAAACAGTTACCCAAAGTTTGTCTTCTGGAAAGCCATATCCGCCATCAGCAACCGACGAGGTCAGTAGTTCCCAGGCAAATGGAATAGCTTCTCGCTTGAAGTAGTCACCGAAAGAAAAGTTGCCACACATCTGAAAGAACGAAGCATGGCGAGTTGTCTTGCCAACTTCATCAATGTCGAGAGTTCTGACACATTTCTGCACACTAGTTGCGCGGGCGTATGGCGGCGTAGCCTCACCTAAAAAGTATGGTTTGAACGGAACCATGCCAGCATTAATGAATAGCAAAGTTGGATCGTCAAGAATCAAACTAGAACTCGGGACTACGGTGTGGCCATTGCGAGCAAAATAGTCCAAAAACCGTTGTCGGATGTCGGCGGAATCCACAAGTTCCCTTTCAGGTAGTGATGTTTAACCTAAACCCTAGCCAATGGCAAAGCGATTGCCTACTTACGCCCGAGCATTGTGCGGATTTTGGCCCAAAGGATGGCGAGGTTACTTTCTTGGCCCCGACTAGTTGGGCGATAGTAATCTCGCTCGGCTAACGCGTCGGGTAAATATTGTTGACTCGCAATTCCTTCGGCGAGGTCGTGCGGATAGACATACTTATCGGTATTTCGAGTGTCCGCGGTCTTTGAGTACTGACTATCACGCAAGGGTCCTGGCACATCACCGATTGCGCCAGAATGCAAGTCAGCCAGCGCGGCATTTATCGCAAGGTACGCACTATTGGATTTCGGGGCTAATGCGATAGCAATCGTTGCATGCGCCAAAGTTATTCGGGCTTCGGGCATCCCAATGAGTGCAACTGTTTGCGCGGCGGCTGTGGCGAGCGGGAGCATGGTGCTATCGGCTAGTCCTACATCTTCACTGGCCAGAATCATCAGGCGTCTTGCAATAAACCTTGGGTCTTCGCCAGCATCCAACATTCGCGCTAAATAGTGCACGGCAGCATCAGCATCAGAACCACGCACACTTTTAATGAAGGCACTAATAACGTCGTAGTGTTGTGTGCCATCTTTGTCATACCGGACCACATTTTGTGACGAAGCGGCTGCAACATCATCAATCGTGATCTGGGTGCGACCATCTGATAAAACTGCGCTGGCGCAGGCATCCAAAATTGTCAGAGATCGGCGCGCATCTCCCCCACTTAGACGCACTATGTTGTCTGCAGCATCTGGCTCTATCGAAACAGCGCCATTCAATCCATCGGCCGAAGCAATAGCGCGGGTAAGCAAATCCTGGATGTCGAGGTCACTAAGGCTGGTCACCGCGAACACTAAAGATCTTGATAGCAATGGTGCGACCACACTAAATGATGGATTTTCCGTAGTGGCAGCTA
>Ga0214921_10003266_pt1 | contig 25044 bp, 6 predicted proteins | sample LL1505_MetaG_FD_177992 | JGI IMG/M metagenome (GOLD analysis project Ga0214921, IMG submission 177992) | Freshwater microbial communities from Lake Lanier, Atlanta, Georgia, United States - LL-1505 | ecosystem: Environmental > Aquatic > Freshwater > Lake | place: USA: Georgia | collected 2015-05-28
CCAAGCTGAGTTCTGGGTGTCTTGCTTATCCACTTACCAATAACAGCATAATTATTGCCACGGAAGAAGATGCTCTTAAGCAAGCGTATTCTAATCCAGCTGGTTGTGAAATTGGCACGTATTTCGTTCACACTGGCCTTGGTAGCTTCAATCATTCTGATGGTGAGATTGGTATAACTGGAAACTCGGTCGGCACTGATACCGAGAATGTTCCTTTTTATCCGAGTGGCATAAACGTTCGTACAGCCGAGAATGCAGGAAAAGCTGTAAGGCCTCTATTCGTTTCTGGCCCGAATCTCGAGTGTTACTTTAGTGGCGTCGGATGGGACTACAGTTTGATTGGAAAAGAAAAAGCAGAGCCCGTAGCCGAAAAGGACGACTGCGGAAATGACGGGGGATCTCCAACAAAAGATTATCCAGCAAACTATCCCGACTGGAAGATGGAATGGAATTCTACTGGCATAAGAAAAACCTTTAGTGGGAATTGTCCGCTTGGATTTGCTGGTCTCGATTTTTTTGATAGAAAGAAGCATTCATGCGAGTGTGGGAATGAGTGTAAAGATTGCGAGGGAGATTGGGGAGATCTTAAGCTTCTTTGCTTATGTGAAGATAAATGTGTGACATCATTTGAACAGGGCCTGGATAATCCGAATGTATGCTCAGATGGGCATAAAAACGTCGTCTCGGAGCCCGATGGTCCCGATGTATGTGAAGGCACATACGGAATATCTTTTAATATTGGAAAATATGTTGGCGTTAGTGTTACTACTCCGCTCGAATCTGGATATGGTATTTACAATGTCGCTCCTGTTCCCCTTAGTCTACAAGGAGAAAAAAAGGAGCTAAAGGAAGACCTTGTGCTCTGGTGGCGAGGATGGATTTCTGACGTCATTAGTCCAACTTTTTGGGCGGGGGCGGGTGGTTCTGGAGGGATGGGTAAAGGAAGTATGGATTTTTACCCCAACAACAAATCTGCTGAGTTAGAGCTGGTTACCTACATAAACGAAGCAAGCGTAAAACACGCCATGAAATTTTTCGAAGGTCTCGATGATTCACTTTATGAGTTTGAGGACAAGGAGGTGGGGACGTTGAAGCTTGTATGCGAAGACTGGAATACTACTACCCCTATCTATGTCATTCGTCGCATAAAAAAAGAAACTTCATGTATAACTAATTTTGAGAAGGATACACAGTCTAATAGTTCCAATGGTTTACACACCCTTAAGGTTGGTGCCCCAGCCCTTACTTGTAATGGTGCTCCAGACGGTTATTACTGCTGTTCCGAGGAGGGATGTGGCGGGGTAAAGGATACTGACCCATGTTGCGAGGAAGAATTTTGTAGAATTAATTATCCATGCTCCGTGGGATGGGTGATTACTGGGCGGAAATCCCCATGTGCAGCTAACGCAAAGATTACCTGCGGAGGAGGACTCACCAAAGGAGACTACGACGACCTTCTTTGTGGTTGTTGCGGATGTACGCCCGAAAAAGAGCAGAATTGCAAGGAATGTGAAAAAGGACCACAATGCAAACCATATAATCTCACGGAGGATTTTAAAGAATTAGCATGCTACGGGCCCGCTCACGAAAAAGACAAAATCGAAACAAAGTTAGACTTAACAATCACCTTTAAGTTATTTACAGAAATGGAGTAGCAAATGAAAAAAGCAGAACTAACATGGAATGAGTCTGGAATAGTTATGACAAAAGGCCTTATGTGCCTTGAAGTTGATAGAAGAATATTCAAGCTAGATCCTCTCGCTCAAGACCAATTAATGATAGTGCTTTTACAAGCAAAGACCCTCCAGTACGAAAGCCCGACGCGAACTGTTTACTTGTTTATCGCACCAATGAAGGAAGATGTCCGTCAATTAAGGCCTTTCGTGAAGAGGGGAATGATTGGAAAGTGTTACGAACCTAATGCGTTAACCTATCAAGCGATAGGTTCTGACTGGGTTTGTTCGGTGGATGGGGATGTCCTTGCGTCTCCTCGCCCTGTACTGGAGTTATTTTATAAGGTTCCGTCACTCATTCAACAAGCAATGTCCCTTGGTTCTGCAATTAAAAAAGCTACTGCAGACGGAACGCTGGCTACAAAGGTAAGGCCAGAGACATTTGCTATGCGTAAGGAAATCTGTGTTGGGTGTGAGTATTACGATCCATCTGCTTTTTTTGGTTCTGGCAGATGCAGGGTGTGTGGATGCGGGGTCGGCAAGTTGCACATGCCGTCCCAAAGTTGTCCAAAAGGAAAGTGGGGTAAGGAAGAATGATCGTTGTAATGCAGATATGGGATGGTGATAAAGAGCTGTCTGTATCAACGGCCAAAAAGGTCAAGGAATGCTACCCAAATTGCCAGCTTGGCATATTGGCAAATAACTGCGTACACCCAAAGGGGCTTGAGGACTACGCAGACTTAATCCATACAACAACCGAAGATGTCTACCATGATCGTAGCGGAGGCTTGGCAATTCATGAACTACTTGTCCTTGGTCTTCGCTTGTCTGGGAAGTATATTGTTAAAATAGACCCTAATACAGAGATATCTCGTCAGCAAGGCCTCGAAGAGGAGCTGGTCAATAGGTTGGCGGTGGTGGGTCAGCTGAGAAGAATAGGGGGTCAGTTCTTGGTTTTTTCTAGCGTCTTTGCGGTACCCAGAAATGTCGCCAGAGAGATGATAGATTCCTGTGTTCTTCTGGATTCGGCAATTCAGAACGTGTCCTCTGGTAGCCAGTTTAAGCTCCGAAGGTATTTTGCATCCAAAAAAGGGTTGTCATCCCACGACTGGCCCATTGCCTATGCGTCGTCCGTTCTGAGTGTACCGCATGGCCAATCAGACAAACTGTTAAAAGCGTTCCATCATACCCCCCGAAAGCAAGTGCCCTCCATATTACTTGAAAAGACAACCGAGGAAGCCCGCAACGGCATTGTTAACCCTCCAAGCATTACAGACCTTCGTTCCGAGATCCTTGCTGAATCCCCAGAACATATCGGGCTGAATAAGGCTATCGAGTTTATTTCGATGATCTGGGGCAGTGAAGGAGTATCTATCTCCATAAAACACGACCCCAATGGAAGTTACTATGTTGGGAATAAATGGGACTCTGAGGGAGTCCTTCATCATTCCGTGCCTAAGATCAATGACATAGCAGAGGCCAAGAAAGTGCTTAAGGAAGGGGTGTTCTCATTTAAGATAATGAACGCCAAGCCAGAGAACGGAGATGGGGTTTCGATGCTTGTTCTCGACGTAGACAGGCCTGTGCCAGATGACTGCGGGGCCTCTATTGTTTCGACGTCCTTCACGCACTCACAGATCTTTATGATTATGGAACGGGACATAACTAAAGAGCAGGCACTTGAGCTTATCAAGGAGGCCGACTTTGCCGACAGGAGCGGGAGTAAGGCTTCAACTTTACTTGCAGGAGTTAGAATCCCAGGAACCGCTTCCTATGAAGAGATTTGCCTACACAACACTACGGAGGACAAGTGTACTGCCCACAAGGTGCTGGCCGACGGGAAGGTACGACTGGTCAAGTTTGTGGACTTATACTTTACTTACGACGAGGCTCTTGCCGTGATTCGTGGCCTTGCAGAATCCTATAAAGTGCGGCTTCCTGCGACGGAACCAGAGCCAGCACTTCCTTAACTGCCATATAGGCCGAGTGCCTGTTCTGACGATCTTCTGGGGTAATTCCAGCCTCTAAAACCGCTTCTTTAAGACCTTCCAGATGTCTTGAAAGGGCAGGGAGATACCACTCGTTGTACCCAGAATTGTCTTTTAACCGCTCGATGAGTGCCAGTTGGCTGGCTGGATCGCTCATGCGGGTGTCGGATTACCGCCAGCTAGGCCAGCGTCAACAGGGACACTTTTCGTTCCGCCAACGCTAGGCGGAGGTGAGCCAGGAGATCCAGCTTGGCCGAATACTCGTCCGTCTGGAGTGATACCATTCTGTGTGGGAGGCGGGGCAAAGGGCTGAATGATCGACTCTGCATCCACGATCCCAAGGGCTTTGAGGCTCTGGTTGTAGAACAGGGCGACCTTCTGCTGAACTTCTGGGGGCAATCCATAGAACTGGGTCACAAGACCCGCCGCTTGAGCGTTGCTTTGTAGCTGTTGTTCGCCGTGATAGCGGGTCAGTAGGAGGCGGATATTGATGTTAATGTCAGCAATTTCCTCTGGGGTGATCGTCACGAGTTGGAGTGCGTCGCCTTCGAGGTAGTTAAACATTTCCTTTTTGTTCATGTTATCCAACAGGATCAAGACCAGCCGATTGACCACTTGGGACAGGGCTGGCTCCAACGACATTAGGTACTGCGAGAACATTTCGTTGCCCGCTTGGTCGATGCTTCGGATGCCAGTAGCCAGCTTGCTGGATGGCAAGCCAGAGAACTCTTGGTCGCCACCAGTCATCACGCCCGACTCGAGTTGCACGAGCTGGGTAAAGTATTCGAGCATGAAATTCAGATCCTTTTCCTTGGACTCTGGTAGAGCCACATAGGTCAAGGCATCGGCGGCCGCAAAGCCTGGGCGAAGCGTATAAGTGCCTCCAGAATTGAGGATCAGATTGGGATTTGCTGACCCTTCAAAGGTCGCATCTGGACGCCAGAAGGTGACTCGCCCGCTTGAGCTTTGGCTGAAATTGAGTCGGTTAATGGTCAGATCCATGAAGTCTTGTGAGGTCTTGAACTGCTCCACTCCGCCCATTCCGTACCAGCGTCCGTCCACAGGGTTCACTCGGACTACTGTGAAAGGTCTACGGCCATCGGAGGTCACATTAGCCACATACTCGTAGAAGATTGCCCGCTGATTGCGAACATCCAGCAGAAGCATGATTTCTTCGGTGATTCCGTCTCCGTTCGCATCATACCGCAAGTAGCATTCCGCAATCTCCATCGTCGGGTTGTTGAAGGTATTGTTTGGTTCATACGCCTCGCCACGCTCGGTTCTGGCCTGTTTAGCACCAGTCTTGGGGATCCCAGACTCGGTGGCTGATAGGCGGATCTGGTCAATCGCCGCTTGGATTCGGAGCATCTCCTCTTCGGGGGTCTCTTCGCTTTTTGACCCTTTCTTGTTGTAGAGGTCAGCCAGCTCCATAATGGGAGCATCATAAAGGTGAGCCACAAAGTCAGCGTCATCCACAGAGGTTGCATTGAGTGGGCAAATAAAGTCTTGGTAGTAGACAGGCTCGGCAGTCGGGCCTTCTGAAATGATTGCCCTTCGGCTGATCGTTTGCTCGATGAACACAGGAACAGGGGGCTGGATCGTCGCCATATCCCGCCTCAAAAGCATAATAGGTTCACCGATCTCGTTCTGGGCTGGGACAAAGCTGTCCTTGTCGGTAATGAAATCTCCGTCCGTTGCGAGGATCGGCTGGCCGTTTAGATCCACCAGAACCTTGGCATTCCGCTGGTAGACTTGCTCTTTTTTAACGTGGGTCGTTTTGATTACGCATTCACCACGGACAAAGGCCAGTTGCAAGGCCATCGCCATTGCATCCTTAACCCCGAGCCTGTTGAACTTGTAGCGGGCATATCGCTCAACCTTGTCTGCGATGTCCCGATCGGCCGCTCCTTCGGGCAGGGCAGAGAACCAAGGATCTGTTCCAAGGAAGTATTTCTGTGCCTTTGCAATCATCTGCCGAACGATGCGTCGGGTCACAGGCACGATAAGGTTGCTCTGCTCGAAGATCCCGCCCATGACCGCTGGACGCCAAGAGACATTGTTCTCATAGACCCACTCGTAGATCTGACGGCGACCCAAGAAGGTCTCAAAAGCCATCAAGGATGTTGGGTTTGTGTTGTAAGCAGTATTACGGACGATGCTTCGTCCCATCTCAACCTCAAGCTTGCGGAGGCGTTCGGATGCGTGGCGAACCAGCTCCTTTTCCTGTTCCTCCGTCAGCTTATAGGCTGTTGGGAAGGCAACCGCAGTCGGGCTTCCGCCACCCAAAGCTCGTGCATTCGGTCCACTACGAGCAGAATCAAGAGCCTTCTCGAGTTCTTCGGCCTTCTTTACGAGGTTATCTACTTGATTCTCAGCCATATTCGATTTCAACCATCAATGGCCAGCTGTGCGACTACTTTGTCTGCTTTGCGTCGCCCATCGCATACCTCTGTCTGACAATCTGTTCCTCGTATTTATTGCGGAGCTTGGAGGCAAGATCTTGGATTCTTTGCTTCTTTTTGTCCGTTGGGTTGGCGATATCGGCCTCTGTTATGTTCACCTCAAACAAGGCTTGGAGCTGAGGCTGGACGATTGAGTTGAGTGTCTCTTGTTCCCGCAGAGTCAGCCTAACCTTCTTTTTGCTGTAGGGATCTGTGATCTCGGCTCTGGGTGAGTTAAGAACCCAAGTCTTTCCATCTGTTGAGATCTGTTGCCTGTTGTAGGATTCGACAAACCGATTGAGCTTGGAGGCGGGCTTCTTTTTGTAGACGGCGACAGGGGAGAGATTCCTAAGTGCGAACTTCGCAATCTTGCCAGCCGTGCTGTTGGGCAAGACCTCTGTGAACGGCTTAACAACCTTCTTGCCTTCATAGTCGTAAGCGTATGGAGTCCTGTAACCAGTGACTGAAGGGTATGCTCCGACAGCAGGGGCGAACTTCGACAGCATTCTGTCCTTGTTAAATATAGTGGCCTCTTCCGATTTAGTTCTGGATACATAGTCCTTCGACGATTCCGCTAGTCCTCTGGCTAATGGAGGGGCTGTAAACACAGAGGCAAAATCAATCAATGGATCTCCCAAATCGCCCTTCAATAAGGTATTTCCTGTCCGTAGCTGTCCTCCGAATGTCTTCTGGGATAGGATTCTTCCAAAATCTAGGAAGAGGTTCTTAGATATTTCAATTCCACCGCCACGATTGACTGCGTCTTTTACTGCGGTTGAAAGGGCAACTCCGAATGCCATGGTCGATGTAAGAGGCTCGATTCTGCTGATATCGAACTCCTTGTCGCCAATGCGAATCATATATGATCTGTTTCCGTACCTAGTTGTCCTTCCAGCAGTATCAGCGTCCTTGGCTGGCCCAGTAATCAAAAGGAGTTTCTTGTCGTCATCCTTGTCACCTTCCATGCTTCTGAACAGAGCCATCAGAATTGCTGTTCCAATCGCTCCCTCGGTAAGCCCAGCTACGGAGTTCTCGTAGTTGCTCAGATCCATAAACCTCTGGCCTTCTCTGTTTTTCTTAATGGAATTCATTGCTCCGATTGCGGAGTCGGCGAGGCCGATAGGGCTGAAGGCAAGCCCACGAGCCAGCACATTGTAGGAGATTCTGGCGAACAGGGTAAGGCCTCGAAGAACTTGGAGACCCATTGACCCAGTAAAGGCCACAGGAGCGGTGACAGCCCTTGCTCCATTATTAGGGTCAAAACCCCAGTCTTCAATTTTCTGCGATAGTTCAGAGATTCCTTTGCTCACCATGTTCAATCCCCGAGGTACGGCCTTGCCAAGCCTTTTGAAGGTGAACGGCTCATCCTTCGTGCCTGCTCCAACAAATTTTCCACTTGGGGCGCTATTGTCTGCTACGTCCTCGTTTAGGGTTTCACGAGAAGACCGCTCAACCGCAATCTTCCAAGAGTCAGACCCAAACTCGCTGACTTGGTTTCTCACATATTCGAGCCGTTCTTGTCCGTTTAGCCCCTTCGCCCTTGCCATTCTGAATGCGATAGATCCTACAAGGGTTTGAGCTGTGAATGATTTGGCAAACTCGTCGGCGGCCAACAAGGCTCGCAGGGGCAAGCGGATCTTCTTTCCAAGGGGTCCAGGGATCTTGGGATCGTTCTCATAGAACTTCTGATCGCCCTCATCCAGAAGGGTCGAATCGGTATGGTCGATATTATAGAAAGGCTTTTCGGTGTTGAATGCCAAGCGTGCGTACCGCAGTCCGTTCATAATTGAGGGCATCATCGCCTTAAATCCGAGTTTCGCTTCCTCGGTAGCTCCGTTGACTACATCAGCCACGCTGGCGTATGGATTGCCAATCGTACCATCTGGAAGCCTTACATTAAGCCCAGTCTTGCCCATAAGGTAGGACATCCCAGCCTCTACCATTCGATAGAAGGGGTTGGTGGCAACAAAGGGGGTCTTTACGATGTTGGCGAGCTGGGTCGAGGTACTGGATACAAGCAGGGCAACGTGGGCTTCAAATACTGCATCACCAACGCTGGCCTGTTTGCCTTGCGCTCTACGAACCATCTGCATTGCAACTCCGACATTGCTTGGCTTTCTCCAGTCGAACAGAGAGCTTTTGCCATCAACATTGTGCCAATCGGCCTTACCAGAAGTATCGGACTGCCCTGCGTAGTCGAATCCCATAGCTGACACGATCTCTGCCAAAATCTCTTCCTTGGTGAGGGGAGCCTCTTCTTGGTTGGCTTCGATACCCCTAGACCGCAGGGATGCTCCGTTGGCAAATGCGGTCAACTTCGCTTTTAGCTGGCTTCGTGTGATCCCTTGGGTCGCAAGCTCTCCAGCTACTTGGTCAAACCTCTGCTTTGTGTTTGTCTCAAGAGACTTCATTAACTGCATCACTCTGGCTGGCTTGATCCCCGCTTGTTTGGCGGCCGCCATCGGAACCATGCCAGCCATCACGAGTCTGATTGCCTCGGCATCATTTACAGACATTTGGACAGTATCCAGTACGTCTTGAGCTGATTTGCTCTCACGGATTTTGAGCTGGGCTGTCTCCCAGTCCATCTGTTCGAGACTGGTATTTGCCTTTGCCAGCTCGGCCTGTAGAGCCTCTCTTTCTCTGAATGCTTTATCTAGGGCAACTTGGTTCTGGTCGTTAATTTCAGCCCATTGACTGTTGTAGCCCTCAACTTCCTTGATCCGAGCCTCCATATAGGCTCCCCACTTTTGCCACTTCTCGTTTGCGTCAAAGGCCTCGCCGACCTGTCTTCTTGCGGTCTCTAGTTCCTCTCTTAACACTCGAATCAGTTCATTGTTGTTTTCAATGGCATTTTGCTTTTCAACGGAAGAGACTGCGTTGTTGTAAAGATCCAGCTCGCTTCTTGAGGGTCTCATAAGCTCATCCATGACAAATTGCTTATTTCTTTCCTCTCTGGTTAAAGGATCCAGCTTGCCCATGACTCCAAGGGCTCTTCCTAGGTTACTTCTTCCGTATCTCCTTTTCTGATCCAATAAGACATTTATTGGCGTAGCCCCGCTTTTATTTGCGTCTTCAGCTGTGGCAATGCTTAACGCAACCTCAATTACATCGCTTGTTCGATCGAGGGTTCCGTCTAGCAATCCCTTGTAAAGTTTGTCCTTATTTTCAGCAACCAGCTTTCTGGCGGCATTGATTACATCTTGTTTTCTGTGGATTTCTGGGTTTTCAAGTTTATTGAGTTCAGCGGCGAGCCTTTCGACGAATCTGTAATTATCATTTGCGTCTGGGCCAGCACTCATTACGTCTTGCCCAGCAAAAGGCGCCCCAATCTTGTACGGCATCGTCTCTGCGGATGCCCGATTGGCTAAATCGTTAATCTCTTCGTCGGTAATGATGTTTCCAGACGCACCTAAGAATGAAGCCAGTAGGTCATTCAGCGGGGCTTGTTGGTCTCCGTTGTTCATCGGGTCTACTGGGTCTGCTGGTAGGCCTCTTGAAAAGAGCTTACTGCTAGGGTTCTTGCCTCTCTCCTTATAAAGTATTCGCCTTAATGCTTCTGGGTTTTGCTTGAGGTACTCAATGCGAAGCTGAGTTGGATTTAATCCTTTGCCTTTGTATTTAATTTCAAATGACTCTGGGAGCATTGCGTTCTCAATAAAGTCTTTCAAGGCTTGCGCCTTTATCTCGTTCCTAGGATTCGAAGGCCTGCGATCCATAACACCCATAGCCTTGGATGCGGGGTAATCTTCATTGAGAGCGGTAGACACAGATTCCATTAGCCCTCGTGAAAACAGGGAGAGTTGCTCCATCTTTGGGGCTTCCACTTCTGGGACTGCCGACTGCTGCTCTAGGACAAGATTCTCTGGCCTTGTGGTTGTCTCAACATCCATAAGGTCTGATTGGAATGCGATTCCAGGCCACTTTTCTGCACGAGCCTTGTCCATCAGCATTGTGTAAAGAGTCTCTTCTTGGGAGGACAACTGCTGGGGAGGAATTGGCCGATAATAACCATCGTCCTCCTTTTGGTAGGATCCGTGCTTCTTTTTGTGGAGCTGGAGTAGCTTGCTCTTTAGGACATCAATGTTGTTCCTGTCTTTGTCTTGAATCTTGATTCCACGAGAGAACAGGGTGGCCTGTTCCAGCTTTTTCTCGACGTTCCCTTGGCGGAGATTCTCAACCATCTTCATAAAGTCGAATGGCTGGCTGGATAGTTCCAAGGCGGCCGACTGCCCTTGGGTCAGAATGGTCGGCTTGATTGCCGAGTTCTGCATCATTGCGTTCCTAGCTTCTTGCGGAAGCTCGGCGGCCAAGGCTTGCATGTACTCTTTGAGGTTCCCGTTGATCTCAATTCCAGCTTGTCCTGGTATCGAGGCCATCTCGGTTTGGAAACGATTGTCGCTGTACATTTCGGTTACGAATTCGTGAATGTTCCCAAGGCCGTAGTAGATCGAGCGAACCTTCTGCGGGTCAGTCTGGATGTCTGAAACCTTTGTTCGGAACATCGGGGCTGTCGCACGAACCTTGTAAGATGCGTAGAAGAGGGGTTCTAGGTCTTGCTGGCGGAGTTTCTCAATACCACTTGGGGTTATAACAAGGGTCGTGTTTTGCACTCCGCTTGTTTCCATTCCGCCCAATGCCTCTTCATCCGTCTGGTTCAAGAACACGAAATCTGGGGATCCCTTCGAGGCGACAAGGCTCATACCAGCGGTGTGTCCCATCGGGCGAGTTCCTTCCAGCCCTTGATCTTTGAGGTACTTGAGGAGAGGGAAGGTGTTCTCGCTGGTAATCTCGGCTTTCATGTGGATCCCATCCTGTCCAATAGCCCATTCGTATGGGGCCATGTGCAGGGTCACATCGTAGGTAGATGCCAATCCAGTCCCGAAAACAGCGTCTGCCACAGGGTTGCCAGCGGTATCTTTGGATGCGTTGACGGCCGCCAAATAGGCCTTAATCAGAGCCTTGAGTGGTTTGTATCCGCCCTTGCTTCCGCTTGCCAAGGGCAGGGGATTACCCTCTGCATCCATCTCGATATCTGGGCGGTTTGCGTACTCAACAAGTCTATCCAGCTCCTTCTTGCCTGTTGCCGTACCGATTCCTTCTTTGACTAAAAGGTTGTGCGTCAGAACGTGCTTGTATTCGTGAATCGTTGTTTCAATCGGTTCACCGCTGTTCTTGATCCCATTAAGACTCAACACAACCATTCCGTTGCCTTCTTTAGCTGGCTTGTAGTACGACCTTACAAAGCTCGGATCTGGATTGATTTCGGCTGGCACATATAGCCCAGCGGTCATCATGCTTTGCTTGGTGTTTGGGGTGGTCAGCAGTTTAGCCAAGGCTCTCTGGCTAGGTAGTGCGTCTGGCTCGTTCGCAACGGCTGTGAGGAGATCCCTAAACAGGACGCTATTTCCAGCGTTCTTGTCCAAGTAGCTCACCAGTCCACGAGAGAACAGGGTCATCTGACCCTTGCTTTCTTCAATAGCCTTAAAGCCTTCCATCGGGCTTGCTTCGGTAGGCTTTTCTTTTGTTGTGGGAGCTTCGATCCCTAGGAAATTTGCGTACTTGGCGAGCTGGCCTTTGAGGCTTTGGATATGCTTAAACGTCCAAGATCTGTCTGGAGCGACTTCGCCATCGAGGTTGCCCACGTTTCTAGATTTGTAGGCTTCGGGGGTCTCGGAGATCTGCTGATAGCTCGCCCCGCTGACATACATCATAAAGATTTTCCTGTCGGAATCGGCCAGCGAGGCCAGTACCTTTTCGAGCTTGTCGTAGAGTTCCTTGTTGGATTCTGGAGCTTCTTTTTGAGCCATGTAATCGCCCACGGAGGCTTCTTCTTGTTCGACATCGCCCTCTTCGTTGAATGTCCCGCTTATCGGAGCATCTTTAGAAATGGTCTCACGGCTCTTGGCTTCTTCTTGCATCTGCTTAATGCGGTTATCAACGGCAGACAGGATGAAGTTAGGTACGTTCTCGATCAGCTCGCCCTTGGTGTTTTGGCCGTGACGCTGGTTAATCTGTGCCTGTAGGGCCATTGCGTAGTCGTATAGGTTCTCGTAAATCTCGTCCTCACCCAAGTTTCCAGCTTCGAGCCATCCGTCATCCGATGCCTTCATCGCCTTGTAGCGAATGTTTCTTCCGATGACTCCTTCTGGTGCGAAGTCTTTTGCGTTGTCGTCGGTCAAGAATCCTTCGACGATTTGTTCTTTGGCTCGGCCTTGACCAGCCTCACGACGCAGACCCCTTGAGCGTAGCGAGAACCCATTCTTTGGTCCTCGATACATCCAAGCATCATGTCCTTGATTGATTTTAGCCACGATCATCGTTGCGATGGCGTTGCTGTTGTCTAATGCCTCTTTCCTGTAACCCTCGTTCTTGTCATCGAGGAATGCTTTGTCTGGGATGTAGAGGCTTTGCCCAGAGATCATTGACCCGTCGCTGAACACAACAGCCCGAGGTCTGCCTTCCTCGTCGATAATGTTATCCATTACCTTGCCGACAGGGCCAAGCAGGGATCCTTGGCCTTTGGCTACTTCTGCCTTGAGGTTTATTAGGTTGTCGGAGTTGACCCCAGCGGGCATCACTACGCCAGTTGTCTTGCCACCATCCTTGGTTGTGAAGGTGGTGACCGCCGCTGGGACATTAGCCCCGAACATAGAGGAAACGAAATTCGCTCCTGTGAGGAGATTGCCTTCGACCACAAACTGGTCTCTCTGGGTCGCATTCTGCCTTGATCTATCGTAGGTCTTGCCGAATCCGTCACCCTTACGGCTTTCGGGCATCTGCTCCTCAACGTACTTATTCCATTTAGATGGCTCTAAGGCGTTATCTCCAGACGTAAGAACTTTGTTAATTGCCTCATTAAACACTCGGTTCTCGATCTCAGATTCTTCCATTCCGCTCTCGTGCATCTGAACCGCCAACTCGTATGCAACTGCATTAACTTCTCGGAGTTGTTCTGGTGGGAGAATGTCCACATATCGACCATTCGAGCCAACGACCAGCCCAGATCCGTCCGTGTTGCGGTAAATGCCAACTGGCAAACTGCTAATCGGTACGCTTGGGTCGCGAGTAGGGGCTTCGTTTTCACCAATGGGTGACTTGTCTAAAGAAATCTTGAAAGGATTAACGTGAGCGAGTTCCGATGCCTGTAGCGGGATTCGGACTTTGTTCTCAAACCCAGCCGTCTGGAGGACTAGGTACTGCCGACTTTCGGCGTGAGGGAAGCGGTTGTTCAGCTCAACACCTACGACATAGGCAGGGATCTGCTTTGTATCCTTGCCGAACCAAGCTCCCTTGCCAACTAGGTCTAAGGCTCGTTCCACATTATACTTGGTCTGGGCGTACTGCTTCCGAGACTTCTCCAAAGCCCTTACCTTCGCCAGTTGCTCCATCCGTGGGTTGCTTGAAATACGGGCCAGCTTGTCCTTTAGGACAGAGTCGCTGGCTTTTAAGAAGTCTGATACGGCTGTTTCGGCCTGTTGCTTGGCCTGTTCGAGGGTCGGGATTACCTCTGCCGAGGTCGGAGGAGGGGTCGGGTTATTGAATCGGTATTTGGCGATGCGGGCTGGCTTGGCAAATGCGTCTTCACCAGACTTCGATTCAATTAAACGTCCGTCTGAATCGGAATTGTCCCTAAGGAATTCGTCGAGCGGTGTCCATCCGCTCATGTCCCCCTTACTTGAAACAATCGTATCCTCGTTTATGCCTTCGATAGTTTCACCACTTACCAGTTTTTTATTAGCCAATTCTCTTAGGGTTACAGGCGCGCCCACAACCCCCGCCGTCGGGCGAAACGTGGTGGTATCGCCTAAGACTGGCCTTTGTGCGATATAATAAAACTTGTCGGCATTTGAGCGTGGTAATGTTCTATCCGAACTCGCAACCCCATACGCATCCCAAGCCTTTTCGTCCGACAGCTTCTCAGCCTTGTAGTCCTTGTCCTGTGATTCCAGCTCGTAGGTTCCGTTCTGCTTGGCGAAATCAACCATCGCAACGTATTCGGCTGTGATCTCCTCGAAGAAATGCCTTTGATCCTCGATATCCAAGATCAAGGCCTTGTGGATCATTCTTCGCATCCCATCACCTGGCTCACCAGAAGTTAGGATCTTTCGGATATCCTCAAACTTCTCGGGGAAGTTCGTTCCAGCTCTGGTGTTGTAGGCCGTTCGTAGCTCTGGTTCGTTAGCCAATACAAGGGCTACGGCGTTGTCTCCGTAGGTATTGAGCATGTCCAGCCCAAGGTTTTCGCCAGCGGCCGTTGCGTCTTTACCAGTCGTCGACGCACCAAGACGGCGCATCTTCTTCTGGGTCATCGCCATAATCCGTACTTCGGCAGGGATGTCTTCGCTGTAGATGTAGACAAGTTTGGGCGCACTTTGCTGATTGTTGCGGTTTGTTCTGCCCAAAACTTGGATTGTATCGACGATATCGGGGGCGGGTTGCATCACGATATGGGTTCGGGGAGCTGAACTCTTGTTGCGGGGATCGTCGTGTGCCGACAGCCCAGTCGAGCCAGTTCGACTGACGATCAGAACCTTCGTCTGGTCATTGTTACGGAAGGCGATTAGGGAGTTTTGCTTGTCTTGGTCGGTGACGGATCTCTGCGAGAAAGCACCAGAGGGGGTGACTGCGATGTCCCGACCCGATATCTCAGCACTTAGGATCTGCCTTCTTTGTAATTCAGCACGCAAAGCATCAAATGGACTGATCGGGAGCTTATTGAGGGTCTCGGCATTGTCCTTGATGATTAGGGCTAGATCCTTGAAGCCAGTCTCCATTAGGGAGTCGTGAAGCTCGATGGACTTTTGGCTTACCCAGTTGGGGATATTTGATTTCCCGCTTGTCTTATTCCAATCAATGGTGAACTCAAGGGCAGGGGCGTTGCTCTTTTCATCCGCTGGCTCGATCTTGACCTTGTTTGTGTTGAGCTTCCTTGCGTACCGCTCCATGAAATCCTTAAAGGTGACCTTCGAGACCTTGTCATAGTTTTGAAGGGTTCCGCCCTCCATAATCTCCTTTGCATCCCGAAGGAAGGCCTCGCCAGTCGTGTCCATTGAGATGAACACCTTGCGACCAGCTCTGATTTCGGCTTCGGCCAAGTCTGCTGTGTCCTTGATTTTCGCTCCAAGAACCATATTGGCGGCAACATTGTGGAATTGACCAGAAAGGGGATAGATAAGGGCTTTTGCTTCCGTTCCGTCGTAGGCTTCCTGTGCATCCTGTACGAGCTGTTGGGTCAGCTTCTTCATCTTTTCGCCGATCTCGATCTGCCTCATTTCACCAAGGATTTCATTGGCGGCGTTATGGGCGTCGATGACCTCTTGCTTGGCCTTAATTGTGGATGGAATGAAGGGGATCTTCTGTCCCTTCCAAGTAAATCCACTCTGGAGTCGGAACATCTGCCCAGCTCGTGACAGCATACTGCTGGTCATCTGCATAAATGGATTACCGAACCGCTTGGCGAGTCTCTCGAACTCACTTGCGGTAGGCACAGCCATTGGGATGCTGGTCTTGGGGAAGTAGGTGGCGATGTTGGCGGGGCTTTTGATAGCCGTTGCCGAAGAGAACACCGCTCCTCGTGATAATGGAATTACGCTTCTAAAAAATTCGCCGATAGAGCTGTCTGTTCCCGCCGCATTGTGGCTCTCATCCAAGATAAAGATCGCCCTGTCTGCGATTGCATTGAGGGCAGGGATAACATCCTTTTTAGCCACCGAGGAGATCTGGGCATAGGTCGTAAAGACTGCGTTATGCTCACTTGGCATCTTGCCAGTCTGTGCGGTGAGTCGGAGCTTCTGGATCGGGTTCTTCATCGTAACTGGGCGACCCTTGCTACGCATCGAACTCCAGTTGTTATTTGTGATGAGCGGTTTGATCTGCCCCTCGAATCCTACGTCCTCGATGTCATCCAGCATCGCTGGGTACAAAGGCTCGGACTTGGTCACAAAAACAGGAATTAGGCCTTTTTTGAGGGCATAAACGGCCATGATTGACCCAACGATCCGACCCTTACCGACACCCATCTCGTGTCCGATGGTAAGGCTTTTGCCTTTCTCAATCTGATTGATGGAAAGGGCGATCGTCTCCAAGGCTTCTGCCGATAGTCGTTCCTCGCCGTCATCCCGCTTGAAAATCTTGTCGACAGGGATCCCGATCATATTTGAGACGTACTGCGGGATCGGGCCGACCTCTTTAACCAGCTCGTTAATGGCAGAGGTCTGTTCGGGTGCGAGGTTGGCAGGGGCTTGTAGCCCTAAAGAGTAATAGCCATCAATCTTCTTGGATTCTTCTTCTCCAACTGGAGTCCAGCTCTCTTGTAGCTCGGCCTTTTCTTGGTCTTTGTCGATCTGCTCTTCACGAGGATCTGGAGCAGGGAGGCCTCTGGAACTTAATCTGGTTTTAGCGAGGGTCTTCTCGACGGCCTTCTGGGCGGCTGAACTTATAGTTCCAGCGTAGTCCTCAAGTATTGGGACTGGGTTTCCAAATATATCCGTCTCGCCCATGTCCTTGAGGTCTTGAATCTTGGCTTCCAACTCTGAGGCCAGATTGTTTAGGTAGCTGGAGAGCTTTGCGCTGGAATCTCTGAAATCGTAAATAGGCTGAAACACGTCAGCGGAGGCTTGATCTAGGATGTTTTCCGCAAGTCCAGGGATCTGGCTTCGATTGTTCTCAACGAACGACTGCCAATCCTTGGGAGTGTTTTCTCCACCAGACCTCTTGGCCTCGAGATAGGCCTGTAGTGACTTAGCAATCGGAACAAGCGGGTCGAGCTGGGATGCTTTTTCTGCACCAAGAACCTCTGTGGCTATCTGCCGTAATGAAACAAGTCGGGTAACTGATTTCGTTAAAGCGGCGGCTAAAGTCTTTACCCCAGCGTTGCTGTTCTCTGGGTCGGTAATGGCGGATATAATGATCTTTTCGGAATCTGTAATCTTGCCGTTATTGGAGCTGGCAATCGCATCAGCGAGAAGGGCGGAGGTTACTCGATCCTTGAAGGCCTTGGTAAAGCTCTCGTCGTTGTTCCTGTACTGCTGTGGGGATCCAAATATCTCAAAGAACTTCTGCTGAATCGCCACATTTTCTGGGGTTTCCGATAGATCTCCGTTTTCGTTTTGCTTGATATCTCGGAGTTCTGGGTTGTCCTGTATTTCACGAGCATCCGCAACCGCAAGCTCCTCTGTGGCTAAAGTTCCAGCGTTTGCCCTTACGGCTAGTCGCCTCAAGAACTGCTCTGGCGTTTTGTTAACGCCCAACCCAGTTGCCGTCTTGTTGGACTCTTCAAAGCTGGCTGTTAGATCCATCTCCGTAATCACAATCGGCATCTTCATATTTCTTATCTGGTCTGCCATTTCTGGGAAAACCTCCATCAGCTTGGCTCGATAGGCGGCCGCCCGCTCTGGGTAGCGACGGAACATTTCAATCATTGCCTTGATTCGTCCGTGACCGCTTACGATTTTGTTTTCAGCAGTAAGGATGGGTGCGCCGTCTCCAGTTGAAGTCCCTGGCATCGCTTTGTCTGGATCCCAGTTGCGAGCCATTGTTTCGATAAGTTCTTTGTACGCCTTTCGATCTTTTCGGTTTCTGGGTTGGATGTCCGTGCCTTCCATGTCCTTGGCCTCGGTGGCCTCGATGATTTTGGGCGTCCCGATAACTGTTGACCCAGTAAAGCCCTGCGTGAATGCCTTGATCGTGTTTTTCTTGGGTGTCGGTGCGGGCTTGTTTTCGCCCATCATTTTCTTGGTGATTTCAGATTGCGGGACTTCAATGGTGTCTTCGTCCGAGGTCTTGGCGATTTCCTTGATTGAGGCTCGGATATCCATGCCAGCCAGCTTGGCCTCCGCCGAGTTCATGCCTGTCGCATCCATAACGAACTTCATGTAGTCAGCATCTCTGCGACTAGGGTTCGACTGGGCTATGATGTATAATGCCTTGTCGATGTCGTTATTGAAGTTTAGGGCAAACTGATTTGCTCCGTAGGCGTAACGAGGGTTTGCTCCAGCGAGGTCTCTAGGAAGTCTTGGAAGCTCGGTTCTTGGTGCTGGCGGGGCAGGGGGAACAGGCGGAGCGGGCGGAGCTGGTGGCTCTGGAGGTGCGGGTGGAGCTGGCGGGGCGGGTGGCTCTACTTGTTCCGTGGTTTGCTCCAATTCTGTGACTGGCTCTGGCTGTGTCTGAGCTTCTGGGGCAGGGGCTGTTGTAGGTCTAGGATTTGCTCCAGTTGAGGGAAGGTTAGGTTGAACTAGGCCACCAGACCTTTGCCCTGTAACTGATGCGGATGGAACTCCAAGCCCAGTCCAGTCCACTTTCTTGCCTTTAAGAACATCTTGTATCTTGTTTAGGGTGTCATCCAGCTCTGCTCCGACTTGAGGGTTTGCACTAGAAAGAGCCTTACGCATCCGACTCAAGGCTTTGTACACCGACATGATGTACTTCTTGATGGAACTGATTAGATCTCGAATGCTCTCTCCAGTTGTTACCTTCTCCATCGTGGCCGTGTCTTTGCCTTGAGCTGAAAGCCTTAAATCGATTCTGCTTTCCGTCAGCCCAGACTTGCCTTCGATCTGGCCTAGCTGACGGAGCATCTCGCCCATCACTTGCACAGTCCTTGCCGTGCTTCCTCCAACGTAGTCCGATATGTCCTCCATGCTCATAGAGGTCGGCATATTCGGGTTGTATAGGGAAATGGAGGAGACGAGCGCAGTTGCTACATTTGTGTCGCTTTTGCCTACCTCCAAAATTTTGTTAAAGAGTTCGCCCCTTCGTTTTGCGTGATAGGCTTGGTATTCCTCTGGTTTTAGGCCGAGGCCTTTTGCCTCAATGTAGGCAGAGGCGAAGTCCCCAACGTGAAGGATCTCCTCGCCGAAAGCCCTGTTGTTCACCTCTGGGTCTATGGAATCCTGTAGGGCAAACTGATTGGGATCTAATCTTAGTGTGAGAGATCCGTCTTCATTGGGGGTGACTTGCATTGCGGATACTTGCCCTGTGATTGCACCTTCCTCGTACCCGACCTTAATTCCGTCCACCGATAAGCCTTTAGCAAGTTCAGCGGTTTTCTCTTTGGCAGACTGCATTCTTTCGTTTGATGTTGTGCCAGCCAGTTTGTTGCCAACCCTTTGAAGTAGCTTGGTTGGAGTGTTTTCGAGAAGGGGCTTCTCAACCTTTTCTGGTTCGTCTGAGGATCCTTCCGTAGCTGGCATTCCAAGGGCTTCAACCCTTGCCTCAATGGCGGGGATTATGCTCTTGATGTTTTCGTAATCGACGATTGAGGGGACGTTCTTAAAGAAATCTTCGGCAAAACTTGGATTTAGGATCGTCGCTCCGTCTTCTCGTGTTTGGAAGATCGGCATTCCCTTGATCTTGTAAGACCCCATCTCCTCGGTCATCTGGCCTCCAGTAATGATGTAAGAGGCCGCTTTTGCCGCCTCTCTTTGGCTCAATTCACTCTTGGAGGCGGGGGTGTCGGATAGCTGGCTGATCTCATTACGAGTGTTGTTTTGGGCTTTTGCCAATGCAGAGATTGTTTCAGCAACGTGCGCTCTTACTGCGAAGTACTCCATCTCGTCGGCGTTCTCCTTGAGCGAATCCAGCTTGTTTCCAGCTTTGATAAGCCTGTTTGCGGGCTTGAGGGCTTCGGGTTCTGGTTCGCTTTCAGCTAAAGGCCTAGCATTGAGAACAACATCAGAAGGGGATCCAAATCCTTGGCTGTTTGTCCAAGCCTCCCATCCTCCTGGTTCAATGTCTGTCGTGGCTTTTTGAAGCTCAAATGATGCCCCTTCTTGTGCCTCATCAGTTGCACCGATCTTTGCGATGTATTCATCTGCAAACCTTACAACCTTCTCTCCGCCCGCTGTTGCTTGAACTGCGAAAACTCCAGTAATTGCGGCGATAATAATGCTCCGTGCCACTTCGCCGTTTGGATCTCTGGCTGGGTCGTAGTCGGCAATTTCTTTTGCAATCTTGTTGAGCCACCATTGTTGGGCTCCTTCCGTTACGCCCTCTACCGCTCCACCCTTAAGTGAAGGCCACAAATACTTTGCCCCTGCCAATGCGTATTTGGCTAAAAGGTTTCTAGCTTGGGCCGCTGGGAGCTTCGTTAGGCCGAGCTTCTTGCCCAAGCCCAATGTTAACTTGTCTGAAATTGTATCAATCCCCGCAGAAGGCAGGGCGTACATCAAAGCGGCGACGTGGCTCTGACTAGGGGTTAATACTATTCCAGTCTTTTTCTGGGCTTCTTCTTGGTCGGCGAGTGCCTCGGCATAAAGAGAAGAAACATTCCCTAGATACCCAACGGCCACAGATCCTACTCCGCCAAGCGGAGCGGCGGCCGCATACGTCATCATCTGGGCTGGAAGTTCTGAAATGCCCTTAATGACACCGCCAACTATACTTGCGTTAAAATCGTCATCAGTAGGGAATGTCTGGTCGAACCAATCCCGATTCTCTTTGGCCGCTTGAGATGCGTTAAGGAAGAACTCTCCACCGCTACCTCCGAGCTGGCGTCCGACTAATGCGTAGAACCCGCTGGCTTGGTCTTGGTTGAATCGAATAGATCCCTTGATCGCTTGCTTGATGGTGTTGAATACATCTGGATAAAAGTCGGAGTCCTTGTACTTGCTTGCCTCTTTCTGCTTTGCCTTGATCTCCTTGCTGGCCTCGACGGCAACTCTGGTGGGGATCTCTTTGTTCTTCGCCATGTCCATCAGCGAGTCCGTTGGAGCTTCTGGACTGATATCCGCTGGCTTTGGCTTTACCGCTTCGCCAGTTAGGTATTTCCTCTGATTAACAGCTCCAGCGGTTTTGTTGGCCTCATAGTCAACCTTGGCCTTTTGGCTTTCTGCCTCTTGCCTTGCGCTTTCAATGGCGTCTTTTTCGAGTTGCTGGGCTGATTCGAGGGACTGGTTGCCCATAATGACGCTTGGCAATTTGCCTTTGAGGTCTGCCTCGAGGACATCAATAGCCCTGCTAGATGAATCGATTTCATCTTGTGAAGCACCCGACTCGATAAGTGAGTTGTGCTGGGCGATGGCCAGATCTGTCTTTTTCCGCAACAGAGTCCATACAGCCCTAGCGTTGACGGCGGGTTTCTTAATTTCGTCGGTGTATTCGGCAAGCTTCTGTTTGCGGTTCTCGAGGTTTGCGTCGACAGACTTCTTAACTTGTTCCGCTTCTTGCCGTACTCCCTTTGCTTCCTCGGATTCTGGTAGACCGATCATCATTCCGTTGACTACGGAAGGGATCATCCCTTCGAGAGCCTTGGGAAGGGCAGGGGCGTCTGGGTCGAGATTGCCTAAATCGAGGGACGATGCTGATTCTTGTAGTGCTTTATATATCGGATCATCCTTGGGGTCGTTTGACTTGGAGCCGTCAGCTTTGACAATGCCTTGCTTGCGAACGTCTTGACCTCTTTGCATGAGGGCGTTGAAGGTTGCTTCTTTTTTCTTTTGGTTTCCAAGTTCCGCTTGGAGCATTTTGTGTTTCGCGAGTTGCGATTCTTTTTCATTTAACTCCTTAGTGCGGGCTAGTTCCTCATCTGCTATTTTCTTTGCGTACTCCGCCCTTTCCTCGTCGGTTGCTTTCTCGGATATGGGAGGCGGATTGTTTTTAGCTGTCTCGATCTGGCTTTTAAGGTCGCCAATCCCAGCCCGCAATTCGTCTTCTGTTGCTTTAAGCCCTGCAAACGCATCCCCATAAACCTTTTCGTCTCTGCTAGTCCTTGCGGGTCTAGCAACATTGCGAATGGCCTCGTCATCTGAGTCTACCAGTTCATCGATACTTCCGATCCTCTTGGATTTGCGGGTTGCGTCACGCTCTGGAGTCGCACCCTCGACTTGGGGTTTGCCAATGGGGACTCGATAGATTGCATTTGGATCTTCGCCGTATTCCTTATTACCAGTCTTAATCTGGACAGGAACTTCTGGCTTATTGATCGGGCTTCCAAATTCGTCGTACTTAGTCGTCCCGCCTAATTCGTTTGGAGTTTCCCCAGATCCCCATTCCAGAGTTGGCATTCCTTTGTTATCGGACGTAACCTTCGGCTCGACTCCACCGCCAGCTACTTGCCGATGTCTTACGCCAGCGGTATCTAGGGTGCGTTCGGTCTGGGCGTTAGAGCGATCTCTGGACGCTTTTGCTTCTTGGTTAGCTATCTGGTTAAGTTTGTTGGCATCGCTTCTTGAAATGTATGTTGGGGCAGGGGCGGGCTTTTGGTTTTGTGCTTCTTGTTCCTCTTGCCGCTTCTGGCGAACTCGAGCCAACAATTTGTCTGCTTCGTCTGGTTCGGGGCCAGCAAAAGCAGTTCCTTGGATGCGGTTAGGGCGTACCGAGGGATTCAGCTCGCTGGGCAATCCCATTGCTACGCTTTCCTAGGGAATGGGCCTGGACCAGCATACTTTTTGTTTAGTTCGTCTACAGATGCTTGCTTCTTTCTTTGCCCAATAGCCTCCGCACTTCTCTTATTGTCTTCACGTTGCCTTACTCCAGCTTCATCGAAAGCCTTTGTTCTTTGGTCGTACTCGGCTTGCGAGCTTGCTGGCTTATTTGTCATTGGGCCGACAGCCATGCCATCTCCTTTTCCTGTCGCTCCTTCAAGCCTTTGATAGCCTCCCAATGGAGCAAGTTCTGGTGATTTTTCCTTTTGTCGGAATGACTCTCCGCCGTCTGGGCCGTAAGGATTCCCAAACGTATTCTTGTTGGCCGCCTGTTTGGTCGCCAACAACTGAGACTCTTCGTTAAAGCCCTTTTTGATTTTTTCCCTGTCGTCTTGAGCTTTGTTCCGCTCTTCTGCCAGAGCCATGCGTTCTCCCGCATCCCGAGTGCGAGACATTGCGGTATTGGCGGTAGCCTGTCTTGAATTTGTTTCGTTAATTCCAGCTTGGTCGTACTTTGGCTGTTGCCCTGCAAAATCCACTTCATCCATTCCTTGTTGCTTGCGGTAGTCGTTAGCCCTCTGCGCCTGCGCTTGTGGGGACATAAACGAGCTGGCTCTTGTGTCTGCGGCGGTTCTTGCTTCTTGCCCGCCCTTGTACGAGCCAGCATTTGGATTGGCTGGCCCGAAATCTCCAGATCCAGTTGTAGGCCCTCTGTAGGTCACTCCCTTGCTGGCAGGGCCACCAGTAGGATTTGGGTTGACGTCTCGGAAGGTGTCCAGCCTTGGCCCTTTTGAAGTTTCCTTTACTGGAGTTTTGGCTGGCTCGACTTTCGGGGCTTCCGTTGCGGGAGTTGGAGCTGGTGGAGGGTTAACCGCACCCATTGAAGTGCTTTGAGCTGTTTGAGCTGTGGACTCTGGGACTCGTGGCTTGTTTTGGACTGGGGGTGCTACTTCTGCTCCTCCGTTGATTGCGTCGGTTAAAGAAGATGATGGAGTCCGTGAAGTCCTTCGAGAACCACCGCCTTCAAGTGCCGCATATTGGGAAGCCGCTTTTGCTTTTGTTTCTTCCGATGCCCCAGAAAGAGTTGTGGTTCCACCCGTCAGCTTTCCGTCTGCTCCGACCTTTGCGGTAGGATTCCCAAATACGCTGATGCCAGCACCTTGAAGTGCGGCATATTCTGGGCTGGCCTTTGCCATACGCATTGCCTTGGCGTTTCGTCCGTACTTTTCGTAAATTCCCATGACTGCCGCTTGCATTGTTTCAGCAGATACGTTTTCGCCGTCAAATGGCTCGGGACCGCCATACACAACAGGGGAAGCACCGCCACCGACGCCACCTTTGAATTCTTTGTTCCTATAGTTTCCAGTTAAGTCTAGTAAGGCCATCTCCAACAACTGGACAAAGGAAGCTAGGCCTCAACAGATTTTCTGTTGGGTGCGACGCATTAGGAGTAACTTGCGACAGGGGTTCTTGCCATATAGATTTGCTGTAAATCTTTGGGCAAAGTCCTTACTGCTGATGGGGTGTTGAATCTTGTAGCCCCTGCGATTGTGGTAATTCCAATAGCTATTGCCAGAACATCGTCATCGTGCCTTCCAGCGGCCGCCTCGGATCTACCGCTCTCGGTGATAACAAAGGTCTTCAACTCCTCGATGGCGTGACGGCAATGTATGTCGATTCCAGACCCTTTTTCGTCGTGGTCTCTGATAGCTGACGCAAGCTCTTCAATGACAATGCGTCTGGTCTTGTCTGTGGTCTGCCATCCCAAGGCCTTGCTACGCCTAGATTCTCGTAAATTGAAGATTTCACGCTGATAAAGGTTAATGCTGGACTCTTTGAGTAGCTCAATCAGAGCCAGTCCTGGTCCGTTGACTTCGGGGACGACCAAACACCCTCCGTAGAACAGGGAAAGTCTCTCAATAAACTCGGCTAAGACGTCGATATCGACTCGGCAGGGAGGTCTGACCCTTGCCACGAGGGCAGGGCGGATCCACGAGCCGTCCGAATCAAAGTATCCAGCCCTTAAAACGACTACAGAGTGAGAATCTGGGTCAGCTCCAGAGACTTGGGAGTTGCCTGTCATGCAATCCGCTGAAATTAGGTATCTGCCGTTCTCTTTTGGGTTTTCCCAGATCCACGCCCAACTTTCGGCCATAGAACAGCTTCTAAATATGGGTTTTGTGAAGTTGGTAGGTACGTCGATTGTCCCATAAATGGGTTCTCGGATGGTTTTTTCAAGAGCCGAGATGCCAGATAGGTCAAATCGAGGCCGTCCAGACGCCAAAAAGCAACTGATTGGGTCAGAAGGGTACTCTTGCTCGAATTGTTTAACATCACCACCGCACTTCTCCTTGATGACTCGTCGTCTCCAAGCGAGTTGGTTGTCTGTCAGCGAAAATTCGTCCCTTAAAGATTGTTCCTTAAAGGACAGCTCAAGAGGCTCCGTTTCTTTTTCTTGGTTTTCCTCGAAGTTATGCCAAGCGGCGAAGATTCGGATGTATCCGTTTCCTGTTTTCCCGCTCTTGTATTCATCAAATGTGACTGCACTTTGCCAAGTATTGTAAAAAGCCCCACCAGC
>Ga0214921_10003267_pt1 | contig 25043 bp, 13 predicted proteins | sample LL1505_MetaG_FD_177992 | JGI IMG/M metagenome (GOLD analysis project Ga0214921, IMG submission 177992) | Freshwater microbial communities from Lake Lanier, Atlanta, Georgia, United States - LL-1505 | ecosystem: Environmental > Aquatic > Freshwater > Lake | place: USA: Georgia | collected...
TGATGTTACTTGACTTGATACTGGTCCTTGACTTGATGCTGGTGCTTGACTTGATACTGGTCCTTGACTTGATGATGTTACTTGACTTGATGATGTTACTTGACTTGATACTGGTCCTTGACTTGATGCTGGTGCTTGACTTGATACTGGTCCTTGACTTGATGATGTTACTTGACTTGATGATGTTACTTGACTTGATACTGGTCCTTGACTTGATACTGGTGCTTGACTTGATGTTGCTGGTTTTGATGAACTAGGTGCTTGACTTGATACTGGTGCTTGACTTGATACTGGTGCTTGACTTGATGTTGCTGGTTTTGATGAACTAGGTGCTTGACTTGATACTGGTGCTTGACTTGATACTGGTGCTTGACTTGATACTGGTGCTTGACTTGATACTGGTGCTTGACTTGATACTGGTGCTTGACTTGATACTGGTGCTTGACTTGATGTTGCTGGTTTTGATGAACTAGGTGCTTGACTTGATGAAATATTTTGAAATTTTTCTGATTTTATATTATTAAATAAATATAGAAGTGTTATAAGTAATATAAATATTATTTTATCCATTATAATCAATTATATTTTAAAATTCAACTAAATAAATTAAATATTTTTTTATCTAATTTTATTATATTAAAATGTCTTATTCGACATATATAACTACTTGGAATAGTAATCCTATTGTTCAAGTGCAAGATATGATAAATAATTCTGTAATAAAAACAAACACAAGAATTATTTTAGCATTTGCAAGCTTCAATTTTGTTAGTAATGACTATATACCTGGTATATTTAATATGAATTTAGATGATTTAAAAAATTTTACTGATTTAGTACATAATTCTGGTGGAAAAGTTAGTTTATCAATTGGAGGTGCAACGTATCCTTTTTATGAATCTGATTTATATGATAAACCTGGTGATTTAGCTAATAATATCAATGAATTACTTATAAAATGTGGATTTGATGGTGTAGATTTTGATATTGAAGATTCATCAAATGTTGTACCTAATGATTTTGCTATAAATACAGCATCGTTAATTAATACTTTAAGAAATATAAATAAAACTTTAAATATTACTTTAACAACTCCCGCACAAGCATGGTTATCTATTAATTATCAAAAAAAATTACTTGATTTAACATTTGGTAATATTGATGCTTGGCAACCCATGGAATATGATTTGTGGATTAATACTGGATCAAATTATTTTGAACAAATAGAATATGATATAAATTATTATATTGATAATTGGTGTGTAAATCCTAATAAGATAATATTGGGTTTAATGCCTGGTAAAGATGATAATAACATTAATTTAAGTTTAGAAGATGCACTAATTTTAACAAGTTTTGCAAAAACAAAAAAATTACAGGGTGTTATGACATGGTCTGCAAACATAGACTCAACTGGTTGTGATGGTAATGCTAAATATGCGTATTCATTAGGAATACAAACAACATTAAAAAATTTCACCAATATATTAAAAAAAATAATATGTTGTTATAAATAGAATTATGTGCGTAATTTCAATTAATAATATATTTATTCTTTATATGTATCATAATATTTTAATAACAGGTGGTTGTGGATTTATTGCCTCAAATTTTATTAATAATTATTTTTATCAAAATAAAGCTTGTAATATTGTTAATATTGATGCAATGTATTATTGTGCAAATATTAATAATGTTAAACAAGAAATAAGAGAAAGTAATAGATATAAATTTGTTAAAGGTAATATTTGTAATGAAGATTTAGTTAATGAGATATTAAATAATTATAATATTGATTGTGTTATACATTTTGCTGCACAAAGTCATGTTCAAAACTCTTTTGATAATGCATTATTATATACTAAAGATAATGTATTAGGTACCCATACATTATTACATTGTATTAAAGAATATGGTAAAATTAAAAGATTTATTCATGTATCTACTGATGAAGTTTATGGAGAATCATTATTAGATGATGATGAAACTAAAAAAACAGAATCAAGCATTTTATGTCCAACTAATCCTTATGCTGCATCAAAAGCTGGCGCAGAATTAATTGCACAATCATATTTTAAATCATTTAATTTACCTATTATTATTACTCGTGGAAATAATGTATATGGTCCAAATCAATATCCTGAAAAAGTTATTCCACTATTTATCAAATTACTTAAAGAAAATAAAAAAATAACTATTCAAGGTGATGGTTCTAATGTCAGAGGATTTTTACACGTTGATGATGTTTGTAATGCATTTAAACTAGTTTTAGAAAATGGTAAAATTGGTGAAATCTATAATATAGGTTCAGATGAACATCATGAATATAGTGTTTTAGAATTATCAAAAATTTTAATTAAATTAATTAGGAATACTGATGATTATAATGAATGGATTAGTTATATTGAAGATAGACCTTTTAATGATAAGAGATATTATATTAGTAATGAAAAAGTTAAAAAACTAGGATGGACTATTAATGTTGATTTTATGGAAGGATTAAATGATTTAGTTAAAAACTACTATATGTAAAAAATTGATAAATAATTATTATATAATAATTATTCAACAATTATGATTTTCCTGATTATAAATATTTTATTTTTCATAACATTTGTTAAAGCGTATACAAATAATTTACTATTAAATGAGTTACAAGTACAATACAAAGAATCATTAGAAAACTTCCAATTACCAATTGTGTTATGTACTGGACCAGCAGGAACTGGTAAAACAATGATTGCATGTAATGAAGCAATAAATTCTTTAAAATCAAAAAAAATTAATAAAATAATTATAACAAGACCTACAATTACTGTTGAAGAAAATATTGGATTTTTACCTGGGACAATTGAAGATAAATTATATCCATTTATGATTCCTATATATGATTATTTTCTAGAATATTACACAAAAGAACAAATACATTCATTAATTAATAATGGAAGATTAGAAATTGCACCACTAGCATTTATGAGAGGTAGAACATTTTCAAATTCTTTCGTAATAGCTGATGAAATGCAAAATAGTTCTAAAAATCAATTTAAAATGCTTTTAACAAGAATTGGTGAAAATTCTAAATTGGTTATAACAGGGGATCTAATGCAAAATGATTTGGGTCCAGATAATGGGTTACAAGATTTTTTAGAAATTCTAAATAAAAAATATAAAACTAAATCTCAAAAAAATAAAGCTGGTTTTGAACATATTAAATTTGATAATAATTGTATTAAAAGAAGTGAAATAATTCAAAAAATTATTGAATTATACGATATTTAATTATTAATTTATTATTTATAATAAATGAAATATATTTTTATGTTGTACTCTATTATTTTATTACCATTTTCTAAAAGTCTATACAACTCAAAATTATGTATTGATTGTAAGTTTTATAAAAAAAGATAAATCAAGAAAATTTGATTAAATGTGTGGTAAAGAAGGGAAATTTTATGAGAAAAAAATTAATCAAAAATTGTACTAAATCTCCAATCATTCATTAAACCACCTTCATTTAAATCAAAACCTTTTGTATTATTTGATTCTAAATATTCTTTTGCTAATTTAGCTTTATAAACAATACTACTATTTGATTCTAATTTTTTTAATAGTTTATAATTATTAAAAATTTTATTTAATTTACCATAATCACACTTCTCATTATCAAATCTTTCATCATAACCACCATTAATACTTTTGTTTTTTAAGGAAAATAAATAACTAATAACAAATATAAAATTAATCATATATTATATTTTATATTTTTTTATAAAAAATATTCAATTTTATTTATGTAAACATATTATGTTTACATGTGTAAACATAAATGATGACAAAAATGATTACATAAAATAAGGATAAATATATAAACAAATTTTATTAATATAATTAATGAATATAAATTGTGATATTTGTCAAAAAAATTATGCTTCATATAAAACATTATGGTATCATAAAAAAACAAAACATAATGAACAATCAAATAATGAACAAAATAAACAAGTAATTAATGAACAAAGTAAACAAGCAATTAATGAACAAAGTAAACAAGCAATTAATGAACAAAGTAAACAATCAAATAATGAAGAAAAAAAAAATATTATTGTAGAAGATAATAATATATTAATTGATGAAAAAACAAATAAAATAATTAAAGATGAGTATAGATGTGAGTTTTGTTTAAAAACTTATAAAACAAGACAATCAAAATCAAGACATAAAAAAACATGTAATGTAAAAAAAACTGGTACTGCAAATGTTCAAGAAATAAATGATTTAATTAATGATTTACAAACAAAAATTAAAGATCTTGAAAAAAATAATGGTGCCAAAAATATCATTAATATAAATAATGGTACAATAAATAATCAAACCAATAATAAAATTATAATCAATAAAATAGGTGAAGAAAATCCATTTGAATTAAAACTAAATCAAATACAAAAGGTATTATCTCAAGAATTAATTTCCATAATAACTTTGATTGAATATTTAAATTTTAATGAACAATTACCTTCAAACCATAATTTTCTTACGTCATCTTTAGAATCAAATTATTTAACAATATATAATAGTGATGAAAACACATTTGAAAAACAAAGGAAAAAATATGTATTTGATGAAGTTATGGAGTCAAGTATAAGTAAAGTTGAAAAATTATATGAAGTTTTTAAAAATGATTTTCCACTAGAAAGACAAAATGAATTTAAAAATAATATAGATGCATTAAAACAAATTCATCAAGCTGGATATAGTAATAAATTATTAAAAGAGTTAAATAAACAATTAAACCTTTTAAGTTATAATAAAAAACATATAGTTGAAAAAACTTGGTCAAGACTTAGAAATGATCCAATTGATGAAGAAGAAGATAAAAAATATTGGATTGAGTTAGCATCAGAAACACCAACAGATGTTAATAATTATGAACCAGAATTTAAATTCATCAAAGAAGAAGATAGTGATATAGAATAAAAAAATAACATTTTTTTTAAAAAAAATTGTAAAAAAAAAAAAAAATAAAAGCGTGTTTTTAGAGGATGACATCCTTATTTTATCCTTATTTCCTCATTTTTTGGTTGTTTATTCAAAAAATTTTTTTCACAAAATTTTTTTTTTATAGATATATAATTGATATAATTTATATATCCATAAATATAAAACCCATATTTAATAAAATAATAACATCTATAAACTGATTTAAGGATAGGTTACCCATTTTGTCATCATTGTAAACATCCTTACCTTAATTGTAACCCTAAATGTCATCATAAATCTAAGTATTATGTAACCTAAATGTCAACATTTTGTCATCATAATACTTATTTATATGTCATCATAATGTCACCCTAATGTAACCCTATTGTAACCCTATTGTTACCATAAAAAATTGATTATTTTTTTTTTTGATATATATAAATTTTTAATATGAATAATTATCCATATAGTTTTAGTATTAATTGTAAATATAATGATTTGATGAGTATTGAAGAAAGTTCTGAAAAATTTTCAGTTATGGGAAGGGTAATGTTAAAAAGAAGTTCTGGTAATAAATTACATTTTTTAACTGTTAATATTTTAGGAGAAAATTTAGTTGATTCTAGTATTCAAATATTTATAGCAAAACAATTTTTAGAGAATGATGATGATTTAGAAGTTGTAAAAAAAATAACTTTAGGAGATATTATTGGTGTAACAGGAAATATTAATAGAACAAAAACTGGAGAAAAAAGTATTTATGCAAATAGTATTAAATTATTAGCACCATGTTTACATGATTTACCAAGAGAACAATATATGGTAACCGATATTGATGTTAAATATAGACAAAGATATTTAGATATTATTATGAATCCAAAAACAAGAGATAATTTATTAAAAAGATCAAAAATTATAAAATTTATTCGTAATTATTTAGATTCAAATGATTATATAGAAGTAGAAACACCAATATTAAATACAAATTATGGTGGTGCAAATGCTAAACCATTTGTTACACATCATAATGACTATAATATTAATATGTATATGAGAATAGCTCCTGAATTATATCTTAAACAATTAGTTATAGGGGGTTTTAGTAAAATTTATGAAATTGGTAAACAATTTAGAAATGAATCGGTTTCAAAAGTACATAATCCCGAGTTCACCAGTATTGAAATATATACATCTCCAGCTGATTGTTCAAATATGTTTGATCTTTGTGAAAACATAATAAGGAATTTAGTTTTTAATATTTGTGGTAGTTATAAAATAACATATAAAAATATTGAATTAGATTTTGAAGAAAAATTTAAAAGAATAGATTTTCTTGAAGAATTAAGACAAAAAACGGGTTATCATTTTAATAATTTAGAATCTGAAATAACTTTTAATGAAATAAAACAATTATTAATTGATATGAATATTAAATGCCCACCACCAATTACACTTCCAAGAATGTTAGACAAATTAGCAGGTGATATACTTGAAGTACAATGTATACAACCAACATTTATATATAATCACCCTAAAATTATGAGTCCATTAGCAAAACCACATAGAAATAACCCTGAAATTACTGAAAGATTTGAATTATTTATTTTGGAGAAAGAATATGCAAATGCTTATACAGAATTAAATGATCCAGAAATACAAAAACAAGCATTTTTAAAACAAGCACAAGATAAAAATAATGGCGATGTTGAGGCACAACCAACTGATATGGATTTTATTAAAGCACTTGAATATGGTTTACCACCTACTGGAGGTCTTGGAATAGGTATTGATAGATTAGTAATGATGTTAACAGATGAAGAAACTATAAGGGAAATATTAACTTTTCCAACTATGAAATAAAAAAATTGATATTTATTTAAATTAACATATTAATGTACATTATATGATGAAAGATAGATTTATTAATGATTTAACTGGTTTAATTAAAAAATGTGAAATTACAAAAAATGCAATAATATATTGTAGGTCAAGTACACAAAAACAAAATGAATATAATCATAATTCTCTAGAAATGCAAACTTTTATTTGTAGAGATTATTGTTTCAAAAATAAATTAAATGTTATTTCTTTGATTAGTGAAGTATGTAGTGCTAGAAAAATAAGTAATCAAAAAAAATTATTAGAATTAATTAATAAAAATTCAAATATTAATTTGATAATTTATGATGCATCAAGATTTAGTAGAAATATTTTAGAAGGAGTACAAGTTTTAAATGAATGTAAAAATAAAAATATTTTTATTCATAATGTTAAAGATAATTATATAACAGATAAATATCAAGGATATTTAAATTTTATTGATGGAATTAAAAATAGTGAATCAGAAAGTAAAATTCTGAGTGATCGTATTAAAAGTTCAATTGAACATAGACAAATAATGGGCGAAGATTTTGGTAATCCTTCATACGGTTATAAAAAACAAAAAATTAATGGTATTAATAAATTTATAGAAGATGAAAATGAACAATTAATAATAGAATTTGCAACAAAGTTATATTTTGGGTGTTCTTTAAAAGAAGCAGAAAAATATATGAAATTATTAACAGGAGAAAAAATTAAATCATTATTTACTGAACCATGTACATCAATTGAATATGGAAATTTTACATATAATATGATTGCTGAATTTTTTAATGAAAATAATATAAAATATAGAAATGACAAATTATGGACAGGAACACAAATATCAAATATAGTTAATAAAAAAAGAAAATTAAGTCTAAATGATTCAGAACTATTAAAACAAAAAAATTTAAAAAAGCCTAATGTAAATTTATAGTACTTTCATATTGATAATATAAATTGAAAAAACATCTACGAATAAGTTCTAATTGTGATTTATTTTTTGCTTTTTTATTTGTTAATTTTTCATAAAGATCTTTTAATTTAGGAAATGATAAATTATGAAAAAAACTTATTGTATCAATAATTATATATTTTTTAAAATTAAATTGAATATTATATCTTATAAGTTCTCCTTGTATAGCTCTCAAATGAAATACAACATTATGAGAAACAATTATATTAACATTATTTATATCCTTTAAAAATGTTGTTAATGTTTCTTCAATATCTTCACCTTTTTCTTGAGCTATTTCATTAGTTATATTATGAATTTTAATTGATTCATCACTTATATACATACAACGCGGTTTTATTATAATTTTTTTGTTTATTTCAGAAATAAATTTATCATTATCTACATAACCAATTTCATAATTTAATGAAACTAATCTAGCAAATCCAAACAAATTTTTTTTTGAAACATCTTCATTTAATTCATGTAATCCATTTGTATCTGTATACATAAAACATATTTTTTTTGATTTGGACATAAGTATATTTATTACACTTAACTTGTATATAAATCAATTTTTATTTATAATTGAGTTAGATTTAGTAAATAAATATTTATAATATTAATGAGCATTAAATATCAAAATGATCAAAATAATCCATTAATAATTCAATATGATCATGAATATAAAAGTAATCAACCAAAATTAGATCAAATTAATAAAGGTGGTAAATGGTATTTAAATGAGAATATAGATAATATAGAAATTACTTCCAAAGGTATTATAATTATAAAAAAATCTGATGTACTTTTTGATGTTAATAATAATATAAAATTAAGAGAGTTAATAGTAAATTATGAAATTAATGATAAAATATATAATACAACTTTTTATATTAAAATTATACCAAGAACTTTATTAGTAACTATTAGTGATAATGGAATAATTACAAAAGAATATGATGGAACATCAATTATAGATAATAATAAAATAAACTATATTTTTATTTCAAATGGAATATCATATATATTCGATTATAAAAATATATTAGAAATAGAAGCCAAATTTTACAAAGATAATAATGAAAAAACATTTGGTGGAAATGAAGAAGATTTATTAGATATTTCATTAAATATTGTTAATAAAAGTAAAAATTATATTATTGATTTTTATTCATTTGGTACAAACAATTTAAATTGCTGTAAAAATATTGGGTATATTACTAAAAGAATTTTGTTATTAGAAAATAAAAATAAAATAAGTAAAATTTATGATGGTACAAATAATGTTTTAATTAATTTTAAGGTAGATAATTTAATTAAAAATCAAAAAATAGAGCTAGATTATAGAAATATTTATTTTGAAAATAAAAATGTTGGAAATAATATAAAAATAATTATAGATGAAATTAAATTTAAAAATTTGGAAGACAATGAAAAATATAAAATAATTCATAATATTGATGAACTATATGGAACTATTAAACCTAAGCCATTATCTATTAATTTTGAAATAGAAGAAAGAGAATATAATTCATCCCAATATACAAATATAATAAACTATCAAATTATAGGTATAGTAAATAATGATAATATATATTTATCAAAGAATTATATAGCTTTATTTGATAATCCTGATTCTGGAATAAATAAAATAGTAACAATTAATAATATAAAACTAAAAGGCAAGGATTGTAAAAATTATAGTATAGAATCATTTTTTAAAACAACAGGTAACATTTTAAAAAAAAAATATAATTTGAATTTTGACAATATTGAAAAAGAATATGATGGTAATTTTATTGGTAAAATTGATCAAAATTTATATAATTATGAGAGTATTATATTTTCTAAAAATACTGTTGGAACACATATTGTAACAATTAATGATGTACAACTTAAAAATAATGAAAATAATTATGAGATTGATAATATAATACAAATTTTTGGAACAATAAAAAAAAGAAAATTACAAGTTGAATATATTCTACCAATCAAAATTTATGATGATACAACTGATATAGACATAGAATATAAAATATTAAATTTAGTTCCAGATGATAAAATATTTTTAGATTGGGAAATTTGTAAATTAAAAAATAAAAATACTGGTAATAATATTGTAGAAATAAGAAATATAAAATTAAATGGTATTAGTAAATTAAATTATTATTATGAGGAAAATATTAATATTCCAATAATAGTTTTACAAAAAGAAATATTTGTTAAAATTTCCTTTCCGTCATTAATTTATGGAGATAATGATTTATGTATAAAAGATATAAAATTAGAAGGACTAATAAATTCTGATTTTAATAATGTATATTTAATAAAAGATAAAATAAAATTTAATGAAATAAATAATAATGAGGTTATAATTAATAATATATATATTTCTGGAAGAAAATCAGATAATTATTATGTAAAAGATGAAATTACAGAAAAAATTAAAATAAAACCAAAAAAATTAAATGCAGAATTTATATTAAATGATAAAATTTATGACGGAACAAATAATGGAAAAATTATTAAATACTTATTAGAAGGAATTATAAATGATGATGATATATATTTAAAACTTGATGAATTAAATGTTGAATATTCAACATATTATCCAACTAAAAGAACTAAAGTAACAATTAATAATATAAAACTTTATGGAGAAAAAAATTTTTGTTATGAAATAGAAAATACAAAAATAGTCTATGGAAGTATTAAAAATAGAGATATAAAAATAGATTTTGTTGTAAATAATAAAATATACGATGCAAATAACATTGCTTCAGTTGATAAATATTTAATAACTAATTTAGTTAATAATGATAATATATATATAGAAAAGTATGATGCTAGATTTATTAATTCTAATGTTACAAAAGAACAAAGTAAAGTTATTATTAAAGATATAATATTATCAGGGGAAAATGCAATTTATTATGACTGTAAAGAAACATTTGAAGCATATGCTTATGTCCAACCTTATAAATTAGTTTTAGAACCAATAATTGAACAAAAAATATTTGATAATACAAATAAAGTAAATATAGAAAAAATAAAAATAACAAATGCTTATTTAAATGATGAAGTTTTTATTAATGATGATTTTGAAGCAGAATATTCAAATATTGAAACTAATGAAATTTTAATATCAAATATAAATTTAACAGGAAAAAAATCATCAAATTATATTGTTGATGATATTATGATTTGTTATTCATTTATTTTACCAAAAAAAATTTCAATTATTGTAGATAAAATTGAAAAAGTGTATGATGGGGAAAAAAAAATTGATGTAAATATAAAATTTGATGTTCCTGATATTAATTTTAGTTATAAATCAATTAGTTTTTTAGATGGTAATGCGGGAATTAATAAAGAAGTTATAATAAAAAAGTTAGTTATTGATAATAAATATTATGAAATAGATACTAAACAAAAAATATATGGTGAAATAAAGAAAAAAGAGGTTATTCCTATTTTTGAAGTTAAACCAAAAATATATGATAGTACCAATATTGCTAATGTTAAAATAGTTGATTTTGAGGGAGTGATTAATAATGATAAAATAATTTGTGAAAGTTTTAATAGTTATTATATTGATTGTAATGTATCTGATGAAAAAAAAGATATAATTGTTGAAAATATAAAAATAAATAACAATACAAATTATTATGTAAAATCAAAAGAAATAATTAAAGGATTTATCCAACCTAAAGAATTAATACCAATATTTAAAATAAAAACAAAAGAATACGATGGAACAATTAATGGTGAAATAAAAAAATATAATTTATCTGGTATAATCAATGATGATGATGTCAAAATTGATGATTCAATAGTGATTGAATTTGAAAATGAAAATTCATCGGATAATTTTAAGACTGTAAAAATATCAAATATTAAATTAGATGGAAACCAAAGTAATAATTACTATATCAAACAAGAAATATTAACAAAAGGATTAATAACAAAAAAAAAATTAATACCAAAAATTTTTGCACATACAAAAATTTATGATGGTACAAATAAAGCAAATATTATAGTTGAATTAAAAGATATACAAAATAACAAAATTGATTGTGAATATTATAATTTTTATTTTGAAACAATAAATGCTGGAGAAAATAAAGTAATTATAGAAAATATTAATATAATCAATAATAACAATTATTATCTTGATAACGATAATTATTGTATTTCTAGAATAAATAAAAAAAAAATAATACCAATATTTAAAAAAGCAACAAAAATTTATGACAAAAATAATGATGTTAACATAGAAGTTGATAGAATAGAAGGTTTAATATCCAACGATGATGTAAAAATTAATAATAATTTTAAATCATCTTTTATCTCAAAAGATATAGTTGAAATTTCAAATATAAGTTTAGAAGGTAAAGATTCTTTAAATTATTATGTAGATGATAAGGTTAATATTGAAGGAATAATTCAAAAAAGAGAATTAAAATGTGTTTTTATAATAAAAAATAAAGAGTTTGATGATAATACAGAAGCATATATAGAAAGTTATACTTTAAAAAATAAAATACTTAATGATGATGTAAATATAGATTTAAATCTTATTAAAGCAAATTTTAGTAACAAAAATGCATCAAATGAAAAAATACTTGTTAAAATTGAAAATATAAAATTAATTGGAATTAATTCTAAATATTATTTAATTAATGATACTGATATAACTTATGGATATATTTATCCAAAAAATTTAGATTACGAAGTTAATGTAAAAGATAAAATATATGATGGTACTAATATTCCAACTGTTGATTTTATTTTAAAAGAAGAACAAAAAACAAAATTTATTTTTAGATATGAAGAAGCATATTTTAAAAATATAGATGTTGGAAATAAAATTAAGGTTTTCATTAAAAACATTTATTTAGAAGGTATTACTAATTTTAAAGTTAGATCAAATATAGAAACATATGGAAATATTTTACCTAAAGAATTAAATTTAGAATATAAAAATACAACAAAAATTTATGATGGTACAACTAAAACAAATATAATATTAGAAAGTTTAATTGAAAATGTAAAAATCAATGATTTTTTTATTGCAGAATATGAAACAAAAAATTATAATTTTTTATCAAATAAAATTAAAATTTCAAATGTGACTTTAAATGGTTTATTATCTAATAATTATATTGTTAATGATAAAATTATAGAAGGTTATATTTATCAAAAAAAAATAAAAATAAACTTTTTAATCAATAATAAAGAATATGATGGTACAAATACTGCTACTATTAATTCATATACACTTGAAGGTATTGAATCAAGTGATGATGTTGATATTTGTAAAGATTATACAATAAATTTCGAAGAAATAAATGCATCTGATAAGCCAATTGAAGTAACTATTAAAAATATATATTTAGAAGGTAAAGATGCTGATAATTATTTTACAGATTATCAAGTAAAATTATTTGCAAAAATTTTTCCAAAAAAAATAATACCAAAAATAATTTGTAAAAATAAATTTTATAATAAAAATACAAATGCAAACATAATTATATATTTAGAAAATATTATAAATAACGAAAAAATAATATGTACATATGAAAAAGCAGTTTTTGAAGATATGAATGTTGGCAATAATAAAAATATTATTATATCTAATGTTATTATTAATAATAATAATTATTTTATAGATAAAATATGTTACAGTTATGGTTGTATTATCAAAAAAAATATTACACCAAATTTTAATATATTTACTAAAGAATATGATGGTTCATGTATTGTAAATTATGAAGTATCTGTTGAAGATGATTTGGTATTAAATAATTTTAATATTTATTATAAAGATAAAAATGTATCAGAAAATATTCCAATTATTATTGATAATTTAAAATTTTTAAATGAAGAAAATAATTATAACTTAATTACAGATTTAAATCTATTTGGAAAAATTGTTAAAAAGAAGTTATTTTTAGAAATATATTTTATTGAAAAAGAATATGATTCAACAAATTTAGCAATTATAAGCAATTATAAATTAATTGGAATATGTGAAAATGATATTGTTGATTTAAATCTTAATAAATTAAATTGTTTTTATAAAACAATTGATTTCTCAAAAAAAAAAATAGAAATAAATGTAGAAAATATAATTTTAATAGGTAATGATTCAGAAAATTATTATATTGAAAAAAATTTTAAAACATTAGGATACATAAAACAAAAAAAACTAGAAATAAATTTTTATGCTGAAGATAAAATATATGATGGTAATGATAAAGTAATAACAAGATATAAAATTGATAATGTGTTTGATGATAATATTGATGTTTTATATGATTCAAAATTTGAAAGTACGAGTAGTGGTAAAAATAAAAAAGTAATAATAAGTAACATAAATATTAGTAATAATAATTATTGGTTTGAAGATACTGTAATAATATATGCAAATATAAATAAATTAAAAATTAGCCCACAATTTCAAATTAATTCTGTTAGTTATAGTGAAGTTAAAACAGAATTAAGTAATATAAAAATAATTCCTAAATTAGATTTAATAAATAATGATGATACATGTATAAAAAAAAATTTTAAATTTAAAATACTTAATTATAACTTTGAAAACAAAAATATTAATGTATTAATAACAAAACTTTCCTTAGATGGTAAAGATAAGAATAATTATGAATTATCATATAATGAAATAAATATTACTTCTAAAATTGATCCAAAAGAATTAGATATTATTTTTGAATTTGAAAATAAAGAGTATGATGAAAGTGATAATGCTATTGTAAAATCATTTAAAATAATAGGTATATTAGATAATGATGATGTAAGTATTAATAACAATTATGTATGTAAATATGAACATATTAATGCATCAGAAAAAAAAATAAATATAATTGTTACAAAGCTTTCTTTAATTGGAAAAGATGTAAAGAATTATACTATTAAGCCAATAAAAAAATATAAAGGCTATATCAAAAAGAAAGTATTAAAACCACATATAATAGTTCAAGATAAAATTTATAATGGAAAAACATGTGCAGATATACAAATAACATTTGAAAAAAATATACCTTTTGAATATAAAAATGCATATTTTATTGATGAAAATGTTGGAATAAATAAAGAAGTTTTAATAGAAAATATAAAAATAAATGATAATAATTATATTTTATATACTAAATATAAATGTTTTGGAAATATTATAAAAAAAAAAATTAATATTGATTTTAAAATTGAAAATAAAATTTATGATAAAACATTAAATGTAAAAAATATTCAAGTAATATGTACAATAAATAAATTTATTGATAGTTTTAATGCAAAATATGAAAATCATAATGTTGGTGATAATATAAAAATTATAATTGATAATATAAAAATTAATAGTCAATTTGTAAACAACTATGATTATTTAATATCAAAAGAATATTTTGCTAAAATTATGCCTTTAAAATTAGAACCAATATTTTTTATTGAAGAAAAAGATTTTGATTCATTATTAAATGTTAAAATAGAAAAATATCAATTAAATAATGTATTATTAAATGATGATGTAATATTGAATAATGATTTTATTGCAAAATATAATGATTACTTACCTGGAGAAAATAAAGAAATTACAATTAAAAATATAAATATAATTGGTAAAGATATTAATAATTATTTTATTGATAATCAAATTACTATTTACGGAAATATTAAAAAAAAAATAGTTAAACCAATAATAATTATTCATGATAAAGTTTATAATGGTTTTTTAGATGTAAATTATGATTTTGTAAATTCTCATGAGTTTATTTTCAAAAAAATATTATTTGAAAATAAAGATATTGGAAAACAAAAAGTTTTAATCAATGATTTATCTATTAAAAAATCTTTTTGTTATGATATTGTTTTAGATGATATTTATGGAAATGTAAGTAAAAGATATTTAGAACCAATATTTATTTTTACACCAAAAATTTTTGATGGTACAAAAAATGTATTAATTGAAAAAAATATTTTAAAAGGAAAAATTCGTAATGATGATGTGTATATTAAAAGTTATGAATCTTTTTATGAAAATGAAAATATTGGAGAAGATAAAGAAATAATCATAAAAAATATTGAAATTGATGGGTTAGATTCAAAAAATTATTATGTAAATAATGAATATAGAACTAGATCATCAATTAAACCTTGTGAACTTGACATTGAATTTATAATTGAAGATAAAATATATGATGGAAATAATATAGGAAAAATAAAATCTTATCAAATTAAAAATTTATTTGATAATGATATAATAATATTAGACTGTATTGTAACATATACTGATATAAATGTTAGTAAAAATAAAATAAAAGTTATTATTTCAGAAATTAAAATCAATAATGAAAATAATAATTATATTCTAAAAGAAGAATATTATAGTTTTGGTGTGATTTTACCTCAAAAATTGAATTTTATTGTTAATTATGAAAAAAAAATTTATGATGGTACAACACAAATAAATATTAAATTAATTTCAGAATTAGTTATAGAGTATAAATATGCAGACTTTGAAGATAAAAATATTGGTAATAATAAAAAAATTAATATTTTTGGATTAAAAATAAATAATAAAAATTTTTATATTGATGATTCATATGTATCATATGGTGATATTTTACCTTTAAAATTAAAAATAGTTTTTAATAATCCAAAAAAAATTTATGATAAAAAAACTAATATTGATATTAATATTTTAGAAACAAATATGATTATTAATGATGATATTAAAATATTAAATGATTTTAAAGCAGAATTCTGTGATAGTAATGTAAGTTTAAATAAAGAAATAATGATCAAAAATATAAAATTATCTGGTAAAGATACTAATAATTATTTAATTGATGAAATCTACTATTCAAATGGTGAAATTATTAAAAAAGATTTAAATATTTCATTTGATTTTAAAGAAAAAATATTTGATTTTAATAATGAAGCATACATTGATTCATATTTAATACATGAAAATTATGATAATTTAATCATTGAAAATTTAAATGAACTTAAATGTTTATATGAAGATATAAATGTAGGTGATAATATCAAAATCATTATAACTAACATAATATTATCTGGAATTAATTTAAGCAATTATCAAATAAAGGATAAATATTTTTCATTAGGGAGTATTAAAAAGAAACCAATAAATAAAATAATAAATATCAATGATAAAATCTATGATGGTACGACTAAAGTATTTAATTTTAATAATATTGATAATATTATATTTTTTAATACTAATAATCTTAAATATTCTCAGTCAGATGTAGGTAATAATATAAAAATAGTAGTTAATAATTATTTAATAAAAAATAAAAATTATAGTTTTGGTGATGAATTGGTATTAACAGGAAATATTATCCCAAAAAAAATAGATGTTGACTTTGAATTTGAAGAAAAAGAATATGATGGTACAAATACTGTTATTTTAAAATCATATAAACTAATTAGTGTATTTGAAAATAATATAATTTTAAATAATAATTTTATATGTGCATATTTAGATATTAATTCATCAGAAAATAATTTAATAGAAATTAGAAACATATCATTAAGTGGTGAAAAAGTAAATAATTATATGATTGAAAAATCAAAAATATGTAAATCAAAAATAAATAAAAAAAAAATAGATATTGAATTTCTTTTTGAAGAAAAAATATATGATGGTACTAATGATTGTAAATTAATTAGTTATTCATTAAATGGGTTAATTGATAATGATGATATTATAATAAATAATGATATTATTAAATATAATTTTGAAATTGATAGTGAATATATTATAGTTAAAAATATTGAATTATTAGGAATAAATAAAAATAATTATTATACTGATAATACAAAAAAAGTTAAAGGTAAAATAATAAAAAAAAAAATTTATGCAATTTTTGACTATACGCCTAAAATATATGATGGTACAATAGATGTTAAAGTTACTAGTGTAATTCATGGTATCATAGATAATGATAAAGGTAAAGTTAATATATGTTGGAATTCATCAAAATATGAAAATCCAAATTGTGATAATAATAGTATTATTGTTAGTGAAATAAAATTAGTTGGACCAAGAATTTATAATTATGAAATAGATGAAACAAGTATATTTGATGCATATATAAAAAAATCTAAATTAGAACTTGTAATAGATAAAAATTATAAGATATATGATGGAAATAATAAATTTACATTTAGTGGATATATTAAAGAATATAATTTTGAATTTACATATGTAAATTCATATTTTGAAAATGAATATTGTGGTACTAATAAAAAAATATTTGTTGAAGGTATTAAATTATTGAAAAATAATAAAAATCATTTTATAGAATCAAAATATGAATTTATTGGTTATATAGCACCTAAAAAATTAGATATTGAATTTTTATGTGAACCAAAAATATATGATAAAACTAATATACCAAAAATAATTTTTAATAATAATTTAAATGTATTTTTTAATGCAAAATATGAAAATATTAATGTTGGAAAACAAAAGATTATTATTTCAGATATTGAATTAATAGATAAAAATCATTATATTGATTATAGGGAAAAAATAATTGAAGGTGAAATACTTCCAAAAAAAATTAGTATAAAATGTCAAGATAAAACATATGATGGTTCGGTTATTGCAACATTAGTTTTTGATGAATCAATGGATGAAATAAAATATAAAGCTAGATTTGAAACAAAAAATGTAGGAAATAATATAAAAATAAATATAGAATTATTAAATAAAAATTATTATTTTGATGAAATAATTACAGCAAATATTATTCCAAAAAATATATATGGAATATGTGAAAATAAAGAATATGATGGAAATACAAAAGCATCTGTAATATTAAAAGATATAATATCTACTGATGATGTTTATTATGAAGGTTATTTTTCTGATTATAATGTAAATGAAAATATTATTGTGAATGGAATATTGAAAGGAAATGATAGTTATAATTATTTATTAACAGAAATAAAAACAGCAAATATCTATAAAAAAAATATATCACTAACATGTCAAGATAAAGAATATGATGGAACAACTAATATAAATATAATATTAAATGGAATAATAAATGATGACGAAGTGTATATTGATGGAGAAGCTAAATCTAGTAATGTTGGAATAGTTGAAGTTAATGGAAAAATATTCGGTAAAAAATCACATAATTATAATTTGAAACATATTGGTAGTGTAAAAATATTTCCAAAAAAAATATATGGCAAAGGAATTGATAAAATTTATGATAGTACATCAAATGCAAAAGTATTATTTGATGATATCTTAGAAAGTGATAGAGAATTTATTACAATTGAAGCAATGTTTAATGATAAAAATGTAGAAACCAACAAAAAAATAATTTGTAAATTAATTGGAAGAAAAAGTTCAAATTATGAAGTAGTAAGCATAAAAAATGCTAATATTACACCAAAATATATTAATGCTATAGGACAGAATAAAATTTATGATAATAATTCAGAAATTAAAATAATATTAGAAGGTGTATATGAATCTGATTTAAATAATTTAAAATCAATAAAAGGAAAATTAATAAATAATAATATTGGAATTAGTGAAGTTGAAATTACTGATGAAATAAATTTAAAAAATTATATTTTAAATAATAAATTTACAACTGTTAATATATTACCAAAAAAAATTAATATAACTTGGGAAGCATTACCAAAATATTATGATGGAACAAATAATTGTACCGTCTTACCAATTAAAATTAGTGAAAATGATATATTTGTTGATGAATATGATGCAACTTTTGAAAATTGTAATATTGGATTAAATAAAAAAATAATTATTAAAAATATTAAACTTGGTGGATTAAAACATGAAAATTTTATTACTGATAATTACATTTTATATTCATCTATTTTCAATAATATAAATGACATATTTATAAATATTGGTTTAGAAATAAATTTAAATGGTACTAATGAAATATTTTATAGTTGTGATTTTATTTATGATTATGCTTTAATATGCAGTAATAATAAGATTGAAATACAAAAAAAAAATACTACAACTAATTTTAAATTAGATAATTTTGTAAATAAAAATTTTACAATTAATTTTGGTAAATCAGATACTAATATTAATAATTTTACAAAAACAGAAACAACTATTACTGATCTTATTTTAGAAATAATTAGTCATAAATTATTTGGTAATCCTAAAAGTAAAAATGCATTAGCTAATAAAAATGAATTTGATAATGTAGAAATATTAATATGGGATCATTTATTAAAATCATTAATTGACAAAAATGAAATCAAAAATATTATAAATCAATATAAACTATTTGGTAGAAATAATGATGTTATAGATTTTAACAATTTAAGTTTATGTGTTCCAATTATTTTATCAGGTCAATTATCTAAAAAATTAAGTATTTTACCATTTTATGAAAAAGGATATGAAACTGGTGGTACTAAAATAGAAGGAGGTAAATATAAAATACCTATTCTTGTAAAATTTTTATTTTGACCAATCATTACATGTTTTATTACTCCATGTTGTTTTTGTGCTAAAAACATTATTTTTATTTTTTTGATTAAATTTTAATAAAAAATCTCCTTTAGATTCATTCGTGACGTTATTACATTGATCTTCTGTAACAAAATCAATACATTCCATATCAGCTTTTCTACATGATCCTAATATTTTAATATTATGATTACAATTATTATTATCCCATCTATCAATTTTGTCAAATAGTAGTTTATTATTATGATCTAATTCATAAAGATTAATATTACATTTGTCATTTTTTAACGGAGTATATGTATAATTAAATTTACCATCATTAAATTCTTTTTGAACTAAACAACAATTACTACTATCCAATAAATTTGTTGTTATAATATTATTTACATAATCATAATTTGCAATATTTTTTAATTTTATTCTATTAGTAAAAATATTTGTTTGAATATTTTGTGGTAATTCATAATTATAACCAATATAATTAATTTTTTCATAAGTACATGCTTCGTTATTATGTGATATTGGAACATTAAGGTTTAAATTTAAATTAAAATAACTAAAATGTTCATTATTTGTGTATAATAATAAAAGTAAAATAATAATTAAACAATATAGTATCATTATTATTTTATAGATAATAATTATATAAAAGTAAAACTTCAATTAATATTATGGAAGTTACTGATTTTTGTAATAAAATTAAATTCTGTTTACCAACTGGTAAATTTAAAGTAATTGGTGAAGTTAATCAACCAAAATTATCACATGGTCATTTATATTTTAATTTAAAAGATTCGCAATCTAATATTAAATGTATTTTATGGAAAACTAAATTAGAAAAATGTAATATAGAAATAAATGATGGTGATAAAATAGTAATAGAAGTTAAAATAGACTTTTATTCATTTACTGGTTCTGTTAATTTTATTGTTGAAAATATTATAGAAAATCAAGGAATAGGAAATTTACAACAAAAATATGATAATATTAAATTAGAATTTGAAAAGAAAGGTTATTTTCAAGAAAAAAACAAGTTAAATCTTCCTTCATTAATTAAAAATATACTTATTATAACAAGTGAAACTGGTGCTGCGATTAAAGATTTTTTATTTAACTTAGAAAATAATAAATCAAGAATAAGTTATAAAATAATTGATGTTCCTGTACAAGGTTATGATTGTCATAAAATTATAGCAACAAAAATAAAAGAGATATATGATGAAAAAATTATATTTGAAAATAATATAGACGCAATTATTATAACACGTGGTGGTGGTAGTTTTCAAGATCTATTTGGATTTTCAGAACCTGAACTTGTTGAAGCTGTATTTAAATATAAAAAATACCCAATTATTAGTGCAATTGGTCATCAAGTTGATAATCCTATCTTAGATTTAGTAGCTGATATATCATGTCCAACACCATCATTAGCAGCTCAATATTTAATTGATCATAATATGAATTTTATAAATTATTTAGAAACAAAAAAAAATGAATTAAAAAATAAGTTAATAAATGAAATAATTATTGAACAAAAAAGATTAAATGAAATAAAAAATAAAGTAAAACATAATATAAATAATTTATCTGGAATAGTTTATTTACTAAAAAATCAAATAGAAAAATATATATATAAACAAAAAGAAGAATTATCAATAATAAAAAATAAAATAACATCGAAATCAGATGGTATTCATATTTTTAAAGACACAATTGAATTATTAAATCCAACAGAAATAAATATTGGAGATACTTTATATTTGCAATGGAATGATAAAAGATTTAAAATAAGTATAAATAATTAAACTTTTATACAGGATTAATTTTGAAACAAATCATTTAATAATTTATTAATATATGAATTTAATGTTTGGTATATTTGTATTTTTTTATCTAATTCTTTTGTTGAATTATATTCTTCTAATAATAAATCTACATTAATTTTTTTTTTAGATACTTTAATGAAATTGTCTAGTGAATTTATTTTATCATTTATAAGTTCTTCTTGATCTACAATTTTATGTTTAAGTTTTGCAATTAAATCTAGTTTTAAAGTCCAATTATTACACTTTTCTATTTCATCATATAATCTATTTATTTCTTCCATTAGTAATAAATAAATTTATATTTTTATATTACTTTTCTTCTGATTATATAAAAAAATTGAATTTAATATAAATATAAAATTATTCATTATAGTATGAAAACATTTGAAAATATGTTAGATGAATTGTATGATAACTTAGATCAATGTAATGAAATTGTATCTGTTATATTACCTGAACCACAATTAATAAAAAATGGACACAATATAATATGGAAAAATGTTAAAGAATTTTTAAAAATAGCAAATAGACCTCCAGATCATTTTATTAATTACTTAAATAAAAATTGTAATTGTCAAGTAAATTGGATAACTGATTCAAAATCAGATGGTATAATTTTTAATCAAAAGAAAATTAAAATTACAAATATCATTGACTATATGAAACTATATTTAAAAGAATTTGTTATTTGTAAAAGCTGTAGAAGTTATAAAACTATGATTATTAAAGATCAATCAATAAGAAAATTTAATTTCATTTGTTCAAATTGTAAAAATGAATATTATATTTAATTACGTTAGATAAAATTAAATTTATTTTATTATTTAATATTATAAATGGATAATTTTTACTGGGAACATTACATTATAATTAATTCAGATATTTATCCTAAAACAAAAGAAAATGCATGGGAACATTTAATTAATATTGGAATTTCTAACAACTATTTTTTTTGTGCATATCCAACTAAAAATAATTTTGATTGGGAACATTATATTAATTTATATACTGATCTTAAAGATTCAGGAATTAATAACAAAGATTCTGCATGGTTACATTGGTATACAACGGGTAGAGTAGAAGGTAGAATAATTGCAATATTAGATGAAAAAAAAATTTTTGATTGGGAAAGATACATTGATGAATATGAAGATTTAAAAAATATAAATATACAATCAGATGCATGGTATCATTGGATAAATCAAGGAAGATATGAAAAAAGAATATTTTTTAATAAAGATAATTACGATATAAATTTTTATTTTGAGAATTTTTTACAAATATATAAATTAGTAAAACTTGAAAATATTTATACCAAAGAACAAAGTTATAAATTTTGGTTAGAAAATAAAAAAGAATATATATATTTATTATATTTATGTGAAGATGAATTTGATTGGCAACATTATATATCATTGTATGAAGATCTTAAAATATCTGGTATAAATAATAAATATGATGCATTTAAACATTGGGAAAAATATGGTAAATATCAAGGTAGAATAATTGCTAGTTTAAAAGATAAAAAAAATTTTACATGGAAAAATTATATTAATTTAAATACTGATTTAGAAAATGCAGGTATAAATACAAAAGACTTAGCATGGTATCACTGGGTAAATCAAGGAAGATTTGAATATAGACAATTTAATAATAATAATTTAGAATCAATATTTAATGTTGATTTCAATTCAAAAATTATTGAATATAAAAATGAACTAGCAATTAATAATGAAGTAGCAAATAATAATGAACTATTAAATAATAATGAACCAATAAAAAAAAAGAAAATCAATAATAAATATAATTATGATGAAATTATTAATAATAACTTGGGAAAAATTATAAAAATATCAAAAAATAATTTAGATATTAGATTTAATCAATCTTATAATAAAACGACTGATAATAAAACGACTAATGATAAAATGACTGATAATAAAATGACTGATAATAAAACGACTGATGATAAAACGACTGATGATAAAACGACTGATAATAAAACGACTGATGATAAAACGACTGATAATAAAACGACTGATGATAAAACGACTGATGATAAAATGACTGATAATAAAACGACTGATGATAAAACGACTGATGATAAAACGACTGATAATAAAACGACTGATGATAAAACGACTGATAATAAAACGACTGATGATAAAATGACTGATAATAAAACGACTGATGATAAAATGACTGATAATAAAACGACTGATAATAAAACGACTGATAATAAAACGACTGATGATAAAATGACTGATAATAAAACGACTGATGATAAAATGACTGATAATAAAACGACTGATAATAAAACGACTGATAATAAAACGACTGATAATAAAATAACTGATTCTTATAATGATTCTGATTCCGATAGTTATTCTGATTCCGATAGTTATTCTGATTCCGATAGTTATTCTGATTCCGATAGTTATTCTGATTCGGATACTTATTTTGATACTGAATCTGATAATGCTGTTGTTTTACATAAGGATGTTGTTAATTTAAAAACTGAATCATATAATCATAAAGAATTATTAAATATAAATTCAACTGTTGAAACAGAAACAACTAATAGAAAAAATGATGATGAATTTATATCAGAATTATTAAATATAAATTCAACTGTTGAAACAGAAACAACTAATAGAAAAAATGATGATGAATTTATATCGGAATTATTAAATATAAATTCAACTGTTGAAACAGAAACAACTAATAGAAAAAATGATGATGAATTTATATCGGAATTATTAAATATAAATTCAACTGTTGAAACAGAAACAAATAATATAAAAAATGATGATGAATTTATATCAGAATTATTAAATATAAATTCAACTGTTGAAACAGAAACAAATAATATAAAAAATGATGATGAATTTATATC
>Ga0214921_10003268_pt1 | contig 25041 bp, 11 predicted proteins | sample LL1505_MetaG_FD_177992 | JGI IMG/M metagenome (GOLD analysis project Ga0214921, IMG submission 177992) | Freshwater microbial communities from Lake Lanier, Atlanta, Georgia, United States - LL-1505 | ecosystem: Environmental > Aquatic > Freshwater > Lake | place: USA: Georgia | collected...
GGAGTATTTTCATCACAAGCAATGTTAAAAAATATTATTGAAATTTTCCTTAAAATTGGTGGATATAAAGAAACATCTAATAGTATGCATCCAAAATTATTATACTCAAGATTATTAGATTATTGCATCAGATCTTCTATTGATTTATTACCTGCACAACAATTAGCTCCTGGTCAAATTTTAGCTAATGTTGCAGGAAATAATGTTATGGGTAATAATCAAGTAGGTGCATTCCTCAATTATCCTGTAGTTAATCCTGAAGGTATTATATTAACTACTGCATCAAGACGATCTCAATATAATAGATTCAACGATTCATTTGAAGGTGAAGATGAAATTTTTGAATTAATGATGAAATCTATAGTTGCTAAGATATTTACTATTTTAGGTGTTTCTGATTTATTCGAGAGACCAGTAGGTACAACTAAACCAACTGCTCTAAGATTACTTATTGGAGGTGGTGAACAAGATGAAACTAGTTCTATTTATGCTAGTGGTTCAATTAATGGTGGTAGTGAAATACCAATTATTCATGATGATATTGCAGATTTATATGTTAAATTATTATTATATTTAGAATTTTATAAAGATATTTTTAGACCTGAAAATATTCCTAATAACAGTATGGATATTTCTATGATTCCCGATATTAATAATATGTTTACTAAAGTTATAGATATTGTTTTTACAAGAAATAATGGTAATGAAACAGGACATTATTCAGTTGAAGATATTAGAGAATTTGTTAGATCGGTTAATGATATCTATGATAAACATAAAGATTCTAATAAAAATGCAGAACAAGTAACTAAGTTAATTATTTCAAATTTAGTTAATGAAGTTAATAGACGTTACGGTATTTTAACAGATAGTGATGCTAGGGATTATAATAATGATAAATATTTATTATATCAAATGAGTGATCCAACAGGATCTAATAAAACTAGAGGTTATGATGCAGCATTACTACCTGATGAAGATTTAGATGATTCACAAATAGGATTTAATGCTCCATCTAATAAATATCTACCAGATAATCTTAGAGATTTAAATAAGACAGTTTATAAATTAAATGAAGTCAGATTAGATGATCAATTAGTACCAAATAGTAGAAGATATATACCTAATACATGGAGAGCACGTGTACAAGCTTTAGATAGATTCAGGATATCTTTGAGTAACTATTTTAATAATAGTGGTTATAATCTTAATGATGATATCGATATTTCTGATAAAGTTAGATCATTAACTCATATCAAGAGAGATTTAGCAAATGCTAAAACACCTCAAGATAGATTTAATGTTATCGCACAAACTATGTTGGGTGATGATTTTACAACAACATCTAATCAAATTAGATATATTATGTTCCATGAATTAGTAGTTACTAATTTAACAATTCTTAAGAAAATATATTCTATTTTATCAGGATTTAGGTTATCATTACTTAAAATGAAAGATATAGATGCTAACATTACTGTATTTAGAACTAACTTAGCCAATATCATTAACAATCCATATCCTGGAGGAGTAAATGCTAATCAAATTTATAACAATGCATCAGCAGGAGTAAATTACTTAAATAAACAACAATATTTACAATCATTACTTATACAAGCAAATGGAAATCAATTTACAAACCCAGATGTATATTTACCGAATATATCTTTCTTAGCTCAAGTTAGAGCAAATTTAAATATAGATGAATTGATGCAAAGAATGCCAAATTATTCAGATAATTTTGTTAAATTAGTTAATTATTGTTCTTTAATTAGTTGTGAATTTCAAGGGTTAGTTAAATGTAATGTAAGTAATTCAAGAATCAATATAAGTTTTGGTACTTTAAGTCAAAAAGTTATTGATTTGTTTTCAGAAACTAAACGTTATGTTGATATGTTTAGTGGAATTATACCAAAAAAAGTAGTTGAAACATTTGAAGATAGGAAAAGACCAGGATCTTTATATTGGTTAAATACTCATTTAATTGATGATTTAATTAAAGGAGTCAAATATAATGTTGGTGGACCTGGTAATAAATCAATTACCGTTAATCAAATGTCATCTATGGTATCTAATATTAGTAAAGCTCTTATAGGAGAATTAAAGAATAATAAGAGAAATAATTTAGGTGATGCTTTAGTTAAATTAACTTATTTTAATCCAATTAAAAGTATGTTTAATAATTCATTTTACTACAATGATTTAGAACCAGAAGCATCAATATTAAAAAGTACTGCATCTTCACTTAATTATTCTACTAATAGTAGAGTAAGTGCTTTATATTCATTTGGTGATGGAGTTAATGCACCTGTAATTGGTTCTGATCAAATTAATTTAACTAATAAGAGTTTAGTTTGTCATTTTAACGATACTATTGCTAAATTTTTGAAAGTAAATACAGATTCTACAAATTATAAAATTTATAAACCTTTAGTTAATGATTTGATCAATACAACATTTTCAGAACAAATTTTAGGTACTAAACGTATATGTGATGGATTATTTGATATTCAGAGTTATATGTTATCTGAGATTAACAAGGTAAAAGTTACAGGTAGTAGAGATAATGGAATTGATATTTTTAAATCTATATGTCAATCTATCGGAGTTGATGCTATTAATTTTATCCCAGATTTAGTTCATAATGAATTAGGAAATAGATGGGGAAATTTAGCTATTTTTATTAGAAATGTTGTCATCCCTGGTGGTGGTCTTGCTGGTGGTTTTCCAGTATTAGGTTTACCGGCTACAGTTGCAGGTAACGTCGCTCCAGGTGCTGGTGGTATTGCAAATACTTTTCCTCTTGGTGTAGCTGCTGTTCAAACACGTATAACTCCAAATATAGTATTAGCAAATAACCCTGTTGATAACATGGCTACTGTTAATGGTACATTTTTAAATAGTTTAGCAGTACAAATTGATGGAATAGTTAACTCTTATATTTTCCCAAAAAATGGTCAATTAATATTTCAAGATAGTCTATTAAATATTTGGAAAAATACTATTACTCAACTTAAAAATGGTATAGCTGTAACAAGAAATAGAAATGCTGCTCAATTTTTAAATGATGTATCTTCTGATCCAGGTTATCATAACATACAAGTTCCAAGAGAGCGTTTTATTAATATGTTCAAATATGCAGATGAATTATGTAATGCAAATTATGTAAATTTATTTAGAAATATTGGACCTCTTAATGGTGCAGGACCTACAGTTCAAGTACAAGCATATGGTGCAGCTCCAGCTGCTGGTAATGGTGTAGCTGCCTTAACAACTCTGATATTTAATGCTTTGGTTGATATAGTCAATCGAGATCCTTATATTATTCCTATTGCTACACGTCTTAATAATAACTTAGCAGCTGGTGTCGTTTATGCAATGAATGCTGATGTTTTTAACGGACCAATAAATACAGCATTAGAGACTGAATATTTTAGAGCAAGATCATTTATTACATATGTAACAGGACTTGCTCCTCCAAATAGAACATGGAAACATGTATTTTCATTAATTGAAATTTTATCAACTTTATTCCATGTAAGTCCTAATTTAGCACATTTTAGCTATATGGTTTTAGGATTATTCCCTGATGATCCACATAGTTCTTTTGGTTTTGTTACACTTAAATCATTAGAAGCTAACAATATTTCTAGAATAGGTACTAAAATAGTAACATGTGTTTCAGGTAGTATGAATCCCAAAGCTGCGGTGCCGGCTTTTGATGGTGCTAATATGTATCATGAGTCATTAACTAATAATATTTCTATATTTATTGCTATTAAATTAGCTTTATTACTCAAATGTAAATTACCTTTTGATTATCCAAATTATCCAAGGTCTTTACATGAATTTATAGGTAATTTTATTAATGGTGATGATGTAATTAGAGGTTTCTTTACTCTTAGATCTCCTGCTCCATTAGCTATTAATTTATTCGATGCATATAATGAGAGTTCTATGTTTATAGCAACTGTTGAACATCTAACAGCTTATTTAGAAACATTAGCTCCCTCAGATCCAACATCTATTTTATCTTATACAGCTAATGAATATAAGAGAAGTGTAGTTGCTGTTAAAGTACAATTTAGATTTGAACTTATCAAACATATTCAGGTAGATGAACTAGCACCATTTATATTTGGTATATCTGAAACTAATTATAAATCTGTAAAGAAAGATAAATTGGCTAAATTTGCTAGACATGCTAAATCTGTTGGTTCTATTAATAATTCTAATATGGCTATGGAATTAACAATACCATCTGAAGGGTGTGGTCTTTTCTTATCCCTATCTGAAGTTATGAAACAATATGTTACAGAGAGAGATTACAAAGATGTTAATAAATATAAATATATGGCTGATTCTATTTCAGAGTTAACTACTACAACTCAAGAAATAATGTCTACTTCACTACCATATTTCGAAAAAATGTTTACTGCGTTAACTAAACGAGCTGAATTAATTAAAAATATTGCTCAAATTAGTGGATTACAAGTTTTAGTAGCATTACCTATTAATATAGATGAAGATATAGTAATTAATGGAAAGACCTATTTTAAAGTGATGCCTTCGTATGGTATGCCTTACAAAGAACCATTATTTAATACTGGTGGTGATATTAATATTAAGAATAATATTATAGCTGCTTGTGATGATGTTATTAACGGTTCAATTGAATTAATTAAGAGTATAAATGGTGTTGTTGGTGAGTTATCATTCAAACCTGAATTCTTTGAATTTAGAAATGGATTTGTTGGAAACTATCAAAATATTAATAATAAATTACCATTTATGCCTATATCACAATTAACACATTCACTTAAACCAGTTTTTGTTGATATATTATCTGGTAATAATAATCCAAATGGTAATATCCTATTACCACCATCTGATATTGACAACAATATTTATAAGTATATACATGGATGTAGATATTTGATGACAAAATATAATATTCCTTTCTCAATGGAAAAAATGCAAAGTGTTAGAGATTTATTTAGTAAATTAATCTCAAATAGTTCGTTAATGATTACTGAAGAATCATTCAAAAAATCATTAGATAATACTTTATCATTATTGAGATTTGCTTCAGATGTTAGTAACAATAATTTATTATCATATTCATCTGTATTTGAAGAAATAGTATATTTTGATTTATGGACTAATCAAAAATCAGTTAGTAATATAGAACCAGTCAATACATACCAAGCTTTAGATAATCCTGCTAGATATGGTCCTCAATTAAATAGATATAAACAGATTATAGAAAATGATATAGGTGCAAATGTTTTTGCGAATGCAACTAATTATTTAATCGTAAATTCAAATAATTTACCAGCAAATTACACTCCATCAGCTAATACTACAACTGAAGCTGTCATTAATGTTGCAAATAATAATAATCAATCTACAGAATTTGATAATATTAAAAATATAATTACAAATGTAGTTAACCAAGATCATAATAGAAAATGGTTAATTGTACAAAATATTCTAGAGGTAAATATTATTCCAATTAATATTCATATGTTACAAAGAGATATTCCTCTTATTTATCTATTAAATTATTCTTATACTTTTGATCATATGGTACAAGAATTTACTAGAAATTATGATAACAATAGACGTATGGGTATTGGAGCTATTAATGATAGATCTGATCAAATATATACTAAATTATTACTCAATCCATATGGATTTATGGATTATCATGTTTATACTAAATCATATTCTGCATTAGTTCGTGGTCAAACTAGTATTGGTTTTGGAAGACTTAAATTTATTAGTGATCAATTGTTCAATAAATGTTTACTCAATACATTATATTACAGAAATCCTAATAATGATGAATATGATATTCCAGCACAAAGAGCACAAAACGGATTAATGAATAGATTTACAGATACATATACTGATTTATATTATCCTGATCCAAATAATCAAGGTGCTTGGGCTAGTATTGTTGTATCTAGATATATTATATATATTGGTTATCAAAGATTTCATTCAAAGATTGTTAGACATTTACATTTCCTTACTCTTTTACAACATTTAATTTTACATAAATTAGGTAAAGAATTAGAAGATCATGATGATATTGTTATTAAATCATATCCTATTGTTGATCCAACAGTTACTCAATTTAGAGGAGAAGAAATGTGGACTGAAGATTCTCACAAAATGTCATCTTATGATAGAAAACCTAATAGAAGAGTCGTACCATTTTCGATTATTAATTAAAAAAAATACATATTATTACTGTTACTTACCAATAAATATAAATATATATTTTTTTTGTTTAATCTTTAAAAATCAGCATCATGGATGATATGTTAAAAGGTATGCTATTTGTTGCATTGTTAGTAACTATATGGCAATGGGGTTATATTAAAACTAAATTAAATTCTATGATTAAATCTTCATCAAATAACACTGCTAATTCATCTACTACTGTAACAGGAGGTGGAACTGGTTCAACAAGTAGTAGTGGACCAGCTAGTTCTTTTGGAACAAGATCTAGATATACTAATCCTACAATTCCTTTATCAGATAGACCATTTGATAGAAATGTTGTTTCTAGAGCATGCTCATCTTGTGCATCAGGAGCTAGTTGTTCATGTCCTGGAGTCGGTGATAGAGCACAAACATTAATTCAACAACAAAAAAGTAAAAATGTTTTAAATAAAGTAGGAGGTAATGCTTTAAAAGCTAAAATTAGACAAGGTAATAGGTTGCCAGCTACTGTAGTTAAAGCACATATGGCATCTAGCGCATCAACACCAGGTCTCACAACAGATGATCCTGGAGATTTTAGTGAATATATGAAAAATAATAGTATTACTGCTGAAACAGTAGATGGACATAAAAAATATGTAAGAGAGTCTAAAATGTTTTCACAACAACCAGCTAAACCATCTGATGCAATTGAATCAAACTATGGTAATTATTGGGGAATTGGTAGACGTAACTTTAAACCACCTTCTGATAGTGCTTTATTCCAATTTGGTGCTAATGATGAAGACTATGATACTAATTGGTCAGCAAGCTTCGGTTAACCAACAAACATATAAAATATTTTTATTTAATATAGTATATAAGTGCAACTTATTTCGAGTCTTAATTAATTATCAAAAAATATGATTTATTTTTTATACAAGTGAACAAAAAAAAGATATAATTATCTACCTGAACAAATCATTATCATTAACTGTTAAAATATATCTTTTATTATTTCTATTAGTTACTTCTTTACTGACTTTTCTATATAATGCAATATATGTATTATTAGTAGATTTTAGATTTATATTTAATTCTAATATCTCTGAATCATTACAACTATAAACAACTCCATTTCTTTTAAGTAATGCATAGTAATGCCCACCATTTAAATTACCTTGATGTTCAATTTGTGTAACTAGATCATACTTGAGCGCTTCACCATATTTAGATATAAAAACTAATTCGTTAGGATGATTTAAATTAACTTTTTGTTCATATTTATTAAAAATTACAATTATATTGTTAGGTACAGAAATTAACCTCGTATCATTTATTACATTTTTTTTGTTACATTTCTCACAAACAAAATCAGTTAATTCTACACTCTCACCAAGAATTTCTTTATTCAAATCTGTTTTATCTTTTGTTGAACTAAATGCTCTATAACAATAATCTACTTCTATATTAACTGATTTTTTACCACAATTTTGACAAATAAGCATTTTCTCATACTCAAATTTAAAAGCACCCTCTAATCCTAATATATCAATTAATAAATCAAATATTTCACAAACTGATTGTTGACCAGAAGTAACAGACATTAAATATGGATCATTTGTAGTTCTTAATTCATTTATTATATAAGAAGATATACTCGGTATAGTAGTTTTATCAATTCTATTCATTTGATTATTTTCAATTAATGATTGTGCTGATTTCATAACAGTAATTACTGTAGATATAATATCTTTTTTTATTTTAGTCAATTTCTCTTTATCTATATTTTGATCAATTTTATTGAATAAATATGTATCGATATTATAGTATTCATCGATTTCTTCTAAACTACACTCAAGATCATTAATTATATCACAAGAAAATAATAATTGCATTATTGAATTGAGATAACAATTAGTATTATTATTAGTTAAGCCAAATGGTCGTAAAGTATATAACTCAGACATTTTTATATTATTATTATGATAACTATAAATTAGAAGTAAAACAAAAAAAAAATAAACTGAGATTTAATCTCATATAATTATATGATATTTTCAAACATTTTTCATTAGAAAATTATTAAATTCTCTAAACATATTAACTCGATTTATTATATCTAACATTTTAATATATAACTCTTTTAATTCTAGTAAATATAATAATTTCATTCCTAAATAATCTATAACATCATCTCTATTTTCTATAGTATCTATATCTGTTAAAATACTTAGAATAGTAAATTGATAATATTCATATTTCTCTACAAAAGAATCTTTCGCTATAAAGAATTCATTACTATAATTATTCATATTTATTTTATAAGTATTTTTTGTTTCATCTCTATCAGTATATCTAGCTTTAAGTTCTTGTAATTCTTTGACAGGTTTATGAGTATATTTACTTAATGTCTTTTTCCAAATACCAGTCAATTTAATAATAGGTATCATATTAATTTTTGCATAACTATTACTATTAGAATTAACATTCATAATATTCATCGTAGTTATATTATCTGCTTGTTTATGTATTTGATTGATTACTCTACCATTATCAGCAAGTATATCATCTAAAATTTCATCATCTTCATCATCTTCATCATTATCTATAGTTTCATCGACGACTTCTGTATCTATTTTATCTTCTTCTAATTCGCTAGCAGGAATAGATTTATTAAGTATTTTATAAAACTTAGATATTTTACTAATAAGTAATATAGATCCTTCACCATATATTTCATCCATAATTGTTCTTAAATTATTGATCTTTTCTTTATACAAAGATTTAACGCGTAATTGTTCTTCCTTTTTAGTAACTTTATTTTTAGAGAAATATTCTATCATTGTTTCTACTAATTTAGAAGCATATCTCATCGTCAATTTTTCAACTATTGCCGATTCATTATCATTTAAATCAGTAGCTATTTTAATAGTATTATCTTCATTTCTCTCAAAGAATATATATGAGACAAATTTAGCCAACATTCCTTTAAGAGCTCCATTGAGATATTGTTGTAAATGAACTTCTCTATTATCTTGTTTAGCAATTTCTGGATATTCCATTAGATCTCCTATATTATATTTAATAAATCCACCATCTATTTTAGTAAAAATAGTTGGTTTAACTATTACAAATTTAAATCGTTCATAAGCTTCTGGTAAAGCTATATTTCTATCTTTCATTCTTTGAATAAATTTTTTTATCCTTACATTATTCTTCTCTGGTCTATAAGTAGCAGATTGAATAAAATCATCGATATCCCATTTAACACTGAATATCTTACCAATTTGATCAAATACTATATCAAATAGTTTATCGTCTTTAATAACTATAGGTCTTGATGCGATATTATATAATCTAAAAATCATTTCAAGTGTTTCTTGTGAAGTATATTGAATTTGCTCAAATTGTATAACTTTGTGTTGTTTAGTTCTATACCTCTCATCTACAGTTTTATATAACTCATCAAAGTTATTTTTATCACATACTATAATGTTCTTTTCATAATATATATATATACGATCTGATTTATAATCTACATTTGATGTATTTATATCTTCTTGTAACATATTAAATATAACATTTTCACCTATATGATGTAAAAGTTTAGTTTGACCACGAGTTATGAGTGCTAGTCCTTTAATCTTATATATTTTTTCATCAAATTTAATAGGTTTAAATTTAGGAACTAATCCTTTCTTAAATTCTTGCTTTAAATATGCATATTTTTTCTTAGATGCCCAAAATGATGGAAATCCAGTTGTATCATGACTTAGTTTAACATTTTTTGTGTAAGTCATTTCTTCAAATAATTCATTACATCTATCTCTAAGAAAATCACCAGCATCCTTACTAATATAACACATTTTAGAGTAATATTGTTCTTTAGTTATTATACCATTTTCTAGTTGATCTTTAATTTCTTTAAAATTTTCGTCAGGTGCTGCAACATACATACTATCAGTATCACCATATACAATTAAATACCCATATTTTTTAGCAACAATATGAGCATTTTTAAGTAAAAGTCTACCAAAATATGTTACTGATGCAGCAATGAGCAATTCATAGAACATACCATTCTTATCTCCAGTAATACCATAAAATGTATTCATAAAGATTTTAACTGTCAATTGTTCAGCATCAGCTACATTATACTGATATTCATTTTCTTTATAATTTTCTAATAATGATATCTCATCATCAGTTAAATTGATTAATTTATATATTTCTTCAGGTATAGGTGATTTTTGATATGTTTTAATAAACTCATCAGTAGCAACATCTACTTTACTTTGTACTTTAAGTGTTTGTTTAATTTGTTCTTCCATAGCTCCTAATTTTACTTTAAGTTTTGCTCTTCTTTCCATCAGATCTTGTAATAATAATACATAAACTCCTTTGAGTTCATCTTTATTCTCATGAAATACAACAAAACCTTCTTCTATCTTATCACCTACAGGTATTTTAAGTTCTCTGGCTTTAATTTTACCTAATTCTATTAATTTATTAATATAAGGTTTATTCCTGCTAATCATTTCCATAGATTTATTATAAGCTCTCATAATAGATGGATACAAAGATACCACATCTAATTCTTCTACTGGTTTTTTATTATATAAACCTCTAACACGAGGTTCAACTACATAAGCACCAGGAAATTTACCATCATATTTTTCAATATTTCTATTATGTTCAAAAACTAAATGTGGAGAGTGAGCCATTACTAAATTAATAATTTTTATAGCATCAGCTCTCATAAATGAATGAGCTATATTAACAAAAGATGCTTCAGATTTATTTCTAAATTTAAGGATAAAATTTTCTTTATTCCATAATCTGAAACATAAAGCACTATCCATTTCACAATATACAATTGCATCTCTTATATCATCTAATATAGAATCTAATACTTGTTCTCTATTACTATCATCTATAGTTAATAATTGATCTACTGTACTAAACAATCTCTTATATTCCATATCTTCTTTTTTACCTAAATTAAGCTTTTCTAAGAAATAGTTAAGTGAATATTTGTCATCATCAGGATAATTTCTTCTAAGCAATTGCATTGTATCAATACATAAAATTCCAGGAATATTAAATTGATATACTTGTACATTAGTAGTCGCATTTATCTTAAATTTACTTGCACCATAAGAATAAATATGTTTTTTATTTGGTTCTGCAGGATTTATATAAGTACTATGAAATTTATTACATGAAGTTTTACATATAAACTCATCAAATATATTATATTGTACTAATTTAGCATCTATAAATGGAATATCATAATTTCCTGTATTATATCCAGTCATTATATCAGGTTTCATATTACTCATTATTTTAATAAATTCTTGCAATAACTCTTTCTCAGAATTAACGAAAGTAGTTAAATTAACTCTATTATAATTATTTCTATTTCTATGTGCATAATCTGATGCAGAATCTTTTTCTGTCTTAATTTCAGAATTATCTATTTTTCTCTTATTAGTAATTTTACGTATATCTTCACTTGTAAATTTACCATAAGTATTAAATATAGATACTACTAGATCAGGATCACCTTTAATATCAGTTCTATGACTCAGATAAAATACACAACTTATTAAGAATATAGAATCAGTATTAGGATATTCACAACCATTTGGTACTTCTCTACTTGTTTCAGAATATTGACTAAATCTAGTTGTATATGTCTCAATATCAAAATACATAATTAATAAACTAGATTCTTTAATTGCTAACTGATTAATAGGTTTGATTGACTTATATTGTTCAGGAATATCATATTTATCTGCTACCCATTTAATAGAATATCTATTAGGGTTACATGGAGCATAATGAATATCGTATATACTACACGTTAAACATAATATACCATTGACTTCTTTAACTATTTTATAATTAGTTATTAAATTCCAGCTAGATAGAGATATATTATATTCTCTAGCTATTTTAAATATCATCTCTCCTGTTTTTCTCTCATCACTACCTATAATATATTTATTAGTAGATGTTTTAAGAGTACTATTTGGAGCAAATTGTTTAGCTATTCCTTCATTAACAATCATAGATGATGATAATTTTAGAATTGCATCCATTGCATCTATTCTATTATTGAAACAATCAAAATAACATCTAGCATAAAATTTTTGTTCATAATAGAACTCTCTAAAAGGTTTAGCTTTAATTATATCTATTTTTTTACAATTGTTTATTGATAAGATACTCTGTAATGCTGTTTTTTCAGCATATATAACATTTGTTTGCATTTCTATATCGAAACTTAAGAATATATCAGTGACTTCTATAACACATTTCTGAAGGTTTTCTAGAGTCCCATATATATATTGTTTAAATCTATCTTTTGAACCAGAATTACTATTTGTAATAAACATCACAAATAAAGGATCCTTTCTATTCAAAACACTACGAACATTGACTTCCTCATCGCTTCTGTAAAGATCGCTTCTGTAGAAATCGTTCATACGTAATATTATATAATACAGAATTAGAATTCAATTTTGTTATATTATTATCTATAATCATACAAAAATAATATACTCATATTTATATATAAATAGCTAAATATTCTATATTTTAAACCTATTTTTAATCGAATATTTTAGTTAAAATTAATCAATTATTTTAACTATAATTAACTAGATATATAATCAGGTATTTTCTCTTTAGTTTTAACTCCATCATCAAAAGCTGGATTAGAGTCTACTAAAAGAGTTCCACAATATTTAATAGGTTGTTTACTATAATCAACTAGAGTAAATAAACCACGTTTACTTGTATATAATAATAACCATTTAAAATTCTCCCAAAATTCATCTTCATGTTGTTCTTTAATACTACCTATATGACATATTTCATGCATAGCTACAAATTTCAATAAATTTAAATCATGAAATTTACCATTTGCATCTCTCAAACACATAACAAATATTCTACCTTTATCCATAACATAAGCAGTATCAGCAGGTTCTCCATTAGGTAAATTTTCACCTTTACTACCTGGTTCACCTTCTTTTATATAATATCCTTCTTGTATCTTACTAGGATTATATTTAGTTATCAAATTATCTATAAAATAAGTCACTTTACCAAAATTCTGTCCATTATTTCTCTCTGTTTTTAGCTGTCTCATAATTTTATAAAAGAATTGATTAAGAGCATCTAATAATTTAGCAGCAGTATCCGGATCTTTATCTTGTATAACTTTGTAATCTATTCCATCTATATGTTTTGTTAACTTTGAAGTAAAAATAGATTTATTAGATTTATAAAAAATCATTAATATAATAATAACTAAAAACACTGCTATGGTACATAGTGTAAACTTTTCATTATTTGTTATTCGACGTGATTGGAATGTAGAATCCATTAAATTTCCTCTTGAAGAGATTTCGATTTATAATATAGATAAAGTATCAGATCTATTAAAAAAGACTCAATTAATTTTAAACGTAAATCCTAAGAGATTTCATGTACGTGGATTAACTATCCCATTCGAAAAATGGTTAAAACTTAACAGAGTAGAAGAAGGTAAAGATATAGAAGAAAATGTAAATGTAATTAATCAGATTAATGAATCAACTAATATAGCATCTAATAATATATCTATAGGATTTACTACATCATCGAATGATAACATATATCCTACTCTAGTATATAAAAAGAATATTATTAACACTGATATCCCATTACACGCATTTCATCAACAAGGAATATCTATTATAGCTGATGTTCCATGTGATAATCAATATGTATTATTTAAGAAATTGGTTATAGATACAACAGATAGATTTCTTTCTGATTTTGCTCCATTAAATCAAGCAGTAATTATCTTATTAGATGATTTTGTCGAAGAACAATCACAATCAGCTAAACACATATTACAAGATTCTTTTATTTTTGAGAGAGTTTTTGAAGGTTTCATCAAGAAATATTTTCCATTATTGAATATTATAGATTTCCAGAACTATCTTAGTGGTAGTATAGATAACTCTATTGAGAAAGTATCCAATATTATAGAACAAGAATACAAGATATTTAATGAATTAGATAAATTTTCTACCAAGAAATCTACAGATGTTATACATATCAATAAATTTATCAGTTCTGCAACTTTATCTGTCGATAAATCAATAACTCAATCATCACTTAATTTACGTAATTTATTTGATAAATTACATATAAGTCCATTATCACATGTTAAAGATCTACAGATATATATGTTATATTATGAATTACCAATTGAGAAAACAGTTAAGAAATATATCTTACATAAATTGAGATCTAACTCTCAACAATTTAAAATATTAGCAAAATTTAGAGAAGGGTTAACTATCGTACGAATAGTAGATAAACAAATAGAATATATTAATATTTCTGAAGATGGTAATTGGTCTATAACAACTAGTTGGAAAGAAGAAAATAGTATGGTTGTTGAAGAAATCATTAAATATTGTATTAAGTCATCATTACCTGTTATAAATCATATAAATACTTTAGTACCATTCTTTGCTAAAGAATCTATATCTATAATGACAAATTCTAATAGTAAAATAACTAGTATTACAGTATCTCTTTTATGGACTAAGACTCTCAACTATATTGAGTTTAGAACATTAAGACAACAATTTAATGAATTTATTATGGGTGAAATGGCAGAAAGTAGAACATCGCCTATATTAGAAGTAATGTGGTTTAAAGGAGTAATTAATCCATGTGTCATTAAAATATTTCATAGAGTTACAGATATAAAAATAGATATAATTGAAACTTCACCAAAAGATTATGAAAATATTACAGGTATATTAATACCATTTTTTGCATTCATTAATGAGAAAATCAATAATTTACCTAAAATGAAAGAAACCACTGATCAAAAGTTAATAAGAAAACTCAGAGAACAAGATTCACAGTTATATGATAAACTTAAAGAAGGAAATATATATTCTAAGAAATGTCAAGGTATTAGACAACCAATAATATTAACTGATGAAGAGTTTTCTAAACTAAAACCTAATCAAAAGGCTGAAGTATACAAATATTGGAATTTTACTCGTAACTCACCAGCTTATTATTCATGTCAAATAGATAAATCTACTGGCAAGCCTTTAGTTATGAGTTTCTTAACAGGAATACATGAAGATAATTACTGCGTTCCTTGTTGTAAGAAAAAAGAACTAAATGTTTCATCAAAACATCATGATAGAGACAAAGAATGTATAGAAAATCATATATATTCTAAAGTAAGTAAATCTACATACTCAGGTTATATTTTCGTATCTAATAAAACTATTACAGAAGGAAGATTAGGATATCTCCCTAATACAATTATTGACTTATTAGAATCAAAAAATGAAGCATTAAATCAATTAGTTGAAATTGAGTCTAGTGATGAAGAAGATGAATTAAATGAAGAATTAGTCAATCAAGAAGATAGTTTTTTTGATGAATTATATGATGATTATGATGATGATGATGAAGATAATGAAGATGACGTTTATCTTAATGAATATAATTATACTAGATCAAAAAATGATGAAGAAGACGAAAATAATGATGAAGTAGAAGGAGGAAATAAATATAAATCTAATTGTAAACCACCAAAAAAAAATAAATATATAAGAATAAATATAGGTGGGTCTGTAGTTAAATTACCAATTGTAGGTAGTTCAGATTTAAATAATATAACTGATAGTTATAGATTAGATAATGTTAAAGAATTATGGGGTGATATATTTACAGAATCAGAAAGAGCAATGCAACAAAAAATAAATGATGAACAAAGAATTGCATATATTGGTCAAAATTTTGATAATATAAATAAAAGTTATCGATCAAATATAAATAGGGAAAATGAATTGAAAAGTAATAATAAAATTGATTGTAGTATAGTACCAACATTAAGTTTATTGACAGGAGGTTATGAAGTAATTAATAGTGAATCTAATTTCATAGATGATTCAATAACTGGTGGATATAAAATTAAGAGAGAAACTCCTGAATTAAAAGATAGAGAAGTTAATTTACATAATGGTGTTTCTGCTACATATTCGGATACTAATTTAAGCCATTTTTATGCTTATGGAACTATACAATATTTTAAAGCTGTAGATAATGCTGGTATAGTTCATGCTATAACAAATGCAATGGATATAGGTATACCTGAGTTTATTAATGGTATAGTTAAATATTTGAAAGAAACTGAAACATCATATTCATCACCAATGTTAATAGATGCATTAATTAATATATTTATCCAAAATGTAGATTTTTATGATTGGGATGCTGATTGGGTTACTATATTTGCAGATTTAGTTTTAGAAGTATATGATATTAATATTATCATTTTTAGACCAAATAGTGATTCAATAAGAATAAGATATAATATGTCACCTAAAATATTTATAATACAATATGATTTTGAAAAAAGTGTAGAATTTTACCCTATTTATAAAATTAATACAAACAAGTTTAATAAAAATGGTGAAATAGAACAAAAGATATTTTCATCTGTTGAAGAAATAGATAAACTAATTCCACATAATGTAGCAAATGATTTAACCACTTTGCAAAAACTATCTATTATAACTATCAAAAAACAACTTATTAATATGTCTAATAAATGTTATGCTGTTATTGCTGAAATAGATAATGAAGAATGTTATATTCCTGTTATTTATTCACATTTAGTTAGTAGAATACCTCTAGAGTATAAAGTATTTAGAAGATCTGATTATAAACTCTCACTCAATGCATCTAGAAAAGTAACTAAATTACTCAAAGGTAAAACAAAATATACTATTTGGTTATTAGCATCTAATTACAAGATAACAGATATAAAAAATACACTAGGTTTACTCAATACTATACCTGATTCTATTAAATCATCTATAAAAATGATAGGTTATTGTCACGATGACATGAATGTGTATTGTAACGATATTACAGATGAAGAACTAAAAGGAATAGATACAGAATTATATGATCTACCTAGATATATTACCGATGTAGATTACGATGATATTAATCAAGCTATTTATCAAAATAAACAAATAAGTGATAAAATTATAGATATTTACTCAGATGGTTATTATAATCAACATTTATATAAATTTATCAAGATAGAACTTATTAATTTAGTAGATTCTGGTAAGATTCATTTTGATACAGTTAGACAAATGAATGTTGATCAGCTTATTAATCTAATACCACATGAAATAGATGACACTGCTAGGACAGACTCTAATATTATTATTTCTTGTACAAAATCAGAATTAAAACATTGTTCTGGTAGCAAACTCAAAGTACCATCCAATTTCAGAGATTATTGTGAATTATTATATCACGAAATTCATAACCCTGTTGTAAATTTCATGGATAATCAGAGATCACTGGTTATTTCTATTTTACAGTTTGAGAAAGTACAAGGTGAGAAGATCACTATTACTATTGATCAAGGTGTTGATAATTAATTAGATTAATTATTAACAGAGAAGATCACTATTACTATTGATCAAGGTGTTGATAATTAATTAGATTAATTATTAACAGAGAAGATCACTATTACTATTGATCAAGGTGTTGATAATTAATTAGATTAATTATTAACAGAGAAGATCACTATTACTATTGATTAAGGAGTTGAAGTATAGATATTGATTTATTAACTAAGATATAATATTATATAAAATTGAATTAATAGATTTATATATCAATAAACTAATATGTCACAATCAACATATAACCCAATGGACCCAGATAATATATTTGGTATAGAAGAAGATGACTTTGTTATTAAACAAGATATAAATAAAGAGTTAATTATGTGTTTTATTATAGATGTTAAAGAATTCAGTATTAAATGCCAGACAGACGAACTATATATGGATGATATATCCAAAGAAGTAGATATTTTCATTAAAACTATGTTATGTTCTAAATATAGAGATCATATAATACACCCACTAGAAGTATTACCTTTAGTATGTGATTTTATACTAATATATGATTTTGAAATGACAGATTCATTCAAAGCATGTATACCTATAATAGTATCATTTCATGTTATGAGAGAGATGTATCATAACATGTATGAGAAAGCATCGGATTTTAACGATATTACTGCTGATGGTGTAGAAGATATTTTATATGTCTTAAATAGTGAATCGCAAGATATAATTAAAGAAAATTTAGATAAGATTAATATGATGATGATTAAAAAAACTGTATCTATTAATTTAGGTATGGCAATAATCAAATTAGCTAGATATGATATTTATAATACATTAACTGAATATGGTATCAAAATAAATTGGAATATAATAAAATTCTTAGAAATGGATGAATATGTTGATGTTATGGATGTAAATGAGTTAGTTACTGATTATGACTGTAAAGATGCTAGTGGTAAAACACTTTTAGAAGTAACTTCACTATTCAAACATGCTACACCTATAAAGAGAAGAAATTATGAATTTATAGTTGATTTAATCAAAAATAAACATTTAGATGTAAATAAATCATGGATTAAGGATGAATATACTTACACACCATTTAGTAAAGATATATTATTTAGTAGTATATTTTACTTAAATGATACTTTTCTTAAAACAACAGACTTAGAAGATGATGAAATATCAAGATTATATATTTATGCTTCAAAATTACTTAATGATGAAGAATTAGTATAAATTATACTATTTTTTTGTTGATATCAATAAATGACAGATTTCAAATCTTTTGATAATATTAAACCAAAAAGTAAATTCAGTATTAATTCTACAAATTCTTGGTATAGTGAGATTAAACGTTGTATATTTATTTTTATATTATTCTTATTAATTAATTCTGAAGTATTTATCACTCAAATATTATCTAAATTTCCTGAATCAACAAATAATATTATTCCTAATAATAAAGGAGTTGTAATACAAGGATTAATATTAACTATGTGTTATTTGTGTATAAGTATACTAGTTGATCAAGGTTGGGTGTAGATAAATAACTAATATAACTCTCGAATAAATATTTAAAATACTAATCATGGAAAACCATATGAAATAATAAGTATAACTAATAAAAAAAAATAAATATATTTCTACTCTTTTGTAGATAGAGCAAATTTCATATCAAGATAATAATCTTCATCTAAACCAGCGCTTAAATCACCATTTGCAGTTTCTCTTGATTCTAAAATGTATTCATCATCTGAATCAAAATGTTCCTCTTCTATAGTTCTATCGCAACCATATTTTTCTTTATATTGTGCATCGTTAAGTGGTATATCTATAAATATAGCATCTTGATGTTTCCTAAATAATTCTAATAAATAGTTATATATAGCTATTGTAGGTCTTCTATCTGACATTCCACCTTGGATATTAACTTTACCTTTGTAAGATATTCTAACTATTATTTTTTTTTGTGGTTTATCTACTGTTGGTACATTGAAAGATATAACAATAATAACAGCATCAGCTTCAAATCTAGAATTAAATACATATGGTTTGTTGTGTACATATATATCTTCATCTGGAGTTGTAGGTTTAATAGTTAAAGGTGTTAATCCTTTATCTGTTTGTTCTTTAACTATATTAGTAAACACATCATTTATAGCAGCTAATTTAAGATGATATTTATCAGTTAATAGAAATTTATAATTAATCATACTAATAGAAACTGGATTTATTATTCTAGTTTTGATACCACATACTCTTCTCTCATATTTAACTGTTTTTATAAGAATATCTTTTATATCTTCTAAATTTTCTAATAACCCACCTGGAATTTGAATATTCGATTTTCTAAATCGCTTTACTTTGTATACTTTACCAGGTTTAGCATTTACTTCTATAGATTTATCTAATTTAACATTGTATTGTATACAACTATTCATACATTTACCATTTCCACTCTTCTTTCTACGTTTAGCCATACAAAGAGAGCCAGCTTCCTTTTGTCTTTTATTTCTCTTTTTGATATCATAGTCAAATAATACGTGTAATCCATAATTAGATTCTATAAATGGTATATCTTTAGTTGGTCTAAGTGTAGGTCCATATTTAGATTCATCTAATTCAGGCTCTATTTTACAGCCTGCAGTAACTAGTGTAACTACTATAGGTATTATAGGAAATGTAAATTTTGATCCTTCTGGTGATTTATATGTGTGTTCCCATTCTATTATAGGAACTATTTTATTATTTAATATTATATTTATAGGTTCTGAGAATGGTTTCTCAATTGTATCTTCGTTTTCTGAGTTATATTCATCTGATTCTATACTAGGGTCAAAAGTATAATATTTAATTTTATCATATGTTACGTTACCAAAACTAGGATCAGTTACACTTTCTTCACATGTTGGTACGATAATATCCATTATATTATTTAAATTAAATAATTTAGATTCAATTTTATATTCAATCATAATCTTCTCTTAAATCAGCTATCGCATCCATTGCATTAATCTCGGATGGTATAGTTCTACCATCAGATAACATGGTTCTAGATTGTCTAGATTTATGATGCATAATAGCATCAAAAACTAATTCTAATCCTAATCTAATAGGTGGTCCTATTTTATACTCTCTCATGATTCCACTAACAAATTCAGTAGTCTCAAATTTTCTTCTTCTTAATCTTTGTTTAACGTTCACATGCCAACCTGTCATATCTATATATGATCCAAAGAACTCTCTTTCACCATTAAATACTGTTTCTATACCATAAGCTGCTGCAGAAGCTAGATTTTCAGCTAATCCAAAATCTAATATTCTATTATTCTTATATTGCAATGTAGTTCTAACATCTCTAATCAAATTATCACTATCATTCATAGTTGGCATTGGTACATGACGTAAATCTTCACCATCTACTTCTAATATAGATCTTAATTCTGATATTTCATTCAATGCATTTATTTTCCAATCTCTACTTCTCTCTTCTTCTAAACTAAATCCACTTTTATTGGTATCCATTTGTGATAATACATTATTTATATGATATTGTGTTTTTTGTTCTTCAGTAAATTCTTTTAATCCATTACCATAAAGGTCATAATTAGGATTTATACCCATTGTTGATGCTAATTTCTTACCTTTACTTGATTTATATGATTTAGAACTACGTGAACTATCTGAGCTACGAGAACTTCCTGAACTAGAATAAGATGAACTTCCTGAACTACTTCTAGATGCTGAACTAGAAGAACTAGAAGTATAAGAACTGGAAGAAGATGAACTAGAACTCTTAGACTTTTTAGAACTTTTTTTTGTTCCTTTACTTGAACTAGATTTTTTAGAACTTTTTCGTATATTTTTATCAGATGAACTATCTGAACTTGATTCAGACTCTGATTCACTGCTAGAATCTGAATCATAAGTGCTTTCGCTATCACTATCAGAATATTTACTCTTTTTTTTCTTACTTTTACTACCTTTACTACCTTTACTACTTTTACTTGCATTACTTTTATTAGTATTTCTTTTAGAAACAATATCTGATTCTAGATCAATATCTAAATTACCCAATAATGCATTTACTTCACGTACACAATCACCTCCAGATGTTTTACTTGATTTACTTAATAAAGTAGATCTATTTTTACCTATAATATCTTGTTCAAACTTCTGTAGATCTACAGATTGATCTATTTTTGTTTGTTTTTTTAACAAACTAGATAATCCTGTTAAATTTTTAGGAGTGTCTAAACGTTTTGACATCTGTTTTTGATTTTTAACGCTATTGTTGAATAGAATTTATTCTATTCACTTTAAATCATTAAAATTTATTATTTAGAAATATTATTCAAAAGCTACAAAACTTAATAAGTAAACAATCATGGCTGATATTTTGATAGAACCTATTAAATTAGTTGAATTACATGAAATTGTATTTCCTAATACAAATGATCAAAATCCTATACCAGAATTGATTATTTCAGCTAATATGAATAATTCGATGAATTTACTTCATCAAAATAATACAAATAATGTTATTAAATCAATAAACGATAATATTATACCAAATAATTTATCTGACTCTATTAACCCAAATAATTTAATTAATATTATCAATACTCCTATAAATACAACTGATATTATTGACTTAACAAATAATAACCAAAATGATATATCTATCAATTCCGATAAATCAAATTTTATAAATCAAAATACACAACAAACATTTACGCCAACTAAAATATTGACAAATTTACAACAAACAAATATTACTCAATCAAGTACACAATGTATAAAAATACTTACAAAAAAATCTAATATTATAACAGAAAAAAATGATATATCAACACAAACTAATGTTAACGTAAATAATGATGTAAATTTTAATGATAATAAATCTCTAAAGTTAAAACAGATAGAATTAAATAACTATTATTTATCATTTGATTGTGCTTGCGCTACTTTAGGTTATATATTAACTGAAATTAATGATGTAGATGTAGATAATTTTTTTATAAGTGAAAATATAATTAATCCAAAATCTATAAAACTTAAAATTATTAAACAAGGAGTTATAAATTTAGTTGAAGGATTCTTAGTTAAAGATGTACCCGTAAGAAACCAAATATATAATTTGAGAGTATTTTTAGATTCTTTAATTAAAGATATTGATATTAGCAAAATTCATGTAATTATAGAAGATCAACCATATATTAACGATAACTCTAATCAAATTCAAAGTGGATTATATATGTATTTTGCATATGCTAAATCAGTAGTTTCAGTTCAACCAACATATAAAAACACTATATGTTTTGATAAATCATTAGATATACAAGCATTTTATGAAAAATATTCTAAAACATATTCTGCTAATAAAAATCATGCAGCAAATAATTTATCATATTATTATAAAATTCATAATATAGGAATAGATTTACATAAATCATTATATAATCATTTAGGAGATGCTTTTATGCAATTTATATATATAATTAAAGAAAAAGTATTAGTCGTTAATAAAAGTAATACAATAATTAATGATAAATTATCAAATATAAATAAAGTAAATGACATAAATAAACGAGTAAAATTTAATGATAAACCTATTAAAGTTAAAATACCTATAGAATCAAAAGCATTAACTATTAATTCTCTCATTAATAATAAAACTATAACTATCAAAAAAAGAAATACATCAGATATTCAATCTAATCAAACACAACAATCTAATAATATACAACCAATTGATCAAACTAATAAAGAAAATATACAATCCTCACAATCATTAACACCGTCATTTTTACAATCACAAACATTACAAAATACAAATAATAAAAGTAATATTAATAAACAAAAAAAGAGTAAACATAAGAAAAAAAATATAGATATTAAACATCTAGTTTTAAATTAGTTTTCACTAACTAAAGTTTCAAACCTTAATGGTACTCTTACTCTTCTAGAACCTACATAAATAGATACACCAGTTGTTGTACTAGTATCATATCTTGTATTAATTGTCGCATAAATAGAAAAATCTGTAGGATAAGGAGTTAATTGTGTTTGATAAATTAAATTATAATAAGCATCATTAAAATTAAAAGTGTAAATAAAACCAGATCCATAAGCACTAACATCAATTATTTTAAATCCATTTTTACCATAAAGTTTTGATAAAGAATCTGTATTAACAAAAGGTGGTGCTAATCCAGTTACTAATTTATAAAAATATAATATATCATCGACATTAGCTATTTGAGGACCATCATAAAATAATATTATAGAATCTGTATTTATTACAAAAAATAGAAAAACTAAATACGGGATGTTATATACAGGATTACTTGGTGGTTTATTTAAATCATTAACTAAAATAGGATCAGTTAAGTCTAAAGGAATAGTAAAAGTAAATTGATCAATAATAGGTGTAATAGGATAAAATTTTTCATAATATACTGGAGAAGAAGGATTATTGCTATCATATTTATCATTAGATGATTTAAAATTCTCAAAACATATAGTATCATTTGCTGATAAAAAATTTAATGGTAAAATTGGATCTACATTATTACTATAAATAGTTATAATAGCAGGATTAGTATATTCAACATAAACTAAATAATTATCATCATTAAATGTTATATTATTATTAGGACTACTAAATGTTAATGTGATAGTTTTATCCAAGTTATATGGTTGTTGCAATTTAAAAATTGGATCATATGGAATCATAGCTAATTGTCTATTTGAATCGGTACCATATGGAATACTTTGAGTTTTACAACAAAAATGATAATTATTAAAACTACCTAAATAAGATTGAAATCTTATTTCGTCTATACCTATAGTAACTTCATCATAATATGTATTGTATATATAAGTATAATCTACTCTTTTTGTTATAGGTAAAATAACCGAATTCATTAATTCAATTTCTGTTATTTGATCTAAAGGATAAACTAAACCTAAAATGCTATTAGATGATGATTGTTGATTTATACCTAAATTAAACCTTATTCCATTAGATATTCTATATGATCTATCTCTATATCTACTATCTATTGATAAAAATACATTTCTTTTTATTATTTTTGAATTTAATAAATTAGGAGTTTCTAACTCTTTTAATTTTTTTACACTATTACTAACTAATCTAGACATATTTATTTGAGATCTTATTTTAGATTCATTTTTACTTATTAATGATTTATCGACTATAGTTTTTGTTAATTTATGTGGAATATTAACCTGATCAGTAATATCATAAATTTGTCTATCTCGAATTAAATCATCGTCTATATATATAGGTAGTGATGATCTTTTTTGCATCTTTTATTTA